>Ga0194135_10002726_pt1 | contig 10754 bp, 11 predicted proteins | sample LitLau_LLRF_2013_FD_134024 | JGI IMG/M metagenome (GOLD analysis project Ga0194135, IMG submission 134024) | Freshwater sediment microbial communities in response to fracking from North America - Little Laurel Run_MetaG_LLRF_2013 (version 2) | ecosystem: Environmental > Aquatic > Freshwater >... | reverse complement strand
GGCTGTAAGAATAAAACAGAATAAAATATGTGAGCCTGGGATTTGTAAAGCAAGTTAGTAAATGCGGATGTATTTCGGTTACTTACGTGAATATGGATTAGAATCAATCACTGCCATTCCAGTAAAAGTTGGTGCAGCAAGGAGTACTGGCGGATTGTTGGCATTCCCAACCAATTGACTAAAATAGTACATTATGATTGGGGAAGAGATCAAATACGTTCCGGATGGGAAATAAATGAGAGCAGGGACGACTGTGGCCGATCCACAGTTTTCCCCACAGCGTCCTCCGGATGAAATCGCAGTATTAATGCATGCCGTGTCATCTCGAATCCCGTCTCCAGCACATCCAAAGTCCATCACATTCCGATATACTTGATATCCCAAAGGGTTGTCATTGTAAGCAGAGCCACCGTGTGGGACTGAGGCGATCCACATCTCATCTGCCATTGTGGCCGACGAAGCCTGTTGGTTGTGAAAATGTGAATTAATTTGCGAAATACGTGACACATCCAATGGATCAAGGAACATCAAGAAATTTTGTTATGTTGACTTGGTTCGTCTGGAAACTGGTTTCCATAATTTTACTAATATGATAGCAGGTTGACTTACATTTCTTCTCTCGCTGCTTCCCTGAGAGATGAAAAGACTTATAAAAAGTACAAATACCAGCGGAGTCTTCATTTTGGTGTTTAATATTCCTGCTATATGACTAGTGATTAATTTATTTTTACATGAATATTGTAACAGGGTGCAAGGACTGGACAATTATGTGTCCGTGTTAGAAGGTTTTATGAACTCGAAACAGTTTGAACAAGTTTGTTGCTCAAAAGAACAATCAGAATTCTGCGTTACGTAAATCTTGAAATTGACGTTGACATGTCCTTATATTCATTACAATCCAATACCTTCCCCTATCACTGCAATTTTCGTGTCAAATGAAAAAAAGGAGATAACCTTGCCACGAGCAGATTGACAATCAATTAATGAATTTTTGATGGTGAGGATATGAACATGCATAAGTATGGGGTGTTATAGATAGTTTGTACCTTAGCTCCGAATGGTAAGGAAATAAATTAAAAGTAATCCATGCGATAACTGTCACATTTACGGCATCCACTCCTTCATGGAATTTTTTAAGTTGGTCCCGAGAAAACGTGAATAGTCGATGATGCTTAGGAAGTGGGCAAACTGAAAGTAGAATATACTCGACTTACATCTTTATAATCTTTTTTTAATGGTCAAATTTAGAATTAATAACTTATTGATTTCATCCAACGATCTTATTTCTGTAAGGTTAATCTTAAGTTCCAACTCAAGCAGAAATAGATTACAGGACAAAACCCTAAACCTAACTCGTATTAAAAGAAAATATAGGGACACTCCATCAATTTTGAATTTTTTGGAGGTCAAAGGTTGAACACATGAGCAAAGGATGAAAGATACGGACAATGAGGAGGAAATGGCAGAAGAATTCAAATCAACGTGCTTGACTAATGACGCGGACATGCTAGAAAATATTTAAAAAAAACCAGTGAAATATTTTAATATTAGTTAATATTTACGAAAAACCGAGAATATTTAAATATGTACCGATTTTTCAAAAGTCTTAGAATTGATCAAAATGGACATTTATTAGGAGCTCCGGAAGCGTTTAAACGATCAAATTCACTTCAAAATATTTTAAAAAAAAAATATTTTTAGCTTTTCCGAAATGTAAATTTTATTTGACTATCCGTGACACTGCAGTTTTCCTTGTTATAGATCCGCGGTAATAATACTATATTTACAGAGCCAAATTGGTAGACTGTTAACAAATTGATTAGATTTAAATAAAAAATTAAAAGTGTTAAACAGAAACAAAAAGAATTTAAACTTGGATATATAATTTCAATTTTTAACGGCTTCCTGTGTGGGGTCATTTCCTAAATCCACAATAGGTGCTTATGTCTACAATTGAAACAGGATCGAATCCAAGATCCTTAATCTTCTTCATCACCAATCCTTTTTCTCGTTTAGCCAATTTCTTCCTTGTGGATGATACCAAAAAGCCAGAGTAACCTTGGGAACCATAACAGGATGTTAATAGAAGTGTAGTTTTGCTAGACCAAACCACGTGACTCGCAAACGTTGAATTTCCGACAATAGACTCGGCCTGTTCCGATAGTTGCGCTTCGTGTTCCCTCCTCCCTTTACATTTTAGATACCCTTTCCCATTGCATATTGCATCCAAAATTTCCTTTGAGTTGATTTGAAGAATACACAACTTTAATGCGGTAGTGTCTGTCAACCGTACGCCGGAATCGAAACCCACAAAAAACGGATTGAACGTCTTCATCCGTCTCTATCATTCTACCAAATTCATTTATAAAATATTTGTTCAAGACGATTTTGTTTGAGAAAAGGAAGTAGCGCCACTCGGGGAATAGGGACTTCACTGATCCCACCTCTTGTCTCCGTGATCCCATGCAATTGCATTCCATACACGTTGGTTCCCGTACGTGTTTCATTACCCACTTGTCTTTACTACAATTCCCAATTTCGAACGCCAGGAGCGTCACCATCAAACAAGTTTTCAACAAGACCATTTTGGAGCTACTGAAATATTTTATGGTGTACGGATTGTCTTTAGGTTTGAATTCCGTCCTTGGATTTCAGATCAGAACAGATACAGAATATTAATTTTGTTCGTTTGTATTTATTTGACATAGCAACTTGCCCTAGTCAATACACCTTAACGTGCCAAAATACATTACTGAGTACATAGTGGCTGGTTGAAGTAATTAAATATTACGAATATTAATTTGAAAAGTGTGGTTATGTGGGGTCTGCGGATAATTGAATTAATTATTTCAGAATATAAAGCAAGATAATTAAGGCTGTATGACAAACTCTTACTTTAGCATAGAGGAGCAGGGCAAATGTTGTTCAAGGTTGGAACTCCAGAAAATTTTATTGAATTATTAACATTCGCAGGTGTTGGTTTGTGTCAATTTACCTTACGAATTACCCAACCCCAATCTACTTCGCGTTGAGTAAACTTGGCTTATCAGAATCATGGGAAACTTTTCTCTGGGTGCGGCAAGTCGTAACAGCCATTTCTTATTTCATTAGGCTTGAAGCAGATGTTGCTTTAATAGCGTAATTTATATATGAAAATCCATAACTTTCGTAGTATCAGTAGTTTTCTACAAATCAAATTTAAAAAAAATGATTAAGATTCTGCACACTTGACGTTTATAGGTTTCTTTTTAATTTAGTATCTTTAGAGCTGTGGGATCTGGGGATACATGATTTTGTATCCGTGAAAAACAAGAAAGGGAATCATGACATGAAAGAACTGTTGAGGGATTTGAAGTAATTCTGAGGTCAAATTGGAATGTGCTGTTTGAAATTAATATTATAATAATGACGACATTTTCCTGCGGAAGGTTAACATCTCCACCCTTTGCATTTCGGTTTCCTTATTTCTAACATATTAAATATGTATAAATATTGTTTTCTCGAGACGATTCTTTTGTATGATGTTTCATTGGATAGATCGAAACAGAATGAAATGGTTAGGTTGAACCACGCTTTTACGTCGTAAAGTGATAAGGGGTGTCCATTTTGTATGAGAATTGATCCCAATTTAGCCTAATATCGATAAGAGATGTTTAATCGAATGGGAGTAACCCGGATCAAATTTTTGAATTATGAGTCTTTATGACATTCTAAAACTTCACCGCACCGTTCCCGAACAGTTTATATGTTCCAAACTTACAGACAATTTGTAGGTACAAACTTGTTTGTCATCATCATCAGTGCTCAGTTACAGTAGAGTCAATATGGGGTCCACATCTCTCAGATCAGGGATTACTTTTGTTGAAACCGCCAGCAGTCTTCGCACATGCGGTCAAGCAATCTCTTTTCCAACTCAATTCCTTTCCCGCGAGTCGACAATCGGCAAAAGTAGCAGGAACGTCACCAGGTCGACGCACAACGAATTAGAATGGGCTCTTAATTCCAGACGCCTTTTCAAATGCTGCGTGAACTTCCAGCACGGAGTATCCATCATTTCCCAGGTTATATGCCTTTCCATCCATTGAACTCAGAACTCATAAATTCCTCCATAGCGGCAACGTGAACAGAGACTAAATCCAACTCCATCACGTGAATGCATCCCCGGATTTCTGTGCCATCGGGAGTTTCGTAGTCATTCCCGAAAATGTTCAAAGTGATGAGACGTGCATCTGCAATTTGTACCATGCTTGGAAGTAAATTCCTAGGTTTCCCTGGCGGGTTTTCCCCAATTTCTCCAGACGCTTGGGATCCAATTGAACTAAAGTATCTGAGCATAATGGCCTTCCAGGACTCATTGGATGAGCATAAGCCTCCTATCATTTGCTCAATAATGGATTTTATTCTGCCGTAAGGACTTTCACAGTTCCCAGTTGGGTGTTTTTCATCCGCTTGGAAATACAGAGGGGATTTCCATACACCGTTGAAGAAGAAGAGAAGATAATTTTTCTTACTCCGGTCTCTTGCATTACCTTCAGCAAATTCAGAGTTCCGGTGACACTGTTGTCGTAGTATGTTAGCGGTGAATTTACCGATGCGCCGACAGACTTTGATACCGCGAAAGGAATCACCAACTCAAATTCACCCTGCTCTTTACAAATTCGATGGAATTCGTTTAAATCTCGAATTATCAGGCTTTCAGCATGTTAGATTCGGCACTTTCTTCTCGTGAGGCGTTCCACGCTGGGAATAGCTCTCGGGTTTTGATTGTCACGGAACCGATCCGACGGAATTCGACAAATTGTCCATAACAGACACATCGTACCCTTTGTTAAGGAGAAGAACCAGCGAGTGCGTTCCAATAAAACCCGCTCCGCCACTAAGCAATTACCTTCATCTTGAATTTACTCGCCTGATAATTATCGGATTGATGCCGTAAATGGAGGTTACAGGATTTTTACTTTTCTGTGTGAACTTGGTGTGAAACAGGCAGGCAGAGGAAAAACAGCCTATGGAGCCTTTTTGTCAACGATTTGTTGTTGTTGTATTTGTGCTGTAATTAATATTTGAATACTCCTTTTAGAATATGAGTTGGAAGGACACATCGGGCATATTTACAATATTTGCATCTTTGCAATCATTGCATAATGAAATTAAAAGGTGGCCTGATCCTCATTTCGACACCTTAAATTTTTCATTGTCTGAAGTCAGCAAATTCCTCACAAAGTCTCTTGGAACTTTATGGTCACTGCAGGGAACAAAACTATTCGCTGTTGTTTTCAATAAGGTGAGTCATCGCTTAGATAAGATTGATGTTGAAAGCCGTTAGTAAAATTTCCTCATTTCTTGACGTATCAAATTCTTTCCCATTTATATTTTTAACCTTGAATAAATTCTCATCTACGACATTGCAAAGCGCCTTCCATCCAGTAAGTAAACTGTACTGTAGAAAATCTGCAAATATAAAATCAGTCCACTCTCTGCTGCTCTGCCATCCTTATCCGTTCCGACATCTCAGGAAGTTCCAAGTCGCCTCTCCTAATTTTCTGACACTTTCCCGTCACTTTCCTTCTGGGTGCAGAATGAAGTTCGGCATCTTCGCTGCGGTTACTGGTAAATAAGGGCTTAAGCCTTCAAAATTTAATCAGTCGTGAAGGCCATAATTTGTCGTAATTTTTTGTAAAAACATTGGATTACTGTTTTTCCAAACAGTCATTTTGGCCTGCGTGGGTGAATTTGTTGGAGTGGAGGCAGATAAGCCTTTCGGGAAGCCTGGAGCTGTACGGGCCAGAGATCTAATACAAGAAAATCGGAATAAGGAAATTGTATTAAAATTCTACCATCGACTCTTTGGGCAACGGGATTTATCGGCAATTGAGGAGTATGTGGCTGTAGACTTGATCCAACATAATCCAAACATGGCTGATGGAAGGCAAGCATTCCGCAACAGGCTCTTAACATTCTTTCCACCCGGAACACCTCCAAATAATCGCCTGCTCATTGAGAGAGCAGTTGCGGAAGACGATCTTGTGTGGCTCCACGTCCTGAACAATTTTTCACCTACATCGAACCCGTCGTCTGACTCAGCAGTGCTTGACATTTACAGAGTCAAGAATGGCCTCATCGTAGAGCATTTTGACGTAATTCAGCCCATCCCCCTCACATCTGCAAATCCACATCCCATGTTTCAATTTTTTCAAACTGGATACAAGCAACAATGTGAATTCACCAGGAACTAAGCATACAAGGCAATACCTACGTGGGAAACCGGGAAATTTCTGGAAAACATTCATTATTAGATCAGTATTTACTTTTCAGTCGGATTCAGACTTTAATTTTTCTATATTCGAATCTAATGTCTATCCAATGCAGAATATTTAAATTAGCAGAACTGAACAATGTTAAATGTGAAAGGTTTAAAAAAAAATTAATTCTACCATATTGGTCAAACTTGACAATGCAGTTGATTTAGTGTTTTTTTATCGTTCAATTCCTTCATGTGTGGGTAAGTTAAAAATTTCATTTTGTTCCCAATTTCTATAACTTTCAAGAATCTGAAAGCCATTCCATAAAACAGAACGTGTTAATGGTTGGTGTTCATGTGAAGGCTTAACGACTTTATTGCAGGTGGTTAGTTTTAGCTTTTATCCAGTTTTACTCGTTCTGAGCCTAAAATGTGCGCCGTATCGGCATCACTTTTCCGTGGGATTGAAATTATGGTATGATCATGGTAATTGTAAAACAACATGAGGAAGACATGATTGTGCTGAATTTGATGGCATGGTTTTATGATTTGCTCTTTTGAATTCGTCTTTCCCTGTAACGCTTCTGTTTAAACTTTAAAATATTTGTAATTTGAGTTTTTTTCTCCAAAATATTTAACATCTTCTGTATCTTTCAATGTTAGCCGCTTCCACCAATTAACGTAGGACATGATGGGCTTTTTGATTGTGCAATTAAATCATTTAATCAAAAGCTGTACAATAGCTAATTATGAAAATCTCAGTATTTTTATAAGTGACTCTAAAATGCTGGAAAATATAGTTCAGAATTGAATTTGAATGCTATCTGGTCGCCCAAAGAAAAATTTCTGGAAGAAGTCAAGGAGGAAGGTAAAGGCAAACTAAATGCACAAACCATGGGAGCCTCTTTCACTGTAATATTTTTAGCAAATTAAGTGAGTGGTGTGTGAAAACTCAAGAAGGAAACAAAGAAAGCGGGGTAAAAAAGGCTTCTGACAAATGTGACTTATTGTTTCCGAGAAACAGGTAACACGGTTGCTGATGAAAATTATAAAAGGAGAGCCAATATACATTCACAAGCGTTTATTGCGGAATTAGACTAAATAGAAAGTGTCAGTATAGAATAATTTACGCTTTATGAAGTGCGTACTCTGGGTGGAATCTTATTCGAATCATCAATGGAAATTTAGGATTATCTTGTGCAGTATTCAAGTTTAAAAACTTTTCATAAAATTACGTTGAAGAAATATTTTGGGAAACCGTTTTAGCAATGCGTAACAAAGTGATCGTGCTAACAACTACGTCGAAATTAAGGAACCCATTGATTATATTCTTGACTGAAGAGATGATCATCCACCATTAAAAAGCCATTCGGTTTTACCTCTTCATTAGGCAAGCATATAACAGATATAATCCTGTAATTACCTCATCATCAGGCATAATGCGTCATTGCCATCTATTTTTCAAGGCGCTTCGAGTTTCCAATAAGTAATTATAAATAGAAACCAGTCGGACCGTACGCCAGATCACTTCGGTTTGAAAAAAAAATTTAGTTAAGTAGGAAATTTACCCATAAAACTCGGGATATTTCTGACCGTGAATTCCGAATTTCGGATTAGTAATATAAATTAGGATTTAGAAATGCTTTATTCAAGCACGCGGGGCGGAGTTAGTGGTTTGTCTTTTGAAGAGGCGTTATTTTCCGGCTATGCAACCGACGGAGGCCTTCTCATTCCAGCCCGGATTCCTTTTCTTTCCAAAGACATTCTGGAGGAATGGAGGACCCACCCAAAGTTCTGCTACAAAGAAATTGTGAAAAGGGTCGTTCGTCTTTTCGTTTCCGAATCAGAGATTTCGGGAGATGAATTGGATTTGTGTGTTGGAAAACCATACTCAACGTTTGGGATTGGGGAGACCATTGGCTTTAGACAAATCAAAAACGCAACTGGAAATGTAGTCAACATCGTGGAATTATTTCACGGTCCAACTGGCTCATTCAAGGACTTGTCACTGAGTTTAATTGGCCAGCTCATGAATCTCTTCCTAGAGAAGCGGAAAAAGCACATCATTCTTCTGGTATAGCAAAAGTTTTTCGTCCAGGGAACAGAAATTGGTCTATAATTTGTTCAAAAATCGTTTTGGCCAGGTGGGAACCACAGGGGATACGGGGAGTGCGGCCATGAATGCTGTACGTGGCTCTAATTCCATTGATATCATTGGACTTTACCCCAAAGGCAGAATCTCCACTATCCAAGAATGGCACATGAGGTCGATTACGGACTCAAATGTTCATTTGTTTGAGGTGGAGGGGACTTCAGATGAGCTGGATGTACCGATTAAGGAGTGTTTTCCATCCGAAGGCCTTGCCTGTGTCAATGCTATTAATTGGGCTAGAATCATGATTCAGGTATTTTTAAAGGAACAAAAAGAGAATGATTTATTTATCTACTAATAAAATCCTTCCAGATTGCCCATCACGTTTTCGTATATTTAAAAGACGGCGGGAATGAAATTCTAGTTTTTATTCCTACCGGGGCGGCCGGGAATTTGACGGCAGCCGTCTTTGCGCATAAGATGGGGATTCCCATTCAAATCCGAGTGGCCACAAATCGGAATGACTGCGTGGACGTCCTTATTTCCCAAGGCATATTGGAACTGGATCGGGATGTTGTATTGAGCGCCGCCAATGCCATGGACGTGGGTCACCCGTATAATGTTGAGCGTATCCTCTACTTGTTCTCAAATGCTAAGACAGTAAAGGGAATCATGGAAACCGGAGGGAAAGTTCAGATCCCACACGACGTTCTGAGCAGGATGAGAGCAGTGATTCTTACATCTGTGAGTGTCACCGACGAGGAAATTTACGATACAGTAAAACAAAGCTGGGCAAACAATCAGTATCTGGTAAACATTAGGAAACTTTTTAATACGGTATGGCAAGGAGCATTAGCTTGACCGTTTCGTTTATTTTTAGATTTGTCCACATACGGCAACTGCGCTGGCTTGCTATGAACAGACGGTCGGAACTACGTTTCAGACGACATCAGAACCAAGGGCCTACGTATACTCCACGGCAAAGCATTACAAATTCCCAGAAACTGCAGAGAAGGTTGGGATTGACCTGGATGAGTGGAATCGAGGCAGTAGTTTTGCTTGGTTGGAAACAGGCGAGAAACGGCAGTCAGAGGAAATGAAATTGGGTGAAGATTGGTTCCAAATATTGCAACACAAAATTGGAAGTATTCAGTCAAAATATTAAAATGTTAGGTTAATCAACTTTATGGATTATTCTATAGATAGTTCTGTAAACTGCATACTTGTACTATGCAATGGGGTAACTGAATTCAGTTATTGTATCCTTCATAGCTTGATTAAATCATGAGCACTGGAAAGAGTAAAGTCAGAAACTCCTAAATTCCAGAACTGTAACTAACCAGAGGGTCAGAATTACATACAATAAGGTGAGCATGGAATCATGCAGTTTGAGTCAAAGTTAACTTGAAATCGGCAAAACTGATATCGATATTCAGAATTAACACGATGATGCACATGCGGGGACCTACACTATTTCGATGGACTTGAGACCATTTTTCAGAGTAGGGAATTTTGAAATATGCGATTTGGAATGATTATAACGACTGATGTCAGCGGGCTCTATAAATTATAAGACAGAATTCAAATTTTCGTTCTCCGAAACTTGTTTAAAAGTGGATGCCATGTCCATTTATATACCGTGTTGGTCTCCGTGCGTCGTTTCGTTAATTCCGAATTTCGGTTTAAGTTTTACCTCTCTGGGTCGAAAAAGTCTGGGAAGACTTTCAAGCAGTTTTGATCGATGATGATAAACAGGCGACGAGGCGACACGGGGTCATCAAAATGATCAAATTCATAACCATAAAGTAAGCGACAAACAACAAATTTTTTCTGACATTCCTACGACACCTGTTATTCAAAATGAACTAACTGCGTAACCAGTGCAAAGTGATTTTCTAAGTTGAATTAGAGGTAGTTAGATCTCGTTCAGTTCCTTCCCTGAGGTCGATGGAACATGATGGATTGGATGAATAGGAGGGTAGAATCAAGTAAAAATTAAAATAAAACAATCGAAACTTGTTTTAAGAAATGGACGATGAAGAATGTTAACAGAAAATTTTGATTTACGTCTTCAGTCAATGAGCACAATACGGGGAGGATTCCTGTAGACTGTAGACTGGGTTAGGTGTGACTTATTTCCAAATAGAATCCCGAGGCCGAGTATTGTGTTCTTGAGGAGGAAGATGCTTAATGTGTGGGATAATTTGGAAGGATATTTATATGCTGCTTTTTCTTCTGTTCCCTTTCCTTCTCAAATTATCCCAGTGGATAAGGACTTTAGAAGAGTATGAATAAATTGAGAAGGAAAATTCTGTCCCCTGAGTCTCATCATTTGAAAGGTTTCCTTCAGGCGTAGTAGATTATAAATAAACCCAGAAAGCAGCAGCAGTTGAAATTTTTCAGCACTTTCCTATCTGGTTT
>Ga0194135_10002725_pt1 | contig 10755 bp, 2 predicted proteins | sample LitLau_LLRF_2013_FD_134024 | JGI IMG/M metagenome (GOLD analysis project Ga0194135, IMG submission 134024) | Freshwater sediment microbial communities in response to fracking from North America - Little Laurel Run_MetaG_LLRF_2013 (version 2) | ecosystem: Environmental > Aquatic > Freshwater >... | reverse complement strand
TTAGAACAAAAGTCCAAACCGAATTTAAACCCAAAAAGAAATATTAAGGCAATGAAAAACTTACCGGAAATGGCTGAAATACCACCTCCCCAGGATCCAATGGAAAATTGACTTTTTGCTGATGTAGGAATCGGTAGCCGGCCATTTTATGATATTGCTTAACATGGGAGTTAATTCTGCCTTTATTCATAAGGCGAAAGCACCGGAAGCATTTGTATTTTGGACTTGTGTGCTGCTTTTCTAAATGCGAAATGTACAGGTCAACAGATTTGGTGGTCATATTTTTGCAAATACGACAAGACAGCTCTTCATCCAAGTTACATATTATCAGATGTTCCTGCAAATAAAAAAGAAGCATAAACGGCCAGCCACTGTGGTGAAGTGCTAGAAACCTGGTTAACATGCAAAGTTTCTGTATTCCATCATGTCTGAAATTTTCTATTTTCTCAAATTACTAAGTACGTAGCTACATCACAGCTGTCAACTGTCTAAGTACCTACTCTAATCAGCACCGCCTTAGTTCACCAGTGAAGAGTAAAGTCTTAACTTCACTCCTTAGTCAAAGATATCATTCTCATTATTATAGTCAGGCGGGTGCCAGAAGAACCCTACGGAGATATGTTACTTCTCTTCTCTCTCTTTCTCACTCTTATATTGGGGTAAGAAAAGATATTTGATTTTGGATCACCATAAGGTGTGTTCGACACTTTGCTTCCCCCAATAAATGAGTGTGTGTGAGAGAGAGAAGATACAGATTATGCGAGGGGGAGTAAAATATCTCCCTTCTTCAGAGAACAGTCAGGCTTTAGGTACATATTATAGGATATTTCTATTTATGGGTGATAAGATAAACAACCCACCCTTAATGATTCCTCGCCATCTCCAATGAAGTTGCAGGGTAAATTGCCACAAATGTAAATCCCCATTAGCTGTTCTTTGTTAATGCTCCCGCGTTTCTGAGCTACTTCCTTCGCCAATTGCTTGTTCAAGCTCTCTACAGCAGCCGCAACAGGCGAGAGAAGCAGAGATTCCGTTTCTCCCTGCGTTTGTAGCCTCAACGCTGTCATTTCACTTCTAATCGAGGTGAAAGGCAGCGAAGTCGCCTCCATGATTTCCACTTCAGCCATGTTATCGTCATAAATGGGAGTAACGGTATCCACTTGCTCAATGATTTTCATACGGGGATCTGCGAGGTGACTGGAGGCTTCAGTGTCCCAGGACGCCTCTCTTACACTGTCATCTGTCAAGTCGGGAATGTTGCGGCATTCAGGCCCTGTGCATCAAAATATTGCCATATTGGAAAAAGGTATTTACTAAAGGTAAATTAATTAAATATGAGAAATGGGCAAAAACTTCTACATTAAAAAATTTTGCTTTTAATATAAGGACCTCGCCTTCAAGACCTGCGTAGGTAATTAAAAAGTTTTAAAACACATTTTTAAATATTTTGCATTTTTTGTTTGCTTTTTGAACTTATAGTTAAGGTTATTAAAGAAAAACCATTATTTTTATTTATGTTTCTATTACTGCTTACGTGATTCTATCCTATTCAAGAACTGAACTATAAACTGTGTAAAACATGAATTTAGGTTGGTATTCAAAGCAATTAATTAAATCATTATTTCATAAGAATCTGTAAATTGAAAACAGAAGCCAGGTAAGGCAAGTTGCAAGTCTACGAAGCCTCTTCTTAAAAGAGCCAACGGCACAAGTCACTCTAAATTTGGGTTAGCAATTTTAATAGCTGAAAACTGTTAAACCAAGATGTGTACGTGTATTGTACCGTCCGCCTCAGACGACTTCATGTATGTCTTTCCCCCAATCCTAAAAAATCACCTTCATAGAGTCTTGGATGGTAAATACTCGAAATAGGCGTGAGAGCCCACTTGACGCTGGTCGTGGATGGCCTGCGGCTCGGGCCAGGCTGAGGAGGGGGGGCCGTGATCCGCAACGGAAGACCCTCCCTCAATGAAGATACTTTTAGAATAGAAACAGCAGGCGCTGCACGGTCTCCAATTTGGGCCACACTCAGCATAGGAGCAGATGGTTCTCTACGGGATTAAAACGTTAGATAGATTACTATTCGTACCATTTATCTACTAGGTTATGGTACATGACGAAGGATAATACAATACTTAATTAAATAAGCTATCTATAGCTACATAATTATTAACAATATTAGGTACCTACGGAATTAAATTAAATGTAAAAGGCTGGATCAGTATATGTGTCTAAGGCAAAATCTACAGTTGGTCATCTACAGCTTCTGAAATGCTAAAGTAGCATTATTTTCTGCGTGCCTGTATATCGGTCAAATATATTAACCATATTCGAAATTAAGACGCGCTTAGGAACAACTATCATGTACCATAAGGGAAACAGTAAAGAGATTTCAGGTAGAAAAAATCAACTGATTTCATACATAACGTTCGTCGTGCCAAATCGTCTATTGAAAATGCGGTCTAAGAAATATTGTAGCGAGTAATTAATTATCTAGATTCCTCTCTCTGTACTTCCGAATCCCGGAAAAAGCCAAAACTATTTTTCAACAATGTAGTCTCATTAGAACCTGCTAAGAAAATGTGTATATGGACATACGATTCCAAAGGAAGAGGGGCGACAAATTCAGGCAGCTCAGCAGTGCTGGAGAATTGAGTGTTGGGCAAAAACAAGGCCCGTTCCGATTCATCAAACTTGCTTCGAAGTTGTTCCAGCCCTGGTTCATTCTACAATTATCAAAAAGAACAAAATATTGAAACATAGGAATTTACTTTTAGAATTATTATAGTATCGATACGGTTTTTAAAGACACGACGGGTTTTCGCGGGTACCGGGTATTGCCACACACATAATTTTTTTTGCTACTTGCTAGTTGTCGACTACGAGGCTACAGTAAAAATGTCATTCTTGTCGGATCATCGGCTGGCCGTTAAAACGCCGTACGACTAATAGATGGTAATGACTAGCCTCGTTTGTTAATGTTAACTTACGTTTCTCGCCAGGAAAATAGGGGGGAGGTTGAAATGATTGAATGCTAAGTGCTTCCACATGACCACAGCGTCTCTTCCCCCAAATTCACAGTGCTTGCACTGAATATTGTGTATTCCGTGACGCTGATAATGCTGACAAAATAATCACATAATTTTAGACACACAACTTTTCAATGTCTCTAAACAGAATACGGGAAGGCCCTGCACATTAAATTTTAAACAATAGTGTTCATGAAGGGTGCCAACTATAGTGTCAGGTTGGCAGCAGTGACCACCTACGAATACTTGTTGGCCGGCCTGTCGGCAACATAAAACCATAAGCTGAATAAAACACGAAGGTAAACCATAAGCACTCATGCAAATTCCAACAAAAAAATAATTGCCAATTTTTTCATTTTACTTTGAAAAATTAAAGATGTAGCTGTGAGAAGACTCAATCAGGTATTTGGAAAATATTCAAAAACTTATATATTCTATTCATTAATCCATAAAAAACGTCATGGATATTTGCATGGCTGCTTATGGCGGCTAGTTGCTTATGTTGCTAAGCGGCTAAAACCACAGAAGGACTAAACGCCCTTATTTCTGTTCATGTTCACCTCTTTGAGAACGATGGGGTCGGTGTGTGCAAAGGTACAATATGAGCAGAGCAAAGATCTTCCGCGATGCACGGCTCCCATGTGATTCACGAAATCTTGGGCTCTCACGAACGTTAAATGGCACGTGGTACACGGATACGATTTCCTTGCTACTTTCGGCGGAACATAGTCAGACACAACTCCACTAGCAGGCTGACACTCATGCATCACAACTGGTAGACCCGGGTGATGCTTTTCCTGAAATGTATAAAATTACTACTTGAGCAAAGGAATATCTTAATTTGCAACTCTTACCTAATCTGCAAGGGACGAGGATTATTTAACAAAGTCATCGAGGTCAATTAAAGTGGAGGTGCCACGACCATAAGCGTTACAAGGAATCCGTGCATTGCTGTGGGTCGCTGTAAATCGGAAGCCTCCTAATTTGGTCTACTTATACATAAGCTAAACAGAAGCGGGATGATATCGATCACTATTATTTCGTTGGCTTATACACGGCGGGATATGACCGTCGATTGGTTTGTTTATCGGCATATCCACTAGGGACACGTAAAGGTATTGAATGAACAAAGCCTATCCCGCACATGAGGTATAAGCAGACATTTACTTAGACTTAGAGTATGGCGGTGTCACTTCCATCTGTTCTATGATGTCCAATGACTTTTATTGTAAAAGATCACTATAGATGAAAATAACAACCATTAATGTAAAATTACTTACGCTATGAATTTCAACAAACTTATTGTGGAACGCGCGGTAAAAACAATAACCACACTGATATTTAGAGCTGCCATGTTTTTTTAAGACGTGCTGGGCCAGGGTTTTCACGTTCAGATCGTCCACAAGGCAGTACGAACACTGTCGCCAGCAACGTCGTCCCACAGACGGTTCTGCTGCCTAAGAAAAAAGACATCAATCAAAATATAAGTAATGTGTAAGGTTGGGGTGATATTGTGACGTAGGAAAACTGAGTTTCTGCCTTTATAGAGATAGAGGTCGGTAATAAAGGTCGCAGTGATATTGCGACGTAGGAAAGCTGAGTTTATACCTTTAGAGAGAGGTCGAAAATAATAATAATAATAATAATAATTGAAGCGCATTGCCTAAAGGCTTGGCGCAATCAGCTAACTTCTATTTATGTTGTTGTCGAACATTGAAATTTGAGAAATGCTACAAATAGGAAGCCACTACCTGCTGATGAGTACTGCAATGTTAAAACAAATTGTACCTACAGTACAGTTAGTAAGTAAGATATGAAACTTGTCTCATCTTCATATTTCTATTAATTATGTATGCATAACCCCCCGCATATGAAATGTACAAATGCCTACCTCGTGAATAGCGCAGTGTTTCTCAAAAGTGCTGATATTATTTGAAGAATAACTGCATATTTTGTCCATACATTTGTACAGATTTTTGATACCCAGCATCATTTCTTCCATAACGTCAGCGTCTTTTTCCCGCTGGAATAAAAAATGACTTTGATGAATTACCATATCACATAACATTTTGCCCACTTCGAGTGATGTACAAACATAAAAGTAAACAAAAAACAAAAAGCACAGCTTCTTTAGCAGTAAGTTTTTGCTAACTTTGTATAATCTTTGTACTTAATTCTATATTCAGCTCAATACAAGAATATGTACCATAATAATATAAGAAGAAAATGCTAACCTTAGCGCGTTCCTCAGTTGGCATGATCCTGGGGTCTATTTCAGGAGGCTAAAATAAATAAGAAAAGACGTTTAGTTAGGTTGTTTGACAGCAAAATAGAAAACATAAGTTGACTGAGCGAGCGAAGTCTCCGATTCTATGAGGTAGGGAATTTTTTCTTTCGTGGGATGTCTGGATGTCTGTCATTTCAGTCTAGAGGCCACAGTTTTCAAGCAATTTTGATGAATTTTAGCACACGTACTCCTTGATTTTGTCGAGAGCTTTTTTTGATAGAGGGAAATAAGGGGGAAGTTTGCCACAGTTTTTGACGGATTTTAATAATTTTTAGGCGACATGTGAAGTATTTGCTTCCTCACAGGTTGTTGTGAAAAAAAATCTTACTGAAGGGTAAAAAGGGGGGAAAAGGGGGAAAGTTTTTAACGGATTTTAAAAATTTTTAGGGAACATGTCATGTAGCCGGTTCTAGCTGTTTTTCCTCTAAATATTGAGTGAAGTTCGCAATCTCAGTTGCTTTTAAGTTAGTAAACCCGTTTACAGCCGTATTCTTGGTACGTATGTACGTATCTTGAATGAATGAATGTATGTATTTATAAGAATTTTACGAATTGTTATAACGGTGTATAAATACATTTAAATAAAAAATGAACTAAACCATAAAACTAAGTAACAACTTAAGAGAATAAAAGAATGACTGTACTTATCTCGGTTGAGTCGGCGACTTATACCTATGGGAAGCAACACAAAGAGGGCCGAAGACAGTGAAACAATAGCTAACAATTACGAGTTACTTACTTTGTAACAAACAGGTTTAGGGGCAATTGTTGCCACGTTGATATTCGCTCCTCTCTGGGGAGATACTGGTTGCAGCGTAGGAGGTTCCATGTCCCTCTTCGGTTCAGCTATGGTGACTTGAAAACCTGTTTCTCGAGTGAGGGCCGGGGGTGGGGTGGAAGATCGACCCTGAACGATGATGATAGGCTTCGCAGATACTTCAGGCTCAAAATGATCTTCAGATATCATGGCTTCAGGCACAGCCTCTTTTTCCTTTTTTACAATTCCTGAAGTAGTCCATGGTCCCGATAGTTCGTTAGTCTGCGAAAAAAATTCATTTGGCTGCGTTATACAGTGAACATTGGTAAGGCCGGTATTCCATTGGTCATTTTTACATCAATTTAAATTGACGAAGTGCTTGATTACTCTAAGAATAAAAATTTAAATTGGCTTGAATTAAAATTTGATAGGTTCTAGCCATTTTATTTTGATTGTGTTTGTTTTTGTTTAGTTGTTTCTATACTCTATGATAAAATCAAAAATGATCATTTTTAACTTGGCCGAGTAAAAAATGATGAGTCATAGAGTAATGAAACCTTCGTCAATTTAAATTGATGTAAAAATGACCAATGGAATACCGGCCTAATGCGATAAACTCACAGAAAGCATTCATCAATTCAAATTATTGTCTGGATGTTCTAAGAACAACCGTAATAAAATATCTTACTTAACTTCTCTCTCCTTCTCACTCTTATATAGGGATAAGTAAGCTAAGTAGGTATATAGGAAAACATATTTAATTTCCCAACACTACAAGGTGTATTCGACACTGCTTCCCCAAATACATGAATGTGAGTGAACGGCTACACTAGTATAGTGGACCTCATGAGAACTTGTCCACTCGGGTAAAAATCCAACTACCCTTACCTATTCAGTCAATTTGCAGGGTAGTTGGAAGACCACGCCTCTTATCCTGAGCTACCTGCGCGGATCAAAAGTACCTAACATGCAAGATGGTGGGGGAAGAAAGTCGGGGTTGTTTGTACCTATTTCCACCCTTCGAGTGGACAAGTTCTCATGAGGTCCACTATACACTAGCTGCATCACAAGACGAAAAAAGTTTCGTATGGAGGCAATTGGGTTGTACCTAATCCAATTTTTTTATTAGCCAATTTCACGCCTTAAATAACCTATGTATCTACAGAAAAAGTCAATCAAAACATCCATAGATTTTCAGAAAATAAATTAAAATCTCGCCTCGGCTGTTGAATCTATATTTCTTTGCGATAAGTACTAACCTCGGCAGTATCAGGTTCCCGCGTGGTTTCAGCCGATGGTACTTCAGCATGTTCGTTCGCCTGGAAAAAAAATATTTACAGCGTAAATTAATGCTGTACATATTTATTTATAATTTCCAAATAGTAAGAGTAGGATTAGACAGTGCGTCGCACTACTTGTAGTAACGAGTAACCTATTGATGAGTAAAAAAGGCTAGGGTTTTGCTCAACCACCTAATTTTGATACACTACTAAGGCCCTAAACGACGACCTCTCATTTAAATTTAATGGTTGGAGATAATGGTCGGGCCGCCATCTTCCTGACAAAACGCAAACGAATACCTCCCATCAAATCGTCTAATTAAAGCCACGGCAAATCTAAAAAACTGCACAATCTAGAAGTAGCATTCGAATAAAAAATTCATTTACAGGTAGGAAACAATAATAGTTACTTACGTGAAATCCAAGTGAGTTTATATTACTTAAATCAAGTGATATTTCAATGAAATTGTTAAGTTAAATGTAATAGCTAGAGTTTCGCCATTGATTTAACTGGGACCAGACTTGATGAACGGTTAAACGTTAATGAGAGGTCGTCGTTTAGGGCCTTATATAGTAGCCTCGATCTGAAATGTGAATAAATGAAAATACCCACCTCTTGGAAGTGTAATCCAGGTTCTGTTTTAATGGTGGGTACGGGGTCAGCAACTGGAGCGGAAGGCACTTCTACGGAAGAAGATTGCGAGTTCAACTTAGGAACGGATTGCAAATGGCCGTCCACTATATGATCTCTTAAGTGGGCCAAAGCAACACACAGTGGCGATGTGTCATCATCCTGAAAATTCATCAAATGATTAATGCTGTCAATTATGTGTCAGGGTGGCTTGTTTGTACACCACAATGGACCTTTCCACACTAGTTTGAGTAATTACAGAATTAGATTCAGCATAGAAAGTTAAAACAGTGTTACTTTGCATGGCCCCAAGTTTCTGTTAAAACTTACTGCATTTTGTGACGTCACAAAATCCCAGCGTGTTTTTGGGTTATTCCTGCACAAACACGACAAATTTAGGCCGGATTTACGTTCCAACAGCAGTTTTTAATGCTGAGATAATTAAGTTATCAACTGAAACCAGTGGAAAGGTCCACAAGCTGCAACTCTCTCAATGTTAAAATAGACCGTCCGTCTTAAAACGGTAACAAATTTCTCTAAAATGGGTATATTAAGTTATAATATACCTAAAAATAAAAAAAATAAAACTCACCTTGGTCAAATGAATCTCGCACCAAGAACACCAGTGATTCCAGTTAACTTTCGGATGACTTCTCGTAACGTGACGCTCAAAAGATTCGAAATCATTTCCAGAAAAAATGCATCTGCTTGATTTAACGCTACACTCGAAAATCAATGGTTCCTCCAAAGAGCTGAACAAAATTGAGGAACTTAGTAGGTAACAGCTTAGCAATATCGATGAAAATAGTTTTCGAGGCTTTCACAGCCATTGTCAATATTTACAATTTCTGAGCAATCATCGCGTGGTCTTTGGATTTTCACCAAGCAATTCGGTCCTCGTAACTGGGCCCATCATCAGTGGACAAGAGTTACTCGCAGACATCCGACTGAATCAGACCTATTTTTTTTAGGTTTTTGTAGTAAGTTGTGGGCTGTGCGCGTCTTTAAATGTTTAGGTTGAATCTTGGCACAATCTACCTACGGTAAATCGCTCCTGATTTACCTTGTCCACTGCTGATGCCCCAGTCACAATGAACGAAGCTTTTGGTTAAAATCCACGAAGACTAGGGCATGATTGCTCAGAAATTGTAAATATTGTAAACATTCCAAACGTACCAACCTTTTAACTTTAAGAGGTCCTAATGTGAGGAACTTGTGTTGTTGCTGCTGCGTTGCCTTTGAGCTCATTTGGTAACGGTTAAGACTCTTCTTCATCATCAGAACTTTCTTTTTCAATTTTGAACCAGCCGCCGACCATTTAGGCTTATTAAGCTTTCGTTTTTTTCCTTTCTTAGTAGGGGATGTCTCTACCCGATCTTCTTTTTTTGGAATTACATCTGGCACTGAAGCGTTGTCTTCAGATGAACTGCTGTCAGTGTCTACCGCAGGTGCTTTACTCGGCATTGAATTATTTGCGAATAAGTAGATTTTTTCAATAGTGATGTCTTCAGCTTCACTGCCATGCATCCTAGCGACATGTTGCTCCAAGTTAGGGAGCATCGTTTGAACGAAATTGCATTTCGTACACAAGTATCCGAAAATGTGACCGAGTTCGGCTTGGACCGGGAACAACTCGAGCAGGGAAGATTGTTTTCCCCAGTGCTTGAAGTTGAAATGCGTCTCGACTCTGCTTTTCGTGGGGCCTGTTGTATCACACTCTTGGCATTTCCAACGGTATTCGCCAGTGTGCTCACTAATGTGGTGAAACATGACATTTTCATCGGTAGTTGGTACTTTATCGCCACACATGCGGCACGTGTAAATTGCCTTTTTCTTTATTGGCTGCACCAAACCTTCGAGTTGCTGAATTTCAGTGAGGGCATCTTCGGCTACTTGTGGCAACAGTCTTGAAATTAGAACTTCTGAAGATGCATGCTTTTCTTTGTAGTGGTGGCTTATCTGATCAACACCCAAGTCCTTTTGGTCGCACAGTAGGCAGTTTGATAATTCCTCATTAAAAGGAAAAACATATTCTCTTAATTGCGTTAACGTTAGCTTCTTTCCATTGTCTAAATTTATAGCTCGCAATGCAGGCTTCCGAATCAATTTTCTCTCCAAAGTTGGTTGCCAACCTTTTAATTTGTTCGTTTGTTTTATTTCCAGTCTGTTTGTAACCTCAGGTAGTGTAGGCCGCACCAGCTTCGATTGAGGAACTCTACTACACCCCTTCTTTTGTTTTGCTTGCCGGACTTTAACAATATTTCTATGCAAGTAAATGCCTTTTCCATCGTTTTCTTCTTTTTGAGGAGGTCTGCTAGATACGGATGATTTAATGCCGCCTCGTCGTGCCACATTCCGTCCTCGTGAAGGTACTCGCTGACTTGATACCCGGGATAAGAATACAAAGCAATTCAGTTGTTCTTCTTGAGATCCAGAGCCCTCATTGTCCAACACTTCACAAACAGGCATTGGCAAATGCGCATTGCGCAAGTCAGCCCTACATGATCGATGGGCAGAGGTGGTCATCAAGTTGCTGAATAGGGGGGCGTTCTTCAAGTTCTCATGTAACCTGTCCAGCTCGTTACTCTTAACCTTTTTTCCTTTCTTATCATCAACAGGTGATTCAAAGGTGTCCGTGTCAGGCTCTGATTCTCTTTTGTTTTTCGCCTTATTCCTTAACGGAGAAGATTCATCCCGTTGAGCCTTGCCTCGGGACGGCAAATTTGTTTCCACTGGCTCAGTAGTTGCTAGGCTCCCTTTTTGTGGTGAAT
>Ga0194135_10002724_pt1 | contig 10755 bp, 9 predicted proteins | sample LitLau_LLRF_2013_FD_134024 | JGI IMG/M metagenome (GOLD analysis project Ga0194135, IMG submission 134024) | Freshwater sediment microbial communities in response to fracking from North America - Little Laurel Run_MetaG_LLRF_2013 (version 2) | ecosystem: Environmental > Aquatic > Freshwater >... | reverse complement strand
TTTCAGTTGTGGTGGTGTCGGCACTGAGTTCACCTGATTTGGTGCGACGCTGCCTGAACCTACCCTCGGTCTGCGCTTTTGTGTCAAAAAATGCCACCGCGACACAAATGAAGGTGGCAATTAAGTCCAGCCTTGAAGGCGAAAAGCCGGGTTTTATTCAACTCATTGAGCAAAAACAAGAGAGCCATGTTCAACTCAGCCCACGATTGGAGGAAGTGCGAGCCTTGCTGCGCATAGGGATGACCAACAAAAACATCGCGCAACAATTGAATATTAGCGAAGGAACCGTCATAAACTACATGAGTGAGATATTCAAACAACTTAATGTTACCAATCGAACTCAGGCCGCGCGCTTTAGTGTAATCCCATTTTGGAAACCGTTGACATGGTAGCTGCTTGTTGCTGCCTTAGGCATAGTGCGCATATGGGTTATACGCCATACCAACTTTGATGCATTAACTGAGAGCCATCGCCGTTGGCTATTGCGAAGCCTAATTTGGATGTTCATAGCGGCAATCTCCAGCGCTACTTACTTCTTATATGTTCCAAATAATATCTCTTTACAATCATTGCTATCGATAATTTTGCTCGGTACCGCAACTGTCTTGATCACTCATTTAACAGGTATGGATTGGTTGCGTATCTTCGTTGCACTGCTGATACTGAGCATACCAAATATTGGGTTGTTCCTGACGCAATCGAACGGGTCGTTGCTGAGTCAGCCAACGCACAAGCTAAGCATGCCGTTGTCGGTATTGCACTCTCTTGGCAAACCTTAAACGACTTGCTCTCCAAAGTACTCGACTTGGCACGCTTGGAAGCCAACATGGAAACACCTGATTTGCGCCCTCTTTCGCTTGCTTCGCTAATCAAGGTATTAGTTCTGCAGCACAGCGCAATTGCTGAAGGCAATGGTGTACGTCTAGTGTCCTTAGTCAAACCAAACTGTTTGGTTTATACAGACGATTTGATGTTAAAACGCGTACTATCAAATCTATTAGGGAATGCTATTAAATATTCACCGCGGGGCAGCTCTGTTGTGATTGCCGTAAGGCGCGCGCGTAATCAATGGCGAATTCAGGTTCGCGATGCCGGTTGTGGAATAGCTGAAGAAGACAAAAACATATTTTTTCAGAGTTTGTACAAATTCATAATGAAGCACGGGATCCTTCCCAGGGACTAGGATTGGGCCTAGCAATCGCCAAACGCCTCACCGAGTTGCTGGGTGGTATGATTAACGTTCATTCTCGCTCTGGTGCTAGATGCTGTATGACGGTAACACTCTCGCAGCAAGCTTCGGAACCAGTGTCCAGCCAGATGCAACAAAACGCGAAGACCATTAACGCTGAGCTTTTTGATGTGAGCGAAAGCGCCTTGGCGGGACTGCGTATATTGTTGGTGGAAGATGACCGATTAGTAGGTGATGGGATGGTTCAAGTTCTTCGATCTTGGGGGAGCAATGTATGTTGGGAACAGACGGCAGCGGCAGCGCGAAGACATGCGACTAAATGTGACATCGCTTTGCGATGTACGTCTATCTGAAAAAGAATCAGGTCTAGAATTCGCTGGGTGGCTTCAAACATTAGGAACACGGATTGTACTCATCACCGGTGAAACCGACAGAGAGCCAAGAGAATTCGCCGACAAACATAACATGCTGCTTCTCACTAAACCTGTATCCCCCAAACAACTAAAAGCTGCCTTAAATGCGTTAGTGCGACACACAGAGAACCCACAAAGCAAATTCAGCGACAATGCCTCATAATCTGTTGGTGACAAACCAAATACCTTCGCCACTACAACCCCAATTACTATTTCTACATTACCAATCTCGAAGTAAAGCAAAGAGCTTTTTAAACCACTGCACCAACACCCAAATAATTTAATCGGGCAAGTAAGCTATGATTACACCAGCAACGAGTTCACCGCTGTGAATGTAGCAGTTGGGGACATCAAGTTTACAATGGACGGCACATCAGGAAACGACACCTTTTCAACATTATATAATTCAGTGGCAATTCAGTTATTCAACACCTGTAATGCTCCTGCAGGAACGGTTTGCGCCAATGGTTTATCTGCTAACCAATTCTACGGTTTAAACATCGGACCAGATCAGCTTCATGATAACGGGGATTTTTCATATTCTGCCAATGGCGGTCCCTTTAAATTCTTGGGGCAATTAAGCAACTCAACTTATGGTGACGGAGATCAATCCGTTGTCGGGCTGTACATAAGCAATGGTACCGAAGTTCCAGAGCCAGCTCCTATCGCATTATTCGGAGTGGGCTTTCTCGTACTCTCCACTATTCGTCGCCGCCGCAATATCAACGCGGTATAACGCCGACTGGTCAATCTCAATCCCCTAACTATACCAATGCGGAGTTAGGGGTGCTTGAAGCAACCAATGTAATTGAAATATGTTTTGTATCACACATAAATAGTTCAATTGCTTTCGCAGTTCGCCATATAAAAAATAGCTGCAGTATAGAGTAGAAAATTAATTTGAAGAAACCTGACACACAATAAGTGTCAGGTTTCTTGACTGCGTTGAGACAAGGCTAAAATTAACTAAGCCAAGATTAGCTGTTGGCAACCATTGCATAAGCAACTTCTGTATGAGATGCCATGGGACGACCACGTAAAATCTCTAAAAATAAATCGGCGAGTTCGGCACTACTAAAATCAACTTCAGCACCAAAGCCTCTATTAGTCTTGTGAATAACAAGTGCTTTCATTTCAATGCGCTGCCATTTTGTGGCATTACTTTTGTCGAGAATAACCTCGAAAGTTAATTGCTGCTCGCATTCAATATCCGCAAATTCTGTTTCTATAAATACACCGATACGACTTCCATTCTTCACACGCCCCACAGCAATAGGAACATTATGTTTATATATAAGCAATGTTAAATCGCCAGTGTATCTTTCTGTGCATCTATGTTCCATAGGGTCTCCTTAGTGGTTTGATTGATAAGCATAAATTTCTACCTCAATATGCACATAAAAAACACAGATGTGCGTACAAAAAAATATTGAGCTTACACAAGGGTATTCAATAGCAACCTATAGTTTTTGATGCGATCTCCGAACTATCCTTAATTGTATAAAACCTGTAAAGCACATTAAAATAACGCAGAATCATCAACTCTTTACAGTTTTAAAATTACTTAAATCAAACGATCATAACGACATAATTGGGTACGAATTTGCTCGCTTAAATCATCTGGAAATTGTTCCCAACTAAATTGCCAGCGCCAATTATTCCCTGTAGTACCTGGCATATTCATACGATGATTGCCATCCAGCGCTAAAAAATCTTGTAAAGGAATAATAGCCAAAGGTGCTACAGAGGCCAGTGCAGATTCAATCAATAACCAATGAATGGGTAAGTTACTGGCATATAAATAATTAGTAACAATGTGTTGTTGATCTTCGTGCAAAGACTCATACCAACCGACAGTTGTATCATTGTCATGCGTGCCGGTATAAATCACATCGCTGAGTGAATGGCGATGGGGTAAATGAGGATTTTTGTTGTTACCATCGAACGCAAATTGTAACACAAGCATGCCGGGCAAATTAAATTCATGACGCAGCGCTTCAACTTCTGGCGTGATTAATCCTAAATTTTCTGCCACCAATGGTAAGTTTGGGTAAGCCTTAAAACAAGCGGCTAAAAATGCTTTGCCGGGTGCTTTAACCCATCGACCACCGCGCGCATCGACACTATCGCCAGGAATTTCCCAGAACGCCTCAAAGCCTCGAAAATGATCGATACGAATTAAATCGAATTGATTCAGTTGCGTGCGTAAACGATCCAACCACCAACTAAAACCGGTCTCTTCCATAGCAGCCCAGTTGTAATGTGGATTACCCCAATGCTGACCTGTTTCAGAGAAATAATCTGGCGGCACACCCGCAACAGTTAAGGCATTACCCTCTGCATCTAAATTAAAAAAGTTTTGTGCAGCCCAAACATCGGCACTGTCATGAGCAACAAAAATAGGCATGTCACCAAACAACAAAATATTTTTTTCGCGTGCATACGTACGCAAATGCGTCCATTGTTCAGCAAAGGCGAATTGCTCAAACACGTACAAAGAAATATCTGCAACTAATAACTCACTGTACTCTTGAAGAACCGATGAGGTGCGTTGCTTAAAATCAGCAGGCCATTGGCTCCACGAGCGATTATCAAAATGTTTACGCAGTGCCATAAATAAAACAAAATCATCCAACCAATAACTATTTTCTGCACGGAACGCATTAAGCTTTTCCATTAATGAAGCATTTTGTTGAATTAATTGATAAAACTGATCAGCACATTCGTTACGAATGTGCTGTAAATTTTTATTCGTAGGCTCTAAATTCATCCAACTTTCGCTAGGTGTTACCCATTCATGGTGCACTAGCCAATCAATACTAATAAGTTCAGGATTACCTGCATGAGCAGAAACCGATTGATAAGGCGACAAATCTGCATGCGTTGGGCTGGTAGGTAACATTTGCCATACACTGATACCTGCAGATGCTAAAAAATCAACAAATGTATAAGCGTCTTTACCCAGTACACCATGCATTTGAGGGAAAGGTTTGTCTTGAAAAAAAGAGTGTTGATTGGCAAGTGAAGTGGGGTGTAATAACACCCCTGCACGGCGGTGAAGAAAGAGCGAAGAAACCTTTGCAGCATTGTTTGGCATCTGAGCCCTATCCTTCTAGTTTTCGTGACCTTGACGCATAACGCCACCTGTAACCGGATCGCCACCGCCAACACTGATGACTTCATTCAAATAATCAGGCTCAGCTGTTTTGATTAACGCGTATAAATTTTTTAAATGTTGGCGATACAAATATTCAAAATCGCTAACACTCTGTGCTGGATTGTATCCACCAAACCACCAAAACCAATCTGACCCTTCGCAGAGCGCTAATTGTTTTTCAATCTGCTCTATTTCGGTGGCAGTGAATGTGTGAGTAGCCAGTGCGTGATCAGTTGCTAGTTTTGCCTCGCACAGCATGTCCCAACCGCGATTCTTGTCTTTATCGCCAATCCACGTTGAAAAATTTCCATAAACCCAACTGCCCGCCACTAAATGTGGCATTGCAAGAGCTTCCGGCTTTTGTTTATCTAACAGCTCATGGTAGGTGGTTAACTCTAACTCTGGGTGTTCGACAATACGGCGATAGAGTTGTTCCAAAAAGTAATAGGCGTTTTCTGGATAATATTCCCATGCGTTTTCACCATCCATAATCACAGAGATAACAGAGTTTTGGGGATCGTCACAAGCTTGCGCAATATTTACCATATGACTAATTAAATCGCCCACAGCATCATCAGAATGCCAAGGCGCATATTTAAAACCAATTAAATCTGAGAGGCTGTCATCGCGGAAAAAACAATTAATTTTGTGTCCCGCAAAATGATAAGGGCGATGTAAGCAAGCTTTGCGCGCAGTCAAATCATCGGCAATAGTTTTGTTGTCCGCATGGCGTAAACTATTGTGTAATACCGAATCGCCGGTCGCCGCCCATTCAAAACCAGCCTCCTCAAGAAGCTTTAACGTGTCATCACTTAAACTGCCTTCAGATGGCCAGCACCCGCTGGGTTTATGCCCAAAATAATGCTCAAAGGTTTTTATACCTTGAGTGAGATGCCATTTTGCGCGCACTTCACCACCGGCATAATTTGTGGAGTTTGGCAAAGTAACTTCAGGCCAAGCTTGACGGGCGGAATTAATATCCAGCAACAAGGGTACTATTGGGTGCGCATAGGGGCTCATACATAATTCAATTTGGCCTTTTTCATAGAGTTTGCGATAGCGCGGACCAATTGAACTAATTTCTTCGCCAATTAATGTCAGCAAACCCAATCGATCTTGCTGAGTAAAACTGCGGCCTTTATTTTGCCAAGCTTGCACACGATAATCAGTGCGGCGCAAGGTTTCCGACAACCAACTCAAGTGATACCAAAAGCCTAAATCAATCAAAAATTGCGAATTTAAATATTGTGCAATGTTGGTTTTTTCATCCAGTGAATCAACAATGTTGGCTAATTCATGATAAATAGGAAAACGTTCAATCATGCGCTGACGATTAGCGCGCAAATATTTTTTCGCTAGCGCGATAAAATCCGCGCTGCCCGCCACTGGTAGATGAGTATCTACCAGTGATGACAACACAGCATCTTTAATGGGAGCCTGAGTTGCAAAAAATTGTTCGATTTGTTGCGCATAATCGTCCAACTGCTCCAACAAGATCGGCGCAAAATTAAATACAGCTCGCGCTTTAGGTTGCGCTTCAAGATGCGCAACCATATCAACATAATCTTTTAGCGCATGAAGGTAAGTCCAAGGAAAATAATACTCGCCCGTCATGATATTGCGATAATCTGGCTGATGCATATGCCAGAGAAAAACCACTTTCATTTTGCCGTTAAAGGGCATGCGGATGATCCTCATTCAGCATTTCTGGCGTCACCAAAATCACACCTTTAGGTGATACGAAGAAACGTTTGCGATCTTCTTCTTCGTTATACCCAATCACTGTGCCTTCAGGAATTTTGCAGCGCCGATCAATTAAGGCCTTACGAATTTTACAATTGCGCCCTACTTCAACACTGGGGAAAAGTACAGAGTCCTCAATATCGCAATAAGAATGCACGCGAACACGCGGGAATAATAATGAATGCTTCACTACAGAGCCGGAGACAATACAACCACCCGCAATCAATGAATCAACTGCATAACCGCGACGACCCTCATCGTCAAACACAAATTTTGCCGGAGCCACTTGCTCTTGGTGCGTCCAAATAGGCCATTCAGCATCGTACAAATCTAACTCTGGAATGACGGAGGTTAATTCCAAATTAGCTTCCCATAGTGCATCAACAGTGCCTACATCACGCCAGTAACCCTCACCACCACTAATAGGATCGCGGAAAGGGAACGCATAGACGCGGTGACTTTTGATCATGGATGGAATAATATTTTTGCCAAAGTCGTGTTCTGAATCAGGATCTTTCTGGTCCTTCAACAGTTCACTAAACAGCACTTTAGTGCTGAATACATAAATACCCATTGACGCTAATGCTTTATTCGGGTTGCCCGGCATAGGGTCAGGATTTTTTGGTTTCTCGCTGAATTTTACAATTTTGTTTTGGTCATCAATATCCATAACACCAAACGCATTGGCGATATCCAATGGCACTTCAATACAACCTACTGTGATATCTGCGCCGCGCTCTACGTGTGCGGCAATCATGGTTCCGTAGTCCATCTTGTAAATATGATCGCCCGCCAAAATCAACACATATTCAGGATTGTGACGACGGATAATATCCAAGTTTTGCAGCACCGCATCTGCTGTACCTACATACCAAGATTCATCCAAACGTTGTTGCGCTGGAAGCAGTTCTACGAACTCGCCCAATTCACCGCCAAGAAACCCCCAACCGCGTTGAATATGGCGATCCAATGAATGCGATTTGTACTGGGTTAATACACTAATACGACGAATACCCGAATTCACACAGTTTGATAAGGGGAAATCGATAATGCGAAATTTTCCACCGAAATGAACCGCTGGTTTAGCGCGCCAATTGGTCAGCTGGTGTAGACGAGAGCCGCGCCCTCCGGCAAGAATGACAGCGAGGGTTTTTTGCGTTAAACGGCTTACAAAACGACCAGAGGTCTGGTTAGTACTCATTAAAACTCCTTTATATTTATTTCGAGGAAGAGGATTTGACAATAAATTGATTTCTCTTTGATGACATTGAGCAATATCAATGCCAAAAGAAAAAAACTGTTATACATCACCAATCAAGTCAGAATTAAATTGCCTTATTGAAGCAATACAAGTGTAGACTCAATACTGGCATTGAAACTGCAAATATTGTGTTTGTGAGACTTTTTTTTGTAATCTAGTTTGTTGTAATCGGAATGTATTAGGCTAGCGTTAACTTAATGACATTAGCGTGTGAATAAGCTCAAATAGAACAATTGAATACACAAATATAATGACAAAAATTTCCCACAGTTAACATTTACTTTAAACGCCACTAGGGCATTACTAAAAACTCGAAATGTAGCGCTTTTTTGACGCAAAATTTCACTCGAAAACAGGATATCTTTCATGCTTAGTGCCAAGCCAGCACAAGGTTTACCCCACGAATTGCAACGTATTATTACCGCTACTCATCACGATCCTTTTGAAGTGCTTGGCAAGCATCCGTTGTCCATGCCAACAGCAACTGCTGACACCGTTATTCGCGCTTTTTTACCCCGAGCAATGAGTGCCAATCTAGTAGTGGATGGTGCTCGTTTTGCGATGCAGCGTATAGAGGGAACCGATTTTTTAGTCTGGCAAGGGCAGGCAAAAGACGTAATTAGTCATTATCAAATTGAATGGACGGATCACTATAATCAAATACACGTCGATTATGACCCTTATAGTTTTGCACCACAATTGGGCGAATTAGATCTTCACCTGTTCGGCGAAGGGCAACACTGGAACATTTACCAACTTATGGGTGCACACCCTCACAAAGTAGATGGCATAGAGGGCATTTTGTTTGCAACCTGGGCTCCGGGTGCCGAGCGAGTCAGTGTGGTGGGCGATTTTAATGGTTGGGATGGCCGCGATTTCCCCATGCGGGTACGCGGTGGCAGCGGTGTTTGGGAGCTTTTCATTCCCGGATTGCCCACTGGTACGCTTTATAAATACGAAATTCGTAATCGCGATACTCACCAAGTCTTTCTCAAGGCTGACCCTTATGGTCAGGCATTCGAGCAGCGACCCAAAACCTCATCAATCGTTGCCGCGTCCAGCCAGTTTGAGTGGAACGATAGCGCGTGGATGGAAAATCGTGCCCGTTGGGATTGGCAACACTCTCCATTATCTATCTATGAAGTCCACTTGGGCTCATGGCGTCGTGGCGATGCCAACAGTTTTTTAAGTTATCGCGACTTAGCACATCAACTGGCAGATTACGTTAGCTATATGGGCTTTACCCATATCGAAATCTTGCCCGTTACTGAACATCCGTTGGATGACTCTTGGGGCTACCAAACTACCGGTTACTACGCGCCTACTAGCCGTTTTGGTTCACCCGATGATTTCCGCTACTTTGTAAACCATCTACATCAACGCGGTATAGGCATTATTCTAGACTGGGTGCCAGCCCACTTCCCCAAAGATGCTCATGCACTCGCCCGTTTTGATGGCACAGCACTGTATGAGCATGAAGATCCGCGTTTGGGCGAGCACCGTGATTGGGGCACGTTGATTTATAACTACAGCCGCAACGAAGTGCGTAATTTTCTCTTGGCAAATGCTCTTTTCTGGCTCAAAGAGTTTCATGTGGATGGATTACGGGTGGATGCGGTGGCTTCCATGCTGCATTTAGATTATTCGCGCAACCATGGCGAATGGATTCCTAATATCTATGGTGGCAATGAAAACCTTGAGGCAATGGCCTTTCTTAGCCAGTTAAATGTGCTTTGTCATGGACAATGTCCAGGTGCAATTGTGGTCGCAGAAGAATCAACCGCATGGCCGCAAGTAACGCGCCCTACATGGGTTGGTGGGCTTGGGTTCTCAATGAAGTGGAACATGGGTTGGATGCATGACACGCTCGAATACATGAGCAAAGACCCCATCTTTCGCCAATACCATCATGACCAATTAACCTTTGGGATGATGTATGCCTTCACCGAAAATTTCCAACTACCCTTTTCGCATGATGAAGTGGTGCACGGCAAAGGCAGCATGATTGGCAAAATGCCCGGTGATACTTGGCAAAAATTTGCCAACCTGCGTTTACTCTACACCTATCTTTATACCTACCCTGGCACCAAATTATTATTTATGGGCAGCGAGTTTGGACAGTGGAGTGAATGGGCCATAAACCGTTCGTTGGATTGGCATTTGTTAGGTGAAGGAAACTTCCATGTTGGTCTACAAACGCTGGTAAAAGATCTGAATAAACTCTACACCACTCTGCCATCACTTTATGAACGCAGCTTTCAACATGATGGTTTTGAGTGGATTGATTGCCATGATTCAACACAATCAGTGATCAGTTACTTGCGCAAAGGTAGTCAGGGCTTCACCTTGGTTATTTTAAACTTTACTCCCACACCACGCGAAAACTATCGTATTGGCGTGCCTGTTTCTGGTATCTATCACGAAATTTTGAATTCCGATTCGGGTTACTACGCAGGCAGTAATATTGGCAACGCACTTGAAATTCCCTCTGAGCCCATTAGCTGGATGGGACAAGGACAATCGATCCAATTAACATTGCCCCCGCTAGGTGCAATTTTATTAAAATGTGACCATTAACAAACAGGTTTTTTTGATGCATAAAATACTATTCGCCACTAGCGAAGTTCATCCTTTAATAAAAACCGGTGGGCTCGCGGATGTTGCTTCCAGCTTGCCCCGCGCACTGCTTAAAATTGGGCACGATGTAAAAATTATTTTGCCAGCTTATGCAAGCGTATTAATTAAAGCCAAAGAAGTGGGTTTAAAATTTATTGGCAATTTAGCGCTGCTTGGACAAGAAATAAAATTGTGGCAAACCCGCCTACCAGGCTCTCGTGTCACCGTTTTATTGGTAGATATTCCGCAATTTTCCGAACGCGAAGGCAATCCCTATTGTGGGCCGGATGGTAATGATTGGTTTGATAATCACTGGCGCTTTTATTTATTTTCCAAGGCTACAGAAGCAGTAGCCTTGAATACAGCTGGGTTAAAT
>Ga0194135_10002723_pt1 | contig 10756 bp, 13 predicted proteins | sample LitLau_LLRF_2013_FD_134024 | JGI IMG/M metagenome (GOLD analysis project Ga0194135, IMG submission 134024) | Freshwater sediment microbial communities in response to fracking from North America - Little Laurel Run_MetaG_LLRF_2013 (version 2) | ecosystem: Environmental > Aquatic > Freshwater >... | reverse complement strand
TTTTTTGCAAAATTTTACATTTTACTATTACGACAAATAGTCAGAACATTAGAACAAGCGACGCTTCAAATTGGAGAAGGATAACATGGGACTTGGCTACCTCGCGCGGGAAGTATGAACTGAAAAATGCGCCGTCGCGTTTATTTGTTTCGTCGTTCGATCATTGTCCGCCGTCCGTCCCATTGCATTGCATTGTGTTTCTGTTCTGTTCTGTCTTGCTGTTTGTTTCCTCGTACAAAACTTATTATTAGTCGATTAATCAGTAACTGGTAATCATTTCTCTAGAATGAGTAAAAGCGATTCGCCAGCAAGCAGTAACAAATCCACATCGGATGAGGATGAGGATGGACCCGCCGCCGAATACGGAGACGTTCATCGCATGATCGTGCAAGGATTTATGTCCTATGGCTTTTTAGGACCTGCCGGTGTCAAAGGTCTTTTCAAAGAAGCTTACAAGCGTTGTGGTGAGGGTAAGAGTATTTCACAATATTTCTTTCCTAATCATTCCTGGTGTAGGCTTTTAATTCACGGGTCAAAATTTTGTTCAAGCTCTTCCCAAGGGCCCAGGCGATCAGATGTTGGCATCAATCGTAAAGGTCGTGAAGGAGATTAACAATGAAATCAGTCGCTTTAATTTCGTCATCCGAAATGCAACGTGTGAGTTTAGTGGGAAAACGAGCTACCTGTTCACGGTTGTAGCGGACACTCAATTAATGAGGTAATTGGACCTCTTTTATGTGGTCGTCCTTGTTCTTCAAAATGGGATTTTGTTTTAAAAAAAAATTTTCATTTTCTTCTGATTAGGATGCAGACTTACTTTAGTAAGGTTGAAGTTGAAATGTTCAAAAAAGGTTATGAGGAGATGATGGCAGATGAGGACTTTTCCATTGGATGGGCCAGCTTTACTAATTTGGCTTTGGCAATGAATGGAAAAGTAAGCGTGGCTGAAGCGACAAAAGTAATGGAGAAAATGCTTGCCTACCACTATTTTGCTAAGCGCGTCGTCAGTGAGCAGGGGGTAAGGATTTATTAAAATATTCTACAACTATCTATAGTTTCAGAGAATGAATGCATGATGATAATCATGGTTTTTGTCAGGACGAGTTCAACCTAACTCTTGGAATTCGAGCCGTCGTGGAATTGGAGCCGATAATTTCCGAAGACTACCCGGAAGCCCTCGTGCAGTGCCAACTCTGCCGTAAAAATATGCTTCATGTAAATCCCACAAAAGTACTCTCATGCGAAATATACGCCAGGTATTAATTCGTATTAAAATAATGTCTCCTCTGGTCCAGGGATACATCTGCCCGAGATGCCCCTACGCTCTCCACATGTATTGCTACAAAAAGTACGTCAAGAATACCAAGGCGTGCCCTGGCTGCAACCATCGCTGGATTGACGAGAAAACAATGGTGCGACGAAAGAAAGACAACGACAAGGAGAACGAGGGAGCAGGGGACTTGAATGAAACCTCGGATCTGGATACAGCCTATACTGAGGATGAAGCTGACATGGATACGCAGCCAACGCCACCGCTTCCATTCCGTGGTGTTTCTGCAAATTACGTCGTGGATTCTGATTTGACCACAGAAGATGAAGGCGAATAATTTATTCGAGCTTGTGTAAGTATCTTGTGTCCAATCTTTTTGTAATACGAAAAACTTTTGTTTAGTAAAAATCCAGCAAGGTTATTGGACTTCTCCAACTCTTCAGAGTGATTTCATTGTAAAGAAGATGATTTGAGGGAAAAAACAGTTTCTGCTATAGATTCGCGACAAAAAACTTTATGGAGGCCACTAATAGGCATAAGATGTTCTCAATCAGCATTTAGTACGGAGGCGGGGAGGATTTTCATGTTTTCCTGTTCCTCCACTTTTCAGTAGATTTTGCACCTTTTGCTCAGAATTTGTGGACCTTTAATTTATCACCAAGTAATTAACTGATTACAGCACAGCTGCAGTCACCTGATCAGTCAGTTTTAAAAAGTAGTGAAGAGGGAAAAGTCTCATTAATGCCATTTGCGGAGTCCTAATTAATGTATCGTTTGCTCCGTTTCTGGATGAGCCCCTCTTCCTTCTAAATAGTGGGCCATGACGTCTACGCTGCTATGTCCACATCTCTTTCAGGCATATTTAGCAAAGGCATCCGACATTATCGAGATTTATCAACCACAAATAGTTTCCATTGTCCGATATGACTCCATCTCGACCGGTTTGCTCCATCGGAGAGGTCTGAAGAGACGAGAACACAAAACGCTTCTGAAATGCCCGGCGGACGACGACAGGATGATCAAACTAACTATTGAGAATTTTCAAAATACGGTAAGCTTACGTTTATAACATGATGCTGGAAACGTGTTCCCATTCCAGAATTCACTTTCACTCACTGTCGTGATTCCTTCTCTCCGTATGTGGGGGCTGGAGAATTTGATCACGATCCTCTTGGAGAACAATCGAACAATGTGGACAACTGGCTGGGGAATGAACTTTTTCAAGCCTATGTACGACATTTGGTAGCAAACATGAGGAAAATTCAAAACAAGAAACTCTGTGACTGTGTTCTAATAAGGGATTTGTCCCTTCTTCAATGCATCCAGGAAATTTCCGAGTAAATCTTATAGGATTTCGTACTAATGGGGTTGTTATAACAATTAAACCGGTAACATATTGTTTGTTCGATTCAAAATAATTCTGTTCTAGTAAATCAAAATCGCCGTTTTCATCGCCCAATCTCACATCCAGTAATTTTCCAAATCAAGTAAGAATCAAGCCCAAACCTACTCATTTGTTTTGGAATGGACGACACTAGCGGCGGTGGTGAAGATGGGCGACAGGGTAAGGATGCGACATGGAAATATGCTTTGTAATATTGCTCTTCGTAGATCTTAATTCAACTAAAAGAGTTAATTGAGCAGCATCGGATTTCTAAATTGCAGAAAGCACAATTGACACGGTGGAGTTTGAAGTTGACCGAGTGGCTCAATCAGGACACATTTCAAGACCATTGACAATATCAGAAGTGGAGGAACAAGAAAGGAAATTTGGGAAGAACGTAATCGTGACATCCAAAAACATCACGTGGTACTCGATCTTCTTTGCTGCCGTCTTCCATCCCTTTAACATCCTCTTGGGAATCCTGGCAGCCGGGAGCGGAGCAATTGGAGATTTAAATGCCACCGTAGTCATGCTCCTGATGGTCGGGATTTCTATCCTCATTCGATTCATCCAGGAATGGAAGTCCGCTCGGGAAGCTCAGAGCCTCAAAAAATTGGTCTCTAACACTGTGGCGGTAATTCGCTATTGGCCAGCGGAACCGGACAGTGACAACGACTCCATGTCCAGCAGCAGCAGAGCCTCTCTTCTCTACAATGATTCTGGTCCAGTGGGTAGACCGGAAATTTCAACAAAGGAAATTTTCATTGAAGACGTAGTTCCTGGGGATTGGGTACGCGCGTCGAAAGAATTTGGCACATTAGTCATTGAAAACTGTGGCGAGTAATATTTGGGTGAAAGTAGGTTTTCCTGTGGAAAACGAATGGGTAATCTGATCCTGAGAACAAAAACTTCAAAATTTGCCCGTCTTGACCCCTGATGGTCATCAACAGGATTTTTACGATTTCTTCCTTATCTCATAGGGGGGGCATCCATGCCAGGAGGAAACCCTAAAACCATACTTTGATGCCCTCATAGGTCAAGCGGAAAATTTTTGAGTGTTTGAAGCTCGAGCGCAGATTGTCCCTCAGTTTTCCAATTAATCCAAATATTCCTGGCCACATTTTCAATCACTAAATGAGCCTAGACGAAAATGTGAAATTGTGGCTAAGAACAGGCTTTATACTTCCAAAGGTGAAGCTCTCCGCTGGTGATTTGATTCCGGCCGATATCATGTTAGTAAAAACCAAGGATCTCTTCATCTCCCAATCATCCCTCACTGGAGAGGCCATCCCGGTCGAGAAGTTCGCAAGTACCCAAACCCAGCGTAGAGGAAGTGAGATGGTGGTGACAATCCCAAACGAAGCCATCATGGTTGCTTATCAACATGGCCTCAGTACGAGCAGAGTCAAATCCTGCCGAACTTCATTGGTTGTCTTTTTCCGGAATTTGTTTGGGCTCCGCGTCGAGCACTTGAGAGACATCAATACTTCCATCAAGGCGGAAATGGACAATCCCAGCTTCTGCTATATGGGAACTTCCGTTGTTTCCGGAACGGCTACAGCTATTGTTAGATTCACTGGGAGTCAGACTTATTTTGGGATCATGGCACTGGAACTGGCAAAGCAGAAGCCTTACAATGCATTCCAACTCGGCGTTCGGAGAGTCTCCTGGATTTTTTTCCTGACAATGATTTGCTTAGTTCCCCCAATCTTCCTGCTTCAAGGCTACTTCCATCCTTCTAGCGTAAAGTCCAGGTCTTACCAAGCAGCACTCTTCGCTCTCGCGGCTGCCGTTGGTCTAACACCAGAAATGCTTCCAATGATTGTCAGCTCTACGCTCGCCCGCGGTGCGTTTCTCATGTCCAAGAAAAAGTGCATTGTCAAGAATTTGGACTCGATAATCAACATGGGGGGAATGGATGTCCTCTGCACTGATAAAACTGGGACCCTTACCCAGAACCGTGTTACCCTCACCCAGCACCTTGACAGCTATGGAAATTCGTCTCTATTCCCAATTCAACTGGCTTTCCTCAACTCCCATTTCCAGACTGGACTCAGCAATTTGATGGACGTGGCCGTAGTGGATTTCTTTCGGGAGCAACTAACCAATTCCAGGGGGAGAATCCCGCGGATGGCCGCCCATTACCAAAAACTGGATGAAATCCCATTTGATTTCGTACGCCGACGCATGAGTGTTCTTCTCAAATCAAAAACGGATAGGAGTCTAAACATTCTAGTCACAAAGGGGGCCGTGGATGAGATGCTGTCCAACTGCTCCCACGTCTACACCGATGAGGATGACAGTATCCAGTCGCCAGTGGCAGATGAAATGATTTCCCCACGGTCTGCTCAGACAGAAGAGTTGAATGAGCAAATTCGAGGTCGCATTGTAGGACTCAACAACCGTCTCAATGAGAATGGTCTCCGAGTCATTGCCGTCGCCTACAAAATAATCCCAGAAGCTCCGACCATGCTACAAGTTCCGCACGAGTGTGATTTGACATTTGCTGGATTCATTGCCTTTCAAGATCCTCCCAAAGTCTCAGCAAAATCCGCCATCAAAACCCTTCTCCAGCACAACGTCCAAGTCAAAATCCTAACAGGGGACAGCGCACTGGTGACTCGGAAAATTTGTGAGGAGATCAGGCTTCCTGTGACTGGAATTGTGACCACGACGGATTTGGAAGAGGCGACGGAGGATCAAATTTGCAAGCTCGCTGAGAGTGCTACAATTTTTGCCAAACTGACTCCGCTCCAAAAGGCGCAAGTGGTGCGTGCATTGAAACACAACGAGCACGTCGTGGGATTCCTAGGGGACGGGATAAACGATGCCAATGCCCTCATTGAAGCGGATATTGGGATCTCTGTGGACAATGGGACGGACATTGCTCGGGACTCGGCGGAAATCATTCTATTGGAAAAGGATTTGAACGTGGTGGCGGATGGAGTGAATTTTGGACGACAAGTAAGTCAGTTTACTCATCCCGAATCACTCCATCATCCTTTAATTAAATTTAGTCTCTTTCTACTCGGGCCCGCCCTTCCCTACCTTCTGGTTCCAAATTGACTGGCTCTGTTTCCTTCCAGACTTATGGGAACACGATGAAATACTTGGTCATGGCAATTTCATCCAATTTCGGGAACGCCTTCTCCCTCCTCGTCGCCTCAGCATGGTTTCCATTTACACCGATTCTTCCGATCCAACTGTTGATTCAAAACCTCCTATATGACATCAGTCAAACCTCCATTCCGTGGGATCGGATGGATCCGGAGTTCCTCATGGTCCCCCATCGATGGTCCATGAAATCCGTACTAAAATTCATGATCTGTATTGGCCCCATCTCCTCCGTCTTTGACGTGGCCTTCTTCTCGTACATGGTCTTTGTCTACAAAATTACTGGAGCATCCGGGGATGACTTGGGACTATTTCGCACGACTTGGTTTGTAATTGGGATTCTCACTCAAACTCTCGTCGTCCATCTCCTCCGCACGCCTAAGATCCCAGTCCTCCAGTCATGCGCATCTGTTCAAGTCACGGTGATGACCTGCGTCATTATGAGCATTGGGATCTCCCTTCCCTGGATACCTTATGTCTCTCAGGCACTGGAGTTTGAGCAGCCTCCCCTAGCGATTTACCCCTTCATCGCCCTGGACCTGGTCATGTACTGCATTACCACACAAATTGTAAAGCTCATCTACGTCGCCTGCTTCAAGGAATGGTTTTAATGAATTTACTCTTCTGATGGATAGATTTTGTAAAATAAATTCAAGAATGATTTGAAAGAGTGAGAACCATGCAGTGTAGCTCTACCGCCGACGTCCTGGTTGTTGGTCTAGAAGATGAACATTCACTACGTGGTCTTGTCTTGTTTCCTGTTTATATTTTGAGTGTCTTATTCCGAGTTTTTCCACTTCTTCAGGATCTCATCAGCCAGTTGAAGCGTTTCAGTCTTTTTGTAGAAGCAGAAACGGATGTAATCCTTAGCAAGCAGTTTGTGATCTCGGGAGTAGAAGGCTGACGGTGGAATTCCGAGTAATTTCCAAGTCTTGGCCAACCACTTAACAAATCGGTAGTCTTTGAACTCATCCGTCTCCGTACTAAGATCTGTCTTTGATTCTAAGAAAGAAATGCAAAGGTTGAGACAATCATGCTTAATAACACTGTTGTATAATGCATAATAATATATAAATTAGTTATATAAATATAATACCTAGGGGAGTCCAGTCCGCTAACATGAAAATAATTAAATTTATTAATGAACAATAATTTGTGGATTAGTCGGCGGACCCGCGGTGGCACCGCGGGTACAGCGTCGGCCGAGCCACCGCGGGTCACCGTTGGGTCATCCGTACATGTCTGGTTAAGAGAATTTCATTTTCTTGAAACTTTAAAACAAAAGCTGTCTATTTTAAAGATGTTAAAATTTATTTTTATGAGAATATTAAACACAAATTACCAAAAATGAAATATCCGCCTTCAGGAATCACAGTTTTCAGCCCTGCTTCTTTCACAGATTTAGTCATCACATCCCGTCTCGATTTGAGATCAGTAGACATTTTGTAGAAGAATGATGCCGTAGTTCCAAGTCTTTTGAGTTCTTTCTCAAGAGCAACTGCGAGTGCTTCTTGACCTAAAAATAAAAAATCAGTTATAATAAATTAGGATGATATAATATGGTCATGAACATGAATATGATGATTTAACTAACCCGGCGTTTGACATGTGTACACGCAATTTTGATGAGCAATATGCAAGTTTTGCATGAGCTTAGCTACAAGACAATAAGCATTATAATCTCTATAATGTATAAAAATATAAGATTATACCTTAATCTATTATTATTATTATTATTATATTTAAGTCCAAGACTTACCTGGGCCGTAAGCCCAACCCAGCTTCCAACCGGTCAAACTGAACGTCTTCCCAGCAGATCCGATCCTAAACGACACACGAAACGATAAAAAACGTATAAGCAGTTTGGTAGTTGGCGAAAAGATGAGTCATGTGTAAACTTTTACGTAATTGTCCGATCCCACATTCCTTCCAAACTCGCAATCCGGACATGTTCGTTCCCTTCATACACCAGCCACTCGTATACCTTACAGAATTAGGAAGCATTTCTAATTTTAACTTATTATTAGACAAGTACCATAACGGACTCAACAGTTTATTCTATTCCTCTGACATACCTCATCGGAAATGACGAGTACGTTGAATTCTTTGCAAAGATCAGCAATAAGCTGCAGAATAACCAAGCCTATATTAGTTTAAACAAAATAGTTTAATTCGTCAATTGGTATTTCGTACGAACCTCAAGTTCTGCCTTAGAAAAGACCTTGCCCAGAGGGTTATTCGGCGTATTCAAAATGATCGCTTTTGTCTTTGAGCTAAAAAGAGATGTAAGCTCATGCGTGTCTAATTTCCAACTGGCCGAAGTTTCATCTGTTGGGTCGGTTGGTTTCAGCGGAATGAATTTACAAGTTCCACCAGCCAGTTTCACCAAAGGTTCATAGCAATCAAAATATGGTTCAATGATGATAACCTGAAATAAAAGAGGCTGTCAGTGATCATTGTAATTGTAAAGGCACTACACTACTGTAACTGGAACTAAGAATCTAATCTAATCTAAGAATAATAAGTACTAAATAACCTCGTCTCCGGGGTTGACCATTGACATGATTGCACAGAATAGTGATCTGTAATTTAGAAACCAAACTGACTATGAACATATTTTGTTTTATTAAAATCATTACTGTTCAAGTCCAGTCATCGTGAAAGCTTACCCATATGCCCCACCTGTCACCAAAATTTCCGTATACGGATTGATTGCTCGATTGATAAGCCTTCCGTATAAATTGGCAAGAGCTTTGACAAGTCTCGGGTGACCCTTCAAAACCCCAACAGAAAGAAATGACAGTCTTTTGAAAGCATGACGTAAGTACTGAACAAGAGTTGTAAGCCAAGGTTAACTAACATAAGCACGTGTATACTGATGAAGCAATGGATCAGACGTGATCTCACAGCATCTCGCCAACTCTTTGACCACGCTCTCACAAGGCATAAAATCCGGAAATCCTTGACCAAGGTTGAGCGGTTTCAACTTTGCATTCAACTCCACAAACTCCACCCTGTATAAGAGTAAAATCAACTGAATCGATCTTATATTTAGGAATTCAAATGGCTAATACATTTAATGCTGGTATTTACCACAGGTTGTTTTCCAGGCCGTTGTATTTCGACGCAAGGTGGAACTTTGAGCCTGGGTCCGGGGTGTTCATGATGGTGGAATTGTTGGTGTTATTGTTACTGGACACCGGCACGGCTGATGACTCGAATGGGATACTGGAAGATGTTGCTGACATGTTGGCGGATGTGGAGTATTGATGCTTATGAGAATGACAAATTGCCTCCGTGTGAATGAAGTGAAATCTCCGAGTGTCACTGAGCAGAAAGGGATTCAATGGAGTTGGGGACGGTGGTGTCAGCCGGTACGGACACAGAGTGCGAGAGTGTGAATGACCCGCACTAGTCAAGGTTGGTGATGAAGATGATAATTGTGCGGCCGCAAATGTCCGATAAGTCCGAATCAAAGGACTGAGACAGATGATTGATTTACTCGCTCTCGCCATCTCACTGAATTTCTTCCTTTTTTGCAACTTTCAAGTTTAACAGTCAAAACTACGCACAAGAGATAGAGACAAAAAATAACTATAACAATAGTAACAATTACTTTATGAGAACTGAAGAAAAACCTTTTGCAAAATTAATTATAAATTCTCACTACTGTTGTGAGAGTCAAGTCTCAGACAGAGGTCAACTTCGCAATAACTTCTTTCCACCTGAACCCGATAGAATGTTTATATCCTTTTATTATTCTTTCTTAACTCATCATTAAATGCAAGTCCTTAATCGCTATAAATTAACAAATGTACAACTTAACATTTTTATTAGTGTACCAATATTTATAGCGAATAAGAAGAGACTAACTAATAAATTAATAATTATAAATTAACATAATCCAGCTTTGACCTTCCTACATGCGAGAAAATGCACAAGCTTGTGACATGGTACGCTAATTGTCATTCAATCATCTTCACAAGCAACGTCAAAGGGTTGAATTCATGAGTTAAGCGATTGGTACTGCCACCGTCCACCGTCTGATTTTCCTTAAAATGAGATCCGAATCAAACTTGACATGGTGGGACCCACCCACCGAATGCTTCGTGGATCTCTTGGGCAATTCGAATGGTGAGGAGATCACTAAACATCCCACCAACCACTTGTACCCCAATCGGCATCCCGTTTGTATCTAATCCTAGCGGCACTTGGGTCACAGGTACCCCAAGAACATTGAAAATTGCACAGTAGGAAAAATCCGAAGGTTTGAACATGGGTTCATAATGTCTTGGAGCTGAACTCGGATGGGTTGGGTAGAGCAAGATTCCATCTTCTCCTAGCAAGTCCTGTTGAATCAATAATTCAATTCAGTCTTTAGTTGAGTGCACCTTGAATTGACATGACTATACAATGTTATATGAGGCAAGTGGCTCTATTTACTTGGATATCCTTGGCCAGAGAGTACCCCATATCGACCATTTCCTTGTGCCATGGTACAACATTCCGGCTGGCGGATATAAGTTTCTCAAAGACGCCAAGTGCAATAGCTGGAATAGTGTGAGGCGAGCACCGGAAAGCAAATTTGATCAATTCCCAAAATGGGTTAATCTAAAGATACGGAAAAGGGAATTAGCGAATTCAATATTTATTATAAACAATCAATGAAGAAGGAGGGGTTGAATCCAGTTGACATGATCTTACGGCTCCTTGATTGAGAGCAAGTTCCTTGCATACAGTCGTCTCACTGCTCGCCATCCCGTTTGCCCAGATTTCCAAACTGTAGTACAATTTGGAAATATTTGCCACCTGAGCCTCAAAAAATAAAGAACTCAATTAACATTATGAAGGATTAGTTGAAAATAGGGGAAGAGGAAATACTGACCTGAGGTTTTACTCCGAATTTCCCTTCAAAGTATCTCATGGCTTTCCGCATGGCTAGTTTGATGTCGGGACTAACGGGAGTGGCCAGGGCACTCCCTCCATCG
>Ga0194135_10002722_pt1 | contig 10759 bp, 6 predicted proteins | sample LitLau_LLRF_2013_FD_134024 | JGI IMG/M metagenome (GOLD analysis project Ga0194135, IMG submission 134024) | Freshwater sediment microbial communities in response to fracking from North America - Little Laurel Run_MetaG_LLRF_2013 (version 2) | ecosystem: Environmental > Aquatic > Freshwater >... | reverse complement strand
CCAACAGCTTTTCATTTATGTTGCCACTACTGGGACTCGAACACTATAGAAGAGTGCTGAGCATATTCCCGTTCTAGCATGGCCAGAGACAGATGCACTGTACACTGGACCATGTAGCCGTGGACCATGTAGACCATGTATGTGCACCATACTTTATATTGAATGCTTAAAAGAACAAAAAGAAATACGAATATTTAAATAACATGTCTTGTGGACAGAACCCACGCTCACTCACTAATCAATTGTGAAAATTAAATGATAATTAATTCAATCCATGAGTTTCCACTCACAAGTGTCAACTTGACAATACTTTAATGTGCAAAACTAGTTGCTGTCTAATCCTTGTTAATTTCTTGTTAATCCTTTGATAATGTTGCTGATTCTTTACCTCAAAATTTGTAATATTTTAATTAGCTCGTCACCAATTCCAAACACGGATAATTTAATTCATGACATGTGAATGAATTTTGATACAGAAATCATTGTATGCACCCTGAAATAATATTCGCAGTTTTGATTGCAATACGGTCAGAAGTAAACTTAAGTTTGCTGGTGTTTTAAACTGAAATTCTCTAAGGTTTCCTTACCATTCTATCATTTAAAATTGCATTATCTACTTATACAAGAATGTTGTGGAACATATTACAATTACTGTTATTTTGACTTTGATGCAATGTATTGCTTACAATACATGTACTGTTTACTTGCCAATACTTTAGGCAACACAATTCTACCATAATAAATAAATTATGAACTCTTTTTCTCATTTATAGAATATTATTGAATCGATCGGGGTTACTTTTTGCCTCAGTGACTTGATAACTCTTTCATGAGCTCATCGCCCAATATCGATCTGAAAAATATCTTATGTATTGGTACGTAAAATTGCGCTCAGAAATAAATTAAATACCACATTCGTATCTAACGCAACATTACTAGCAAACAAACAAACATTGCAAAGTAGCATTACCAAACTCAAGTATAAAAATGCTCATGTAACATGGCTGAAAATAAATCAGTATCTTTATTTCTCGCGTTCTTCTTGTTGAGCAAGCAATGTTTTTAGATTACGTAGATTAGCTAGCGAACTGTTTCCGCTGCACATCATTTTAAAAACCATTAAAGTTCGAAACGCACAAAACAAACAGAAAAAAATGTGATTATGCTCCTTTTCCAAACACAACTCTGTTCATTTTAGGTAACAAGTGTCTTGCAAGTAAACCTGATGATCAATCAATAGTCATATTTTAATGCTTTAATGATACACAATTTAATGCTGCAGTTCTCCAATTCATACAACATCGTATTTATTATATTAAGACTGGCAAAATTATTTAATTGGTTATAATCAACTTCAGAACCGTTGTTGACGCTAAAAAATGTCTGGCACTGTTTGAATTGTATGAAGTGTAATTAAGAGGCCGACTTACAGTAAGTAAATGTTTTTAGACAGTCATGAAATATATTCAGAAAAAATCTAAAAATCGTTAATGTTTCAGTTTTTCACGATATTTCTTGCAATGTTCGTTCATAATTTAATATTCTGTTTTGTCGAATTCTATGAAAAATTCCATCATACACTATAACTTTCAAAGTACAGTTTACCGGTCCATGGAAACCCTCAAAAATATTGCATTAGCCAGATCCTATTTATACAAATTAGAGAAGCTGTTAACACTAAAATAATTCAAGCCACACACCTAAAAGGATCATCAATACAATTAATGAATAAATAATCCAATGTGGATTTTTCATAGCTATAGCTCTCCTGCTTATCATGTTTGAGTACTTGTATGTTGAACATACAGTGCGGTATCTAGACGGGCATCAGTTGTTCTTCTGTATAAGAAATGCCCAATATCGTATTTTGTGCTAAAACATACAATGAGTAATAATATTTAAATACATATTTTGTGGTAAGAACTCACGCTCACTACAATTCTGCAAAGGTGAGTGATAAATAATTCAATTCATCACTCCCCCTACAAAAACCCATCACTGTCACCCAAGATATAACTTGAAAATACTTTATTCTACCAAATACGATAGTACAAATGTGTAATCCAAATATTCACTTCCCATTTTTATAACATCGTATTACTCAGAGTCAATTCTTATTCTGAAACGAATAGTACATGCGTATTAAGAGACATATCATAAAAGCTCCTATTAATGTCCAATAATCAATAAATATTTTGCGATTCTTCAAAGTTCGTTTATTGTCAATATGATAATGCGGGTAGTGTTAAATTATGATTCGTTAGCTGGGAGTATCTTTGGCTTGGTGACGATCCACTCCTGCAATAAATCTCCCAAGTACAAATTTTGCTTTGAAAAAACATTCGGAGATTTTCTATTTATATTTTGAGCGAATTCCTTCCACAAGAAAATTTGAGACTTCCTCATAAACTTTTTTCCCCAGTGGTCGTAAAGACCACACTGTGCAACATGAGACAACTTATTTGAGAACGTTTTGAAAAAGACGCTGCTTAATCCCACCCATACTAGTATTGCTGGAAATCTAATCGAGTTAGACGTAATTTTTATTGGTGTAAAATGTGTGCACGTTTACAACTAATTTTGTTAACAAACTTATTTGTTTTTTAAAATTAAACATAGACCATGAATCTAAACTTTTTGAACTATTTATCAATTTTGTAATTTTTTGGATATTACTACATCCATTTTCATCCAAATATATCTGAACATATTGAACTTTATGACTTATCAGTGAAGACAAAAAACCTACGCCAAGCAGATCTCTTAAGCCCAGGTACTGGGATGAAGGACAATTGGTCGCATTACACAAGCGATTATTTTATTATTATTATTTTGATGTATCATGAATTTCCATGAGTTTGTTTATTTATTGAAAGTAAGCGGAAACAAAAGAAGAAACAAACTCATTCTTATACACATGATTACAAAAGAAGCGAACCTTGCCCTGATAAAATACTTCCACACCCACAGCACTTCGGAGCCAAATATGACCATGAAGACCGCGAGTTAGAAAGTTAGAGTAAAATAGAAATTTGTCCGGATCTGTAGTGTCTACAACATAGTAAAAAATTGGAGATGGATAATTATTAGTTTTTGAATTGTTGTTGAAAAACTGCAAAAAGTGACGCTTTGACTCAAACTGACGACCCCTCCCGGTCACCAAAAATTATTTTAGCCGTAAATTGTATATTTTTATTTGCACAATCGCTTTTTCCTGAAGACTGCAAAATTTCAAATTAATTTGGTAAGTGTAGTTCCGGAGATATTGATAGTCAAGTAAAAGTAGCCAGACGCACGGAAAGACATTCCAGATATCATACGCGAGTCTATAACCCCAATACCTGTGCTAAAATCGCTTATAATCCGGAGAAAAATCATGTTGTTGATTCAGAAGACCAGCAATTACTCTGTGTAAATGCGATACTTTGGAGTCATTTGTCAAATAATTTGTGCATCCGCCTTGTGTTACAACTGTCATATGGGTGGTACTTTTAATACCCTACCAATTCCTGTTTTGATCCAACCATTTTTACTGACTATAAAATTTCTGAATGTGAGCGACCATAAATCAAAAAACCCCAACCAAAATTCCATAAAAGCATAACCGATTTCTTTAATAAGCAACTTATAAAATGAAAACAGATGACCACTTTAAGTGAATAAAATAATTAATCACACATTAAAAGAGCTCTAGTAACATTTCTTCGGTGTCTTGGCTTGACTTTAGGACAAAATAATGACTTGTTTAATTTCGAAAGTCGTAGAAGCGGTGGTTTAGATAGTAAAAATCTGAATTGTTTTATGAACAAAGGACTCCAGGTCTTTTACATGTTTACAAAAACCTACGCCAAGCAGATCTCTTAAGCCCAGGTAACTTTCAGAAACTTCATATTTCGAACTTCACCCTGTTTGTAACCACTATTCCCCCCAGATGCAGATTTAGGTCGAGTTATATAATAGAACTCGATCTAAATCTGACTGTTTTTTAAATAGATTTAATCCATGCTTCATTTTGTACCAACCCAAAAGAAATAAACTGTTGCATTATTTGACACTTTTTTGCATAATTTCAAAACGATTTTTAACAATAAAATGGGCTTTTGCATATTTGCAATTTGCACATGTGATGCTGATTTTCAGAATTTAAAGTTTTTTTGCATAAAAAGGAACTTGCATCTGAGACCCTAAATCGTTTTTCTTAGTGATAACTCAAACTTTTGAAACTGTCCATCTCTGAGTGAATATGCAGGAGTTAAAAGTAATAAATAGTTATTTTGAGTCGTAGTGACAGTTAAAACAATAAAATCAACGATAGCGCGGAAAAGAAAATGGTTGGGGTTTTTTGGGAATCGGTATGCTTAAAAAACTTATTGGTCGCTAAAAGTCAGAAATTGGGTAGTAAGAAATATTTTTAAAGTTTTGATTTATTGCCAATTCAAAGCCAACCGATGTTTCGCAGAGGGTGTATGTATGTATGGGTAGTACAGAGAGTCACTGGGGATAAAAAAGAGAGACACAATAGGACACGAAAGCGGAAGTGTCGAACAAAAATTATAAAGTTAAAAAGGGGGGTAAAGGTTCCCCAAAATAGCGGCCACATTCCCCCTTTGGACGGCGATGCTGAGGCGCTGCAGGAGGAAGCAGGTGGTACGCTTCTCCTTCGAGGTCTCAGCGATCCGCCGCCCAATCTCTTCAATCACCCTGAGGGACTCCTTCGCCCCAGACACCCGATGTCTCCACGGCGATTGCGGCGAAGGTGTAGGTGCCCCCGAGACACTCGTACTTCTTCTTTTAGGCGTCGGCAGCTCCTTCTGCTGCGGACCCGCGGCGCATCGCCGTTGATGGGACGTAGGAGGGGGCGAAGGTGTCGCTGCAGGTGAAGTCCTACACGAGGGGCCTTCCATGGGACCAAGGGACCAGGGTCAGACCATCTGGCCGCTTTCCATCCGCACGGGAGCAGCCTGCCGGCTCCTTGATGGAGGGCACACCCCCTGACCTCAGGGCGCGGAGGATTACGTCATTGGCGGCCGCATGCCGTGACCAACGGCCCTTCGACCTCTTGCAGGCCAGGCCATGATAGCCCAAACTGTCGTCATTAGCTCCACACGGACAGCGGTGGGGCACACAAGTGTCGGCGCCAAGGCGCAGCGCGCATGCGACCCGGAACGACTCGTCCGAAAGATGAGTCCCAAGCTGCGGCGATGGGAGAGCGTGTAGCCAGGCTGCTGCGTTGGCGTCGGTTGCAGCTAGGAGACGAGCTTGGTCGGTGGGTGTGGCTGATGTGACCCTCAACTATTGGTTGAAATATTGGTTGGGTAAATGCAGAAATTGGTCGCTCAAATAATATATTTCCCTGTCATATTACTGTCCAATATTTTTTGCGGGGAATTTGGAGTAGAACTGGGGAATTTGATACTAATTTCTGCCGCGACGTTTGCTTTGTATCACCATCCGATAAACATTGAACACAGACTCCATAAAAATACAACGTATTTTGATATGGTACTCGAACCGCAGGCTACCTTAGTTGTGTTGTCATCATCTTGTTCCAAAATGTTACGAAGCATCCATAGGATAACTGGGTGTAAGGAATTGGGTTTCAAACCGTTGTAAACTATTACGAAGGTCGTGATTGCCAATATGATAACTGACAGGCAGGACTAACTTGCATAATCAAATCGTAAGAGGATCGTGTCCAAATGAAGTCTCGTAAGTCTCGTAAAAAGTGAAATTCTTCTATAGCAACTGCATTCGGGGATACGGTAAATTTTTTACTGGAACTGGGGTCGGAACCAAGACGTCTAAACGAATTGGTCAAATAACCGTGAATAAGAATTTCTGAGCTATCAAAATAGAAAGGTGAACTGAAAAATTCAGCCTGTTACTCAAAAAATTTAACGTGCAGTATTCCGAAGGAATCGGCGTCATTTCATTTCGACTTTCTGTGTGCTCCCTTTTTTAATTACAAATTTTAAAGTAGTACCCAGGGGTAGTCCATAAAAGTCTGGGGCCTATACAAAGAATCTAATATAGAGACTTGGTCCGTATCTCTTCTGACTAAAATGTGGTTGTTCTCTGAACCACAACTCATACACGAGACTTTAATTCGAGTGGTATCAAACAAAACGAAGGTTGATGTTATAAAGTAATCTTGCTGATTGAATTTGAACCCATATTTATCCGACTCGAGGATGTCATTGTCCGACAACTCCATGAAGATGTAATTAGGGTCCAAAATAGTTATATCTATACTATTCAGCGCAAGCATTGATACAAAATACAAACGCTCCGACTAATGATGTCTTCATCGATGGGAGAAATAAATGAACTGAGCAAGCTACATGCTGAGTCTTAAAATTCATTGGTGAATAACGAAGAGGCTGCAAGCCATTTAACCTGTGATTATTTTCACTCAGATGAGTTCCGTTTATGCGGTAGAGAGTCTTAGGCATTAAAACGTGGAAAAGGTTGACACAGTTTCAATTTAGAAATTGAGTGGAATGAAAGTTATTAAAAACGTGTAAGGAACGAGATGGGAGAAGGGAAAATAACAGTGGTGGGCACAAAATTGTTGTAAACATTTTGCTGATGCACTAGCTTTAAAAAGGGAGTAGATTATTTAAATGCAGTACTAACAATACGCTAAGTCAATCTAACCAAATAAGTACCTGAAGTACCTGAGGAGTTGGGAATCGTGGTGTGTACAAAAATCTTCAGGAGAACGCATAGAACAAGAATCTGAAGTCCGCTTTGTGTTATAGTGAAATGGGGCCCTGCAGGGTCGGGAAGAAGGCGCTCGCCATAGGCATTACTATAGTAGGGGGCTCGGAGGGGAGGTCCCCTTTATGAATTTTCCTGGACCCCGCGCACACTATGTGAGGCCTGAGGAGGGTTTCTCTCTCAGAACCTCCCACAAAAGCAATGCTTATTGACGCGGTCCTTCTTCCCGACCCTTCACGGCCCTATTTCACTTTAACACAAAACGGACTTCAGATTCTTGTTCTATGCGTTCTCCTGAAGATTCAAAGCGAATTCCGGAAAATCGATCAAGGTATCCTTACGTGGAATTAAACAATTGTTTACTTGACGGCAAAGTTTAAGCTTGCTTAATCCTAGAACGGTTCGCATGCATTCGTGCAGAATTTAGTTTTGAAAATAGTGCTCAACATACAGTCATGGAAGACATATGCCGTGTTTAAGGGTGGAATAAATTTTCTTAGTGTATAGATCCTTTTAAAGTCAATACTAAACTCATTTACAAAAAGAAAGGTCGATTTCAGGTTATTATTGCAAATGGGTCGGGAATCGATGATTTTGTTTGCAAACAACACTATGTTATATACCATTAAGTATGGGTGTTTCTATTGAATTGTGCATTTTAGCCCAGGTATTGGTATTTTTATGAAGCCATGACAATTCATGGCATATGGCAGACTTTTTGGGAGAATCATTTTATATTGTTCATTGAGCAAACTGGTAACGTGGATAAAATTAACCTTTATTATCCCTAAAGCAAGCATATAAATATATATTACCCCTGAATTAGAAAGCTTTAACATTTGTAATCCCAATTTTTGACTTGAAACAAAGCTCGGATAGCGCTTTCTGTTTTGCGATTATAAATCTTTCAAGTACTTTGACCAGTACTTTAACCAGAAGCTCGAATTTCATCCTTAACAACCTAAATTTTGACCTGAGGAAATGAACTCTTGCAATTTCAAATAAAAAAACCACACTACAAGAACAACAAAGGGCTCCAAAAACAATAAGAGGCATGTAAACATTAATCAGAGTTATCGGGTTAAGTTTAAAAACTGTTTGATAACGATCAATTTCCGCAATTAGTTTCCTGACTACATTTTTCGCCTTAACAAGAATACTTGCAGAATCTTCCATTTTTCGCGCAAACTTTTTCAACTCTACTACTTGCAGTTTCTTTACAAAATCCTTATTCCAATAATAGTAAATTCCAGATTGCGTCAAATGCGACAATTTATTTGAGACAATTTTGAAGAAGACATCTTTAAATCCAAGCCATGCCATTGTCTCTGGAAACTTCCTTGACTTATACGAAATGTCGACACTTGTAAAATTGGAGCACATGTCCAGCAATGCTTTCAACCAATTTATGTACGGTCTATAGCTAATCACAGACCATGAATCAAGAACTTTTGAAGTATTTTTCAATCGTGTTATTTTTTGCGTATTGCTGCATGAAAATTGGCCCAAAACTAAATTAACACTTTGCAGATTATGGTTCAACGAAGACAAAAATTGCAAATACTCCGGAGAAAAGTCTACATTATTTTGTAGATTCAGAAGATCTGCAATTTTTTTATGTAAATGTGATCTCTTGCCCTCTTCGTTGGAATGTGATAGTGTGATTGTTAATATGGTCATATTCTTGTCCAATATTTGTTGCAGTGAGTTCGGAATAGAACTGGGAAAATTTATGGTAATTTCAGACGAGACATAGCCCTTGTACACCCACCCGATATACATTGAACACAGACTCCACAAAACTACAATATACTTTATTATGGGTTTGTATCCACATGCTTGCTTGGTAGTGGTGGAATCATCTTGTTCGAAAATGTTATGAAGCATCCAAAGTATTATTAGTTGTGCGGATTTACAATTTAGTTTTAGACCGTTATTAACTGCTATGAATGTTAAGATTGCCAATATAACAGCTGACAAGCAGGACCAACTTTCCTCATCAAATGGCAAGAGCACAGTGTACAAATTAAGTCTCGTAAGAGTGAATACAGTCACGTGAAATTCTCCTATGTGTATTGCATTAGAAGACATCGTCATTTTTTTGGAACTGGGAGTAGTGACAGCAAGACGTGTAAACCAATTGCTCAAATAGCCATAGGAAATCATTCCTGAGATATTAAGGCTTGAAGGATCAATGGAAAAATTAAGTTTGTTTCTCAATAAGTTGAGCACGCAATATTCCGAAGGAATTGGATTCATATTATTCGAACTTTCTATGTGACTCTTGTAGATAGTGGTATCATAGAGAGTAGTTCCCATTGGTAGTCCATTAAAGTTCGGTGCTTTACAGCGAAACAAATAAACTAATGAAGAGATTTCGTCCGCATCTCTTCTTATTGAAATGTAGTTGTTCTTTGAACCACAACTAATACTAAAAATATTAATTCGGGCTGAATCAAACAGAATGAAGGTTGAAGTCAGTGAGTAATTTTGCAGCCTAAATCCTCCGACTCCTCCGTTCTTATCCGACTGCAGGATATCATTGTCCGATAATTCCAAAAAGATGTAATTTGGGTCCAAGTGAGTTTTCTCGATAGTTCGGAGCACAAGCATTGATGTGAGTGCTTTGTTTGATGGTGTCATCATTGCGGGGAGTATCAAATAGAGTGTACAAATTACATGCTGAGTTTTAACATCCATGGGAGAATGTAGAAGAGTCTGAGGCTGCAAGTCAATAGACTTGTAACTATTGTTACCAACGTGTGTTTCGTTGATGAGATAGAGAGTCTTAGGCATCAAAACGTTAAAAAGGTCTGCACAGTTCGAATTCATAAAATGATTGCAATGAAAATTATTAAAAACGTGTAGGGTACATGATTGTAAAATCGAAAATAATAATGGAGGACACAGGCTTGCTGCAGACATTTTACTGAGGAGTGATTTTACAAGGCGAGGAAGTTGCTTATTCAGAGCTGTATAAGCTAAAATGTTTAACTGCTGAAAATTATTCTTCACCAGATCAAGCAAATGTCATAAAGAAGGCATGAACAGAAATATAATGCTTACTTCAAGCTGACTAAAGACCAAAACATATTTATTATTTAATACCGGAAAATCGATCGAACATCGAAGTAAGCTTACGTGGAGTTTAAGAGTCGTTCACTTTATTGTCCTTTCACCTTCCATTATAACGCTTAGTTTTACTCAATCCTATAGACATTGAGTCTTAAATTTTCTTCTTGCGTCCACGTTTTGTTTCAGAAGTAGTGTTTAACATGAAATCATTAAATAGACTTTGCTGTGGGTGGAGTTATTTTGTTAGTTGTAGCTAATTAAAAGGAATGTCTGCATGTGCATGTGAAATAAATTAAGCGATTAAGGAACAAGTAGGCCAACGATACCCAAAATGCCACATTAAATTGAAAGCTGTTTTCCAGTTTTAGAAACCATCGGGTTAAATCTCAAGATGAAACTCAATAATAAAACTAAGATAAATTGAGAGAATTATTGTAAATGTTTAGTAAATATAGCCGAGCAATGAACGCTAAGAACCAGAATGTTTGCACGAATTGTTAAAATATGCATGTTTTTTATATGGGGTGATATAAGACAAGTATAAAACAAGAGAAAGTAAGAGAACACCCATTTAGTAAGCAGGGGAATCCATGTGTTAATTTCTTACTTGGATGATGATCGAGCCAACAGGAGATGTAACCAATGAGTCATTGCAAATCCAAATCATTCCAGGTCAATCAATAAAGACACCAGCAGACTAACTGCGAGTAAGATAATACTAGTGAATATTTTAAAGATGGAAAATTAAACCGTAGAAGGATAAAATAAACCCAGTTGGAATGCCCTTTCATGTTTCCTGGGTAGGAAAAATCTCATTAAATTCAAGAATAAGAGTGAGCTCTGTGACTGAATGGGGGGTTATTCCTGAGGATATTATGCGTTACTATTCATGCTAAATCCCTTATAACTCTTAAGCCCTTAGCCATACCCTGTAGCAGCGGATGGACAGAAGACGGTGGTTCCT
>Ga0194135_10002721_pt1 | contig 10760 bp, 6 predicted proteins | sample LitLau_LLRF_2013_FD_134024 | JGI IMG/M metagenome (GOLD analysis project Ga0194135, IMG submission 134024) | Freshwater sediment microbial communities in response to fracking from North America - Little Laurel Run_MetaG_LLRF_2013 (version 2) | ecosystem: Environmental > Aquatic > Freshwater >... | reverse complement strand
CCCATATTTTTTTCGAAATCGAGCATTGGCAGCAAAGTCGCACATTTTTATTCAAACTAGACCCTGAAGGACCCTACTATATGCACCGATACTCAGAACTCGTGTAACCACTAACAAAGTTCCCTCGTAAGTGCAATCTTTTGTACTTCCACCGACGAAGCAAAAACACTCCAAATGAGCTACTTGATTAACTCGATTCAGTAGAAACCAAATTGCTAGAGATTTGTTAGGTCTGGTTTCCATCAGATTTCGTACATGCGATAAATTACTAGAGACAATAGGGATAATAACATTAACTGGATCGTTATTCCTATCACTAGCTGCTTCTCCGAGTGCACAAGCAAGACCAACTGTTACTTTATACACCATATATTTCTTATTAAGATGCAGTAGGGAAGCTTTAGAAGGCTTCCATAACTGGAGTTATTGACTTACCAGCAAGCAAGTCTTTCTGGTAAATTGATTATGTTGCTGCAACTAAGGCAGGCCTTGAAGCTACTTGTCTGGTGAAGTGTTTTCATTATCACTTCGGTTGCTGACTGAGAGTTATTAGAAATTATGAGACCTAAATGGTTACCCTTGCGTAAGTTAACGATAACTGTTTTGAGGAATAACACGATTCTTGTTAACATTTAAGTCCTTGTAGTAAGCTAATGGTTTAAATAATCGTGACTTATTTCTACACTTACAATAAGCTTAAATATAGTGCCCGTCGTCTAATAATGTTCATGACTAAGAAACTGCTGATAAGAAATTTAAATTGCCATTGCTTTTAAACTTTTAGAGCTATTTGAAGACAATGGGAAAATCATGTTCACTTTTGCACATTTATTCAACTGATAAGATACAAACCAAATCTCTCTTCTCTCATAACTGACAAATTACATCGATTCAATTTATAGGGTTAAGCTTTGAAGGCATAAACATATTTACACCCTTAAATCATACGTATGCTCACAAACTTAAAGGCCGACTGACTCATCCGCACTTTCTACAAAGTATTTAGCAATGAGTGGAATTACACTCAATCATAAAGTCCCCTGTGTGATTTTAAAATAAAAGTCAGTTTGGGAAAATGCATAATTTTCAGTTCCCCAGTCTACCACAAATCTCTGTGGAAAATTAAAAGTGACAAGCTTAGTTTAATTTGACTTTTGAAGTTGAGAACACGCACAAATCAAAGAGTGGAAGGATGTTTATGTTAGATGAGAGCTGGGAAGAGTGCAACAAGCTTTATTGTAAGTTAGTAGTATACGTGTAGTTTGGGTTTGGTAGACGGATGGAGAAACTTTCCCACATCTCCTCCAAACTATTTCAAACACAATCTTATCCACTTTACTTGCACTTCTCTCGGCGTGTCTAAATCAAAGCAAGAAGCCAAGTTTTTATTTGCATTCTCTTTAAACTCTCACTTTCACAGAGTTATGATGACTCCTCCGTATTTTACTATGTTATTAAGTGATCTGCTTACATTCAATCATCTATCTTTACTTTTTGCTTGCTTTTTACTTCGATCTGTATATTTACATTTCCTTACACACACACACACACGCAGTAGCTCCTTTCAAGTTCTTCGTTCTCCTACTGCCAGTTCGTTTATTCTGGACAAACTATTCTGGAGTTGCTTCTATAGTTTACTTTTTAACTTGGCTTAAGCAACTACACGTAATACTTTTTCAGAAGCCACAATAAGATTACTTAAAATATGATTTCCTCTGGAGCATTTAGAATCAAACACAATGGAAGAATGTCACAACAGATTACGACTCGGCCTTACAAGGTTGTAGTTGAGAAGCTCATGAATTACTGACTGGTATATGATATTGTTTAAGATCTCCAGCATTTTCTGATGGTTACTTGTTGGGTTTTTGGTGAGTTCGTTCCTTGTATGCAGTGATGGCAGTGAATATGCATATCCTGTTTTGTCTCAACTAAAAAATTTAAAGCTAAATATAAAATATTTGGATAAGACTCAGGGTGTATGCATGATTTATCACGACAGAAATACAATACCCAAGTTTTACTTTCTTCCCACACGCTTTAGAATTGAATGCCTAACTGGTTTATATTTGCTACATGACACGATGTCACTTCTATAGCCACTTTCAGAAGTAAACCATAATTGCACAATTTATTTATGATATTAAACTTTCTCTGGTAAAAGTCCTTAGGAAACTGACAAGGAGTAGGTGTAGTGATCAAGTAGAAATCATTTTGAGATTTCACATTCTTCAATATATAATGAATGAAAAATTAAACCACCCAGTAAGTAAATTAGTTGTTATTTATAAACCATAAATTATATGAGATTATATGAGTTTACAAAACTGATGACATATACACATTCATCCACAGGTCCAGGGCCAAGTTCGATTTAAAAAACTGCTGGTAGGATTAAGTGCGTTGCACTTCTGAATCAACAGTTAAATGTGTGTTGTTGCGTAATGTGTGTGTGTGTGTATCTCAAGTTCATTAATGTTCAAAGCAAGCAAAGGAGCGTAAGGATGTGTAATCTTAGACACGAGATATACGAACACATCTCACTAAAAGAAGAGTGTTCAAGTTCATTCCCTTTTGAGATGCATTACAATAACATATCTAGAGACTTGAGCTGTGTGTCTGTATTCACTTCTTCCAGTTCATCTTCACTTGTAGACATTGTAAGTAGAACTCTCAAAGCATTGAAGTTTCAGATTTGTATTGGTCGTGTATGAAACTTAAGAGAAGCACGGAAGTAAAGTAAAAAAAAAGTCTGCAGATATCTTTGCCATTCCTTTTTCATTCGGTAAAAACGAGAAGAGAGATGGGACTCAATAATCCTCTATAATTTTGTGCCAATTGTACGCACCATTCATTTCATACCTCTTCGACTGTTTCACACTCAATCAGATCGAGTACATGAGACCTTTGCCAATTCAAACATACAACATGCTAGCTTAGCTCGGTGGTGTAAAGAGTTCGAAAGACATTCTATGATTTTAACTTTTTGCATGAAAGATTTGTCGTGTAAGGTTTTGCAAAAGGTCTGCAAGGAAGTGAAGATATCCACTTAATCTACCAATAGGCTATAGGTGTATGTACGTTATATATATATATTATACATATGTATTTATCAATTCAAACCGTGCATAAAAGAAAATGACCTCACTTAAGTGAAATTTCGCTCTATGCATTATAACACCAAAACCCGCTGCGTTTTGCCATAAAGACTATATGCGTGGTTTGCACGCAAATAACAATATTTGCCTTTCATGAATTCAAAGCATTAATTCAAAAACTAACGTTTATGAGGAGGCTCACTCTGGAAAGGATCCTTTTTCCTTCATTGCAAACCTATTTTTATTCTCAATTTACTACTATTTCATCACCATAAAGTAGCAATGTAGTAAAAATAAGTGTAGCCTGACATTCAATTTCTTGAAGGGGAATCTATCAAATCTGCTACGTGAGTTGCATAACCTATAACACTCACGATACTTTTCTGTGATACTACTAGCTGTTTCCTTTAAAAGATGACTTTCATAAAAATCACATCACCATAAGGTTTTTACTCTTATTGTAATTGTAGCTCTTGTAATTCTTACAGTGAAGTAAAGTCTCAAAATAGCCATTGGGTCACCGGCTGTCTGTGCCTGCCTACCATGTTGACCGCAGAGTTATGGTTGTCATCTTAAGGTTTAATGCCGAAGGTCCACTCGTAAAGAATAAATTGCCTGTAGGTCGCGCATTCATAGATTCATAAATTCATACACACGTTCATACGTACAGAAGAAGTGGTCTCCCCTTCACATTTATTTACGGGAGATTGAATGGTCCTTGCAAAATCCTTTTCCTTTTAAAACCTTTTTGCTTCTGAATAGAAGGCTTGATTGCCAAATTCGCATATATTTTTTTCCTTCTATGGACAGCAGATGCAGATCTTGGACATGATATGCCTGACGATATCCGACAGACTATAAACCAACATTGATTTGGTTGTGTCTTCCAACCATACAATTCATATTTGTCCTTATACATTCCTCATATCGAATACAATATACGATATTATAAAACCCCTACCCACAATTCTTGAATAATTATACTAACCATCATTATTATCATAAAGTACTAGAAGATGCTTCTTGTTATCTGGACTATTGTTTGCTAGTGGATTTATTTATTGGATATAATCTCTAAACGCATATCACGCTTCTATCTATTACTATATACAATCCGGCAACTGCCGCAACTTATATACAATCCTGTGAATGCTCAAATCAGTTTTTAAAGTATTCTCAGTTTTGGAAAATGGTTTAGGAAACAAATGGCCTTAAAAGTTAAAAAGCATAGTACTCATCGTCAGAGATGCGTGTGTGCTCTAAAATGCATGGACTTCCGTACAACCATCCTTACTGATTTGTTCAATTTAACGGTGAATATCACAACTAATTAAGAGACCCATCCCTCATTATCTCTGTAGCTTAAAAGATTTTTCCAAACAGAAGTTAGAGATGATGAACTCTACCCTTACAAAACATGGCACCAAAGATCGACTTTCTATTTATTGACAGTTTGATGTACACCAAAGATCACTTGCCAATGATGGGTGTCATTTCGGCGACTTCTTTCGTCCATGCCTGTAAAATCGTCTTTAAATCTTCGGGTGGGGTTGAAACTTTTTGAATCATTATCACATAGGAAAAGACATACATTCAACTGAACAAGCTAGAGATAAAAGTAAAGGAATGGCTAAAGATAAACTTTGTTCAGTCCCAACAAACCTAATGAATGAATAGAAGTGTATAATGTCAGAATGTGTTTCTTATTGATCTGTAGATTTGTAGAGAGAAATGCTCATGCTAAATTTAAGCCAAACTTCAAGAAAGAATATATGAACTCCTCAATAGCAACTCATTAGTTAGAATTCACGATCAAAAGATTTCCTCTAAAAAGAATTCCATTCAAAATTTCTGATAAACAGGAAAGGTTTTTCTGTTTTAACAAACTGAGACATAGTTGATGAGTCTCAGCTCACACTCCCTCACGGTGAGCGACTATATTATGTATATATGTTGCCATTATGCTGTTCCATACAGAAGTTCATTATTATGACCGACGCATTCTCACTTCTTATGACCTTTTCCTCAACACTTCGCCCCTTCTACAACCAGATGTTCTAATTGCATCTCAAAAGAACATAAATTGTTTTTAGGATGCATACAAGCTGAGTTTTTCAATGAGACAATATGCGTAGGGAGTCCAGGAGTTGACGATATATCTCTGCGTGCTTCCTCCCACGAAATGCATGTAGAATGATGACAGAAAGTATATAGCATAGTGACAATCCTAAGCCCTTTTACTAAGAAGGGAGGTTTTATTTATCTCCGATTGTTACTCTTAAGAATGCCATATTTTTGCCATTTCGGTAGCAAATTACTTCGTCCTAGATAACAACTGACTAAAAGTATTTCCTACAAAAAAGGTCCCTCCTCTGACTCACGTTATTGATTTACAATCTATCCGCCCTAGTAGTAATAATACATAAACTGCCGGTTAGTGTGAATGATGGTCGTGTAGTATTCCTGGAATGGGAGCTAACCCCACTTTGCACCACGACTGTGGCAAGAATTCAAAATCATAGATTACTACACAATATAATACAATGAAGAGAAAGCATAAAACCAACGAGCTTGCTTTCTTATTCAAGCTTTGCAGCTCATCGTCAGACAGTAATATTATAATATGAGAAAAACACAGTCTCTGATTGCAAGCAAGAATTCACGACCAAAAACATGCCCTTACTGTTAATCCGTTCAACGTGCTCAATTAATACTTCTTCATGTCTAAGACAAGAAAGTCTGATTTGGACACATTTATTTACGCATTTATGTATGCACCGTTTCGAATTCAAACAAACTCTAAATATACTTGAGTTTCCGAACATGAACCTTCCACAACAGATTTAAACAACGTATTCTGAACTATTTTGTGTCCGTGTGGCTAAAAAGTTTAAGACAGAATGCAGGTTGAGAGGTCAAGTATTGTTAAATATTGCTTCTACATACAAGCAACGAAGTTTCAGTGTAACTTGAGAACAGAAGCAGCGTGCTTTAATCCTTCCTACGTGATTTAACTTCAATTGCATGCAGAAATAAAATTTCTAGCAGTTCACTAGTTCAACATAATAAAATACATCCAATCATTGTTATACAAATGTTTTCTCTCAAAAGTCATTTTCTTTTCAAGTTATTGCATTGGAATCTGTTTGTTATCTGGAATTGGAAAGGTCGTCTTCAATTTAATGGTATTTAATAAGTCTTGACGAATGGCGTAGTAATGAAACATACATGTTACATTGCAGCTTAACGCATCTCGTTACATATTCCTCATTCCAGGAGGGAATTCATCCATGAAAAGAGCACCGAAATATCCCAATTAGGAATGCTCCAGTGACCAGTATAAAATTGGGTCCTCGGTATTCATACACTTCTTCTAAATGATTTGACTTATTGCCGAAGTGCAAGTAAACGTGAGGGAGCTGAGTGATTTATATTTTCAAAGTTCATATAATCAATCTATTCTATTTACATTATCTTTATCTCCTGCCATGAATTCTAAGTAATTCATTCACAGTCAACGGCAGAGATGAAGCTTAAACAAAATAAAATTCAGTAAACACTGCTTCGAATGATTACTTCAGGTCAAATAATGCTGGTTTATATCCCTGAATCCAAGAATTAAGCTTCGAATTTCAAATGTCTGGAAATATTTGACATCGGTATTCCTCTTCTACGTTCAATGGGTTTTAACAGTTGAATGTAGATTAAGCCGTAGGGCTGATGTAAGTTGTGATGCATGATACACCGATTGCGTGAACGAAGCTAAAGCTCACTGCTTAAAGGGATTATGAGAATTCCACCCTCTTGAACGAGTGTGTCTTGAGCTTGGATCATGTCAAGAATACATATTGTGCCCAGACCAAGTTAAGTGTGAAATCAGGTAGACTGTTAGACACAAGTTGAACAAGCAGGAAACTCAATAAGAATGAGAATCTTGTTCGTCTCCTATCAAAATCGTAATCACGCACAAACAATGCTCATTCCACAGCTTCCATTTCCACAGAAAATGACAGTTTTGATGTGTGAGAGACATTAAACAGAAAACAATCTTACTGACTTGCATTGTTAGCTCTACTTCACTTAACCAGACATAATAAAAACCTCAAGTCTTTCGGGTAGTCGGATGTGCACACAGATGCAATTGTGTAATAATATATACCTCAACTCGGAAGAGAACTAACAATAAGATCTACTCTGCCATGAAATCTTTTATCAAACAAGCTCTGCAAACAAAGACTTGTGTATACACACAAGTAAGGAGTACATGAACGTAGTTAACTTATCTATCTGGCGTTTTCTTCAGATACCTTAAAAACATCCAAAACTCCATTGCACTCCATTACAAATCTGTAAACTGCACGATGCTGCACAATCTGTAATTCCTGGGAAAAGTACCTGACAGAATATTGTGTAGCAAGGAAGGAAGTGAATGCATCAGATTGCATTTTTTATGGTCTTATTCGTACATTGCCAGCATCTTTTTTCCTGCGGATCCGTTTGTTAGAACCGAAGAGATGATTCACTGTCTCAAAGAAGAGGAGAGTGGCAGTGAATCGAAAGTAAGATGTGTTTTCACTGACAAAAACTTTCTCATTTCCCAGTCTTCTGTCAGCGTGCCCTCCCACATGTCTACTTCTCTCATGACTCATCAAACAATCGGGTGCATCAGACTCTATTTCATTATTAACATCATTTCGTTCTTGTAAGTTTGCTCCAACACATTTTATAGAGCTCGACCCTATGGGAAGCAGATGCAATGCCGTTGTATGTATTAATATGAACCGTTTAGCCGGATTAATCCACCAATGACTAATCACTGTTTTACATGCTGAGGATCAAATAACTTTAAAAAGAAAGACAAATCCATATAAGGGAAAATAAGACACCATACTATATGAATGTAAGATATGATCTGCAGTACACACATGTGTTTTGCTTACGTCACGATAGATTAATAATTTTTGAGCATTCACAGGGAATCCCTGAACTGTACTTACCAGTGAGTTAGTAGAAATCGATCGATGGAGAGGAAAACACACGACGGCTGGAATGACATCCCCAGAAGTTACAATGTAAAGGACAACAATGACTAGAACGGTGAAAGTTCTTGTAGCTCTTAATGTACGCGTAGGATTTGACACTATTTCAGAGTTTGGAACTGTATTGTTTGATATATTAAGCCCAATAGGCTTTCTTTTTTTCTTAGCTCTTGGCAGCTTATGAGAGTCTTTCCAACCCAGCGTTTCTTTGTATGTTTTCTCTCGAAGCACCATTGTGTCACTAGTTGTTGAGACTTTCGGCAGTATTTAGCACATTGTGTATGAGAAATTAGAACACCTTCTGATGCAAATGACCGTGAAGTACACGCACAATTGTCCCATTAGTTTCAGTCCGGACGAATTGGTTTTAGCTTAATTAATTCATTGCGTGCAATAAAAAGTCACTTGCTTTGGTTAATTATTCCTTAAAACCCTATAGGATTCGTGTTGCATTGCAGTTGCATGGAATGGTTTACCCTTTCAGGTAACCTCACTTAAACACCGTTTATAGCTCGGTAAGAAAGAAGATAACATTAAAATTTCTACAGATTCCAGTTGGAAGGTTTCCTAGAAGTCGTAGTTTAATCTTCTTCTGGAGTCGTCCTGGAGCATTTTTGCTGTAGCCTCGAATCCAAAGATTCAAGAGTGCATAAAGATGGTGTAATTTATTATGAGCCGATGTCTACTACAATTTATGTGATGCGTATCTGTAGAATTCATTGCTCATTCGTAATTCATACCCGCATCATAATCGACAATTAGGTTTTTCACGGCTGAAAGTCTGCTGAAGCTTGAAGATCCATGATTGAAAAGTGCATGACTGAAACAAAAAATTGTGTTGCCTGTACATCATCATCACCATCATCAAGATTAAACATCCGGTTAACGTAGCGGATGGAATAAACAAAGCAAGTCAATTTTGACAAACACAGTGTACACAGAAAGGCTAGTTAGTTCCAGTAGGTGCATGTGTTATTATTACATAACATGTCCCCTCACAGTTATGCAGTTCTCTAGAATTTAGTTCAAGCATCCTACCACAGAATTAACAAGATCTGTGTTCAAATGGAATTTTTGAGATGAGGTAGAACAATCTTCTCTTCTCACATTACACTTATATACAGTCTATACAGTTTGAACGTGGGTTTGATGTTTGATTATGGTTTTATCCCACCGTTTGTTTCACCTTCCCTATATTAGATTTTTCATATTAGATTTTTCAAACATACTATATATAAACTAGCAGAAGGTTTTAGACTTGCTTTACGAACTAATGGAAGGAATAATAAATCCACTTCCGGATTGGCCTGTTAAATCTATATGTATACCTTACAAAATATTCGATCGAAACATGAACAAAAAGTGCATCTCAATCCATCAAAGTTTCGAAGCAAAAATTATCTCGCAAAACTGCTTCCAGCTACTTCAATAGATCATAATAGATTTTTAATAAAAAATATGATAATCATTCACAGATCTGTGACGCTTAGCTTATGAATTCGCTATGAGTCTTCTATGTATAAATTAAGACAAGTATTTTTACTGTTAAACGTTAAACTATTAAAACTAACCCATGGCAAAATCTCAAGTTTTCAAAAGCTACCAAATGACAAAAGTTTGTAAGCCAATATACCACAATTAACTGGTATGTGTTTTCCGTATTTATAAAGATCACTTCAAAGAATAAAGGAATATTACATAAAAATTGCAGACAAGCAGTACCAGGAAGGCCAGAGTAGCAAAACAGATAACAGCCCTCAGTCCTACTTTATAATTAAAGGCATCACATCACAGAGAAACAAAAGCAGCAGCCTATAAGGAAAGTTTCAGAGATTACATTTTAATATTGAACGAGTCTGTCGAGTCTCCTATATATATACGTCTTCCCAATCTCTGACTATGTACTGAGTACGAAGTATATATTACGCAGACTAAATTATGCACTAATTTTTGGTTATATTATCATTAGAAATTTCTTTGAAACACAAGAGGAAGTAAATGAAAGCATAGCACAGATCCAATACAGCATCACTGGGCTAATCGACTCTATGTGCTTCCACTTCCAGCCCACAAATCGTAGTAAATGCAGATCGGTACTCTTGTTAGTACTGTATAATGCTGGAACTGTATTAGGACATATTATGCTCTATTTCATGCAGATAATATAATTTGTTAAATGTCCGATTGCCACTATTTTGCCAATCCTCAAATTTCTTCCTAATTAACCGCAAGTGGTAATCTTGACAATTTATTACTGAACCTCTAACAATTGATGCCACAACTCTCGTATTGCCTATATAACAAACTGCGTTGACTTTTGAATTACTGATTTCAGTCTAAGTAAAATACTAGTAAAGACTAGTAAAATACCCCAGCTCCGTGTGAAAGGATTGTACAGGACTGAAAGGATGACAACAGTGAATTTACGAAGTAGTGACGTGAAAACGTATCGGTGTCGCTAAATCAATTAACACTTGAACGACTTCCAAAGCACTCAGACAATGTATCGGAAGTCATTAAGCCGTTGTAATAGGCTTACCTCACATAGACCAATTTGTTGTCCTCTTATGTGGAAGTTAATCTGCTTCCAGGTTTATTTTCGTAACTACAATCTCTTAGCATG
>Ga0194135_10002720_pt1 | contig 10761 bp, 6 predicted proteins | sample LitLau_LLRF_2013_FD_134024 | JGI IMG/M metagenome (GOLD analysis project Ga0194135, IMG submission 134024) | Freshwater sediment microbial communities in response to fracking from North America - Little Laurel Run_MetaG_LLRF_2013 (version 2) | ecosystem: Environmental > Aquatic > Freshwater >... | reverse complement strand
TTAGAAACGATGTACTGGAAGGGACTGGAGCTCGGTTCTAGACTCCCACTCCCACTTTGTCTTGAAAATTTATCCAGGCCAGACACTGCGGGAACTGTGGAGGGAAGGATTGTCACTTTAACTCCTAATGCAATACACCACACTCTCAAAGGAGACAAAGTACACTTTCCACCACTTTCAGCTTTCCGTCTCAGACTTTTCTTCTAGAAAGTGTGCGTGATGAATTAGTTTGGATTTTTTCTTTACTTACGGTTTTAGGCCTAGTTCTCCTTGACTAGGCTCAATCCAATAGACGGAGCTCCATTTGTTAGAAATGGGAATTAACATAAACTATTTTCCCAAGAAAATTCTCTCCCCTGCCTGCAGTGCTGCCGGGTAGGAAAGGAGTAAATTCTATCAGAGGCATTTCTGGGAGAAAGGAAACGTTTAGTGCGTGTTAGTCCGTTTTGGCTCGAAGATGGTCTAAGAAGCGGATGGAAGCGGGAGCTTGTCTCTTACGATTTCATTTGCACTCAGAGGATGGGCTCACTTTGGGAGAAACTATATTGAGGGCATCCGTAAAGTCGGGCTTTAATGGGCACATACCGCCGCCGCCTGCCTGGCATTTCTCTGAAGAAGACTCAATCTGTAAACATTTTAGAAACTAAATAGAGAGGATGAGCATTACCGGATCATCAACCCTCAGTTGAGATTCCCAGAGCCCAGAACCAGGGAGAGGGGGGATCCGCTGGATTTGAATAGACACAATCTAATGGGTTTTAAACAGGATGAGCCAGAGCAGAAACGTCGAGGAAAATACCAAACAACACAACCACTACCACCGTCGTGTGGAATGAAACAAAGTGTTGGAGGAGAAAACCACTTTGGCTGGAAATGGATTCAATTTATGGCGGCAGAATTCAATAGAAGGAACCTTCCTTTGGGTCTTACAAGCACAAAAACAAGAATTAAGAATCTGCTCCAACTCCAACTCGGCGGGCAGCAGCAGAAGCGACTCGAGGACTCGAGTTTTCCATTTTGGATTTATTAGAGAGAACTTGAAAGCCCCCCTCCTCCACTCCTCCAAGTCCAAGCTCATCGGAGACTAAGCAAAGTCCCCTTTCGGGTTTCGGTGTCTCGATTCTCGTTTTAGGAAAATCTGATTAATCGGATGGTCAACTCCTCCGCATTGGTCAGGAGACGACTGGGAAATTTTCCTGACAGGAGTAATCTGTCTCTCTCCCTCTGCTCCTTTCCTTCTAAAATATTTCCCATGTAAACTTGCTCCATTTCCGCCCGCGCGTGTAGAGTGAAATTTGGAGAGGAGCTAATCCTGCCGATGCAAGTTCAGGAAATCCATTATTTACTCGTCGAGTTTTCCAGCTTTTCCTCAGGACTATTTCATTCGGCTGGAGAAGAACTGTAAAATGCCACCACCGCCACCAGCGTTGCATTGCTTTTAATGTAATATCTGTAAGAGAGGAAACTTTGTCACCAGCGGGGTGAAAGTGAATTTTGTCCGGACTTCTCCGCAGAGATTCTTTGAAAGCGGCTAATGAGGAGAGCATATAAGAGAGGGGGGGGGGCGAATTCATTTCATTGATTTAAAAGAGCAATCTGGCTCAGGTGTCTGGTGCCTAGCTGGTGAAGGGACTTCATAAAGAGACGCCTCATGCTCCCGCTCTCGGAGTGAGAGCGGGAAATTATGAAAAGCTAAATGGCTTCTGTCGGTGGTGGTGCTTTCTCCCAGTAGGAAATGCGTCTCCTATTTCCCTATACCCTTTCCAAACTCCTTTGAAGTGTTTGGGATCCTGTGGACTCTTTCTGTGAGTCTTGGTGGTGGTGGTGGTGGCGGTTCCAAGTCGAGTTAACTTTCTGCGTGTCCATTGTGTGATGCTTTCACTTCCGTCCTCTTCCCGATTTCTATTCATCCCTCGTCTTTTCCGCTTTGGGACTTGGGATTAGGTGGGAGACGGGGGAAGGATCCATTCTTCATAACCGGAGAGTAATTAGAAGCCATGTTAGTATTAATTAACGGAATTAGCTGGAAATGAATACGCTCTCATCCAATTACACCCACAGACTGAGACAGGCCGCTTTCCAGGCGGCTATAGAAATTAAGAAAGGAAACCCAATAAGCGGGAATCAAAAGAGAGGCAAAGGTCATTCAACCAGAAATTAAGAAACGCCTCTGTCCATTGTCGTCACAGTTTTCAGGACAAATTGGGTAGCCAGAGAAAGGGAAGATTCATTTCCGAAAAAAAAATCTCTCTGTCCCGTACGAGTACGGTTTCCGGGCCCAGAACTCAAGGAACTTGAAGATGGAACAAGTTTGAAACGGAGAGAAGCACGAACAAAACTTAAATGACGAGAAATTAATGGGATCGTCGTTGTAGCTAGAGCTACCTGCGCTGGAAAAGATGGTAGGAAGTCAGTTCAGGAAGCAGGAGTGAACCCTAAACTCACATCATTCATCAATCACGTCCTAAAAAGTTATATCACAAGGAAAAAAGGAAGAAAACAAAAAAAAGGACTTTGATTAGTGGGATTAATACAATTTGGGATGGGGATGCGGTGATTGGTTGGTTGGTGGTGTGAGTTGGTCGGAACTGTCAAACCAGACCCTGGACATATTATCCCACACTCTCTGGAAAAACTGGAGAATAAAAAGTGGGACTGCGAGACTGGGATTGAAGAGGAAGAGGACTGGGGGCTAAAGTAATAAAACCAGATGAAATCTCCTTCTTCCTTGGGATCTCTCCATCTCTCTCGGAGGATGATGAGAGGGAAGATGAGGAAGATGATTATCATCTCGTGCGTCTGGGATTTTGTTCATTGCCTCGCAAATCCATTGATTTCGGTTCTGCTGGCAGACTTAATGGACCATATGCGGCGGGGTGATGGTGATTGTCATCATGAGTGATTGACGTCTCATACGAAGACCCTCCAGAACCCCGAAACATGATTTTATATACCAAGCAAAGTACACCAGAGAGAGAGGGATGAGGGAGCAGGGAAAGCTTTTGGTTAGAAAAAAAAATGCATCTTTTCATACGCAAATTCATAAATTCCTGTCCTGGATATGGAGAGAGAGCCTTGATGTGTGGATGAGAGTTAAGATGGAGGTTTGGGAGTATATCTTGGCAATATGTAACGAAAATTATTTGTAAGGACTATGATGAGCTAGCAGCAGGAACACAATGAAGGAAACGTAAGATCTCCAGATTCACACAACTTACAACAATACGGAGAGGCAAAGGCTCAAAACTGTGAATGAATACGAAATGAATTGTCGGGAAAAAGTTATTTAATTGGACTTGTTTAATATTGTTGTTGTGAAACACCTTCCTGCGTGCAAAATAAATTCACCTCAGACTTTTAATAAAGGAAAAAGAAAAGGACGGCGGAGGTAGCAGGGGTCTCTCCGGCATATCTCCAAGCCGAGCATTTGAACTCAACAATGCTAATGGAAGAGAAGCATTTAGCCAATTCCAAATGACTCCCGTCCATGACAGGCACATACAGGGAACTTGTCCGTACGAGGTTTCCCTCTCATGATTACATGGTAATCAAAAGTAATTCCCAAGCCGTAGAGCCGTCACCGTATAATTTCATTTCAGATTCACTTCTGACGGCTGGAAAACTCTCAACTGACCTCATCATAATAACCCCCTCTCCGCCACCAGCAGACCAGCAAGCAGAATCACCGAGCCTCACGCCTCTCTCCTCCGTTGTTGGAAATACGGAAAGCCCTGATTTCGGAAACGAAAACTTTGTGCGTCGGAATAATCTTCCAATTCCAGGAGAAGGAAGAGGAGGCCGGGTGAACGGAGAAACTGCTTTCTTTTCAAATATATTTTGGAATGGGAAATGGAAAGCATTTTTCTGTGCCGATGTGAAACCAGACAGTATGGAATGGGACCAAGAAAGAAGCTCTTGACTCCTGGATGCTGGCCACGTCCGACATTACCCCAAGTGGAACTGAATCACAAATCAGTCAATCGAGAGAGAAACGAGTAGCGTCTGGGTTACAAGTCCACCGGTAAGGGAGAACCCAAAATCCCAGGCACACCTCCTCCCAATTCCAATGACCAGGGACTCCGGGACTCCTTTGATGGGAAATTGTCTCAGGAGAGGATAATGGCGGCGGAGCTCTGGCCATATGTAAACGTGGCAGGCAGGATAAACAAAAGAGAAAATACTTTTCCCGGCGTCAGGCTCCTATCTAGGTTAATGGGCAAACCGGGAGAGGAGCATCGCTGGCTCGCTTCCTACACGGTCCCAGTGCCCCGCACGACATACACACACACACATACACATACACGATATGCGGAAGAAAAGTCGAAAGGTTCTTACACGGCCCCACGTTCTCCGAGCGTAAATACAGGACAGGAAATGGAAGCGGAAAAATAAATAGATTCTCAGTGCTTACATGGGGTTTGTTGCATTCCAGTAAATATCGGGCAATTTCACACTCTCCGACTCCTGTGGCAGGGACTCCAGGACGAGGAGGAGGAGCATCAGGAGGGCCAGGTACCAGGCCATGAGTCCACCCATGGACGCGGACTCCTTTCTCCAAAGTTACTTCTCAACCTGAGCGGGATTTCTCCAGGAGGGCCACCCAAGCCGAGACAAGGACAAGGGGAACGCTGAACCGGAAGCACTGGGCCTCCGCCGAGAGGTCGTTGTGCGGTACTAGGCGGTCCCGGTGTCTCCTTCCCTAGAGCCCAGGTCCAGGGCCGTCGTTTGACTGGGGGATGGGGATGGAGGAAGATGAGATGGACGGAACCTTGTCGAGGCTGAAAGGAAAATCGTCGTCCTCGGTCTCCAACGGATAGTTTCTGGAGGAATCACAAGATTCTCTCAAGATTCACACCTCATTTCATGTCTGAGAGATCTCAAGTGGTGATCTTGTAGTTCTGGAGTGGAGTTTTGTTGAACATCTTCCAGGCTCGTTTACGTCTCTCTCACCCAGTAATAATTAAGAGTGAGGGAACATGAAGGAAGATTTAATTTATGGGAGGCAGGGCCCTTCCAACACTGCCAAGACCAAACTCCCCTCCTTGGCTTTTGCAATAATGTTTGGATTCCGGAATTGAGTCTGAATTGACAAATAAGAACTTAAGTAGGCAAGAGGTCTGGCTCACTCCGCTGTCCCACCACACACTATAAGATTGCCAAAATTGGGTTTTTCTGAACGTATTAATACCAAACCAACACTGTTGTTTGTTTATGCTTCCTCGACTTCTACTTCATCGTTCCCTACTTCTGGCTTTCCTCTTCTTTTCCACCAATCCTAATTCCTCCAATAATGGTGGAGAGTACGGTGAGAGTCTCTAGCTCCCTGTCTCAGTTCCTGGGTAGGATGATTGATAGATTGTTGATTGAAGTTCGAGTTAATGGAAAGTCTCTTAAAGGAGGAGATCCAGAGTGAGGCCTTCGCTCCTTATTCCTTGGGATGAGAGGATGGGATTTTTTTAAGCAACTGTTCTGACGGCAGAAATTATTAGTTTGAGCCTCCCCTGTCTGTCTGTTCTAAAAACAATTTTTTAGCGTTAGCCTCATCCCGGGATGAGTTTTCTGCTCAGTTTTCTTTTTTAAGGCTCCAATCACTCATTCCGGCGGGGACAGATGACAAATATCAATTTAGAAGACAATCAGGCGAGACGCGGAGGAGGAGGAGAGTGTTCAGGAACGCCGCCGCGGCGGACCGCCGTTCTGAGAGTGACAATGATTCAGTCCAGACGTCAACAAAGTTTTCCTTCCTTCTGTTTACTTTCTTTTTTTTTTTTTACCACAGGACCAATGTCTTACAAATGTTTCCCCCAAAACAAGAACGGACTCCTTGATTTTTCAGAAAACTCGAGAAGGGAAGTCTTGAAGTAAATGATCCTTTAATTTCCGCTTCAGTTGAAATGTACCAAATTGTACTGACCCATGTTTTCTGGGTCCCGAGAAAGAGTCCTGGGTTCAAGCTTTGTACGCTTTGGATTCCTCAAGCTTCCGCACTCCTACCAACAACAACAACAGTTCGGATTGCCCGAGTCTCCTTTCTCCGAAACAAAAGCGGAGAAATATCACAAGAGAGAAAGTTCAGTTATTGTCAAGCACACGTGGTGGTGGCGGCGGGCTGGTTGTCAGTTTGTGGACATGGCCAATAACTGTCACTTTGGGGGTATGGGGTATGGGTGGGACCTGCTGGAACTTGGGCAAAATTGACACCAGTTGAGGGAAACTCTTGACGTTTTTAATTGATCCGGGACTCGACGGTGGGCGGGTTGAAGAGAGATGAAGGGAAAGTGTGGGAAGCGTGGGTACAGTTCTGTAGTCAGCGGGACAGAGTTCCGTTCCTAGACTTGCCCAGAGCTCAACTAAAAGCCCAACAGAAACGGGGGGAACGGGTTCTTGCGGAAGAAAGGAGATCTTGGGCTCCTGTGGCTGGGATTAATTCGTAGACTACAGCTGCTGCTGCTGCTGCTGGTGATGTTGGGATTTTGGGACTTGTGCTTTCAAGACTACTGAACTGACTCAGAGTAGTGGGATCGGATACCCGGCTACACGATGGGAAGAACAAAAAACATTCAGCCGCACCACCACCGGAACCCCACATTTTGTTCCCTAGCATTATGCTCCGCAAGGATCAAAAACAACATTGGGACCAGCGCTTGCGTTCCTAGTCCCAATCCGTAGAAACCAGCAGAGCTTTTTTTCCATCTTTGCTTCTGGATTCTCAGTTCTGGTGCTTCCTGCTCGCGGAAGCATCCCTTTGCCTTTCCATTTCTAACCCTCCGAACCCAGACCGCTGCCAATCTCCGGGATTCTGTGGGCAGCAGACTAATGCAACCACTTTGGGTTCAATGGTGGCAGGCTCGCGTTGCTTATTGTTCCCAGCTCCCTCCGCACCACCCTCGGAACTGGTCTCCCTCCAAAGAAAACAAGTCTCACGCTCTCTCTGAGGGGAGAGTGGCAAAGAGAAAGTGGAGAAAGCACTTTGCTAGGAGTGAGAATGAGGGAGCAGCTCTCCTATCCCGTTTAATTGAGTCCAGCTAAAGTATAGGTGGTGACGCTCTTTTGCTAATGAATGCAAATATCAAAAAAAGATGTTTAACTTCTGCGTTCGAGTCAATTCCAACAACAAAAATTTCGGAAGGGTTGAACCGTTTTGGCAAAACTCAAAATGGTTGCAAAAAAAGAAAGAAATTTCTGGGTCTGATGATGATGTTTTTGAAGGTACAGAGTCATTTTTATTTATACACAAGTGAAGTTGTATCCCTTCCCATCCCACGACCTTAAATTTAAAGGGAATCGACAGATATTGGAAATTGCTATTAGACAATGAAAAAAAAGAAAATGAGGAGAATGGTCAGTAAAAATTAAAAGGGTTCCTCCCAACTAGTCGTGATCTTGATTCCACTAAACTGAAACTATCCAATACCGTAACAGAAATGAGGAAGAGCTAACAAATTCACATGCCTAAATTTACACGATTATTAACCGTTTCTAGTAGTTTGGTAAAAAACAAATTATTCTTTTCTTGATCCTACACAAAGCTTTTGAGATGTCACTGATAATAATAATGATTAAACACGGCAGAAGCCTAGTCCACTCTATTATTGGTAAAGTGCATAATCTCACCATTTGGATTTTCATTTTCAATTCGTTTGATACGGAAATGGAATGATTACAAAAAAGTCAATCAACGTGATCAATAATTACTCCCAGTTGAGCGTTCTTAGTGTTTTCTTCTTAATTAAAAGAAAAACCAGAACGGCACTATTCGTTATTAACTTTTAACAGGACAGAAAGCGGATTCCGTATCTTGAAATTGTTTGACAAGGAAGTCCTGGCTACCGGTATTGGCGTCAGTGATATACAGAACAGGAACGTTTAACTACGCTTAAAATTCCATTTTTTTTAAATCGAAATTAAACTTAATTAAATCCGACTCTTAATATTGCGCCCTCACCCGTCACCCCTACTCTCATGACTATCAATCACACCAACATTCCCTTCATCCTCTAATTAGTCCTAACTTACACTATTATGACAAGAGCAGAAAAGCACATATGGAGTCCTTATTAGTGGGACTTATTTCTTCCCCTTGTAAATCAATTCTTATTACAAGGAATTCCCTCAACACTAGCTCGGCATTATCCCTCATTTAATAATACTTTGGAAACAATGGGTTGCGATTACCCAAATAAAACTCACGTAGAACGCATATTAGGGGCCTGAGATTGAAATTGATAGGACAGGATCATCAACGTTTGCGACCTTTCAGAACATTTCACTTTTTTTTAAAAAGAAACTTGGAATTTAATTCAATTTCGGAAAAAAGTGATTGCGGGGATGAAAATGAAGGTAAAATTGCACGAGTCCACCATTTTGAATTGACCATGGAACTATCCGACAGAGCCAACCTAGCGCACTGCACTACACAATGTACAATGTAGTCGCTATATCCCATCCGTACCGAGGAGGATAGTAAACTAGGAAGGACGGACTTACAATTCTTACTAAAATGCAATGGCCAATCCCGTTCCTACGATTCTGCTGCGAAAGTGACGACATTAATTAGTAATCACTAGTTTCGATTGATAAGTTTCAAAGAAAATTCTCAACTTAAGGGTGTCGCTTATTAATGTCTAGAGAAGGCTTTTATAAACCTTCGTCGTATTAAGTCCTAACGTTAGTTTAGTTTTTAGGCTTCACAGTCAAATGAATTAAGATTAAAAAACAGAAGCGAGGGTTCGTTTAGACTTAAAAAAAAACACGTTTCAATATTTCCTTGAGTAAAGTTTTAGTAATAGCAACCTGGATGATTACAAATCTTCACCCGTCGTCATTTCCTTCCTATTCTCCAGTCTGTGACACTTTAAGTAGCTCTGGCCAACGACAAAAATTAATTAGTGTGGACATGATATATAAAAAAATCACAAAAGAAATTGCAAATGACAGTCTTCCTAATTACTCGCTAATACCTATTGAGAGAGTATCTAACTTCGCCCCTTACTTTTACTTAAAAAAAAGATCACTCACCAGCTAATCCCTTAGTAGTTTGTAGTAGTTGTTGCAGCGTTCCGACTTCAGTTCTACTCCACTACAAATTATTTCCTGCTCTTCCTATTATTTGGCACACTCCGTTCCATTTTAGATGACGTTAAGTCTTTTAGGATAAGAACTCTGCTGTTGCTTGTCAGGATTGGATACGTTTCATGCTTTAGATAAATCACAATTACAATTCCAACAAAAGAGATAGCCTAGAGTTTACAAAAACCATCAAGTTTGATAATAATAAAAGATCGATCATGCCTGATCGTGATTGGAAATGGAAGGGCAACAATTTTGAGAATTGACACTCTGACTCTACGGCCGCTCAATGAGATCCGAATCTTTGATATAAAATTAATGAAAATCTGGCGCTTGGGCATGCGTGGGGAGCATGGGACTCCGACTTCGTACAAGTGTTGTTGAGATTTCAGCAATTAGATGTTAATGAGTTGGCCCGGAGGTGTGGTCAGTGGTCAGCGGCAGTCGTCGGTGGACCAGAATGAAAGGCGTCAGTGCTGTAGGTTTTGAAAATGGCCGGCTCAACAGGCTCCATGCAGGAAGGACATGTGAAGCTTCGCATTAACCAGGCATCGATGCAGTGGAGGTGGTAGACGTGCATGCCTGAACACAAGTTAATTTATGAGCAACTAAAAGAAACTTACTATTCCAAAGAATATACAGAAACCTGATTAAATGGTTATTATATAAGAAAAAAACACTTTCTTACACGGCATGTAACGTATCATCGCACCGGCCGAGAACTCAATCATGCAGATAACACACCTGTAATCAGTAAAGAAATATTACCTCTTTGAACCCTCCATAAACGACTCATGTTTGGTTAACAAGTAAAAACCTACTCCCGCGTTTTAGTAGTTCCGTCATAGGTTCCGCTGGGCAGATGCTGGATTAATCCAATCCTCTTTGCAATCTTAACCTGCTCTTCCTCCGTAAGTTGGTTCACGGGGCGTCTTACATTCGGTGAGGGGTAGTAAACGGGGATGTTCATTTCCTAAAGATAGTAAACATATTTAGTTAAAATACGCACAACCAAATCCTGGACCTTGGAGATAAATTTGATGTATACAGGCGGAAGTCATATCATATAAGAGAATGAATACTGCCATTGTGGGCCTTACACTGTAGGGATCAGCAAACGGGAATTGATCCGAGGAACTGGACTCTCGTTCTCCAATATTCCCACGAAGGAGTGACTCGTCATCAGCGGCCTGTCCTTTCAAACAGTTTCCCATTTTGAGGGCCGAGTGATTGATTGTGCCAATTCAATGATGCGTGCTCAGCTGATTGAGGGTAGTGTTGGGGTACTACTATGAGGTAATGAGGTTATGTTGAGTAAGAATTGCACAATTTTGAAGAAATTAAATGAAGGAGGATGAGATGATTCAAGTTGACGTCCGTGAATTGTCTTGAAATTGAAATTGAAAGAGGGAGAGCATCACTTGGTGAAGCATCAAATGGAGGGTGATTGGGGTCAGTGACCATGGAATGGGTTCTGGGTACCCACTAAAAGGTCAAGTTATTATACCAATAAAAGGAGCACTAAACTTTGTGTTGTTTCGTTTCTTTTGTTTTCCCTTTGTTGTTGTGACAGTGGGAGAGAGTGACGACGTGAGTGAGGGAAAGGAACTTCTCATCAGCTGGACGATGGAGGACCCCATCACTCACTCACCTCCCTCCACTCCTGGGCATTCATTCAGCACAGAAATGGGC
>Ga0194135_10002719_pt1 | contig 10763 bp, 8 predicted proteins | sample LitLau_LLRF_2013_FD_134024 | JGI IMG/M metagenome (GOLD analysis project Ga0194135, IMG submission 134024) | Freshwater sediment microbial communities in response to fracking from North America - Little Laurel Run_MetaG_LLRF_2013 (version 2) | ecosystem: Environmental > Aquatic > Freshwater >... | reverse complement strand
TTAAACAATTTATGCAGCGAAAGCAGGTCACACGCTAGCAAATTCATCTGTCTCCTCAGCTGGTTCAGGCACTGGTCACAGTACTACAGTAACTCCGGTGAGAAGTGGAAGTGTGACAGGCACAACAAATAGTGCTATCAACAGTCTTTTTCCAGGAAGAACACCGTCACCACCAGATCAAGGAGGAAGTGGAGATTTCAAATCAAAAGACATTCTTCCTTTGATTGCGACTAAATACATTGATTGGTGTTGGGACAAGTTTGCACGACCTAGTGTGCCTTCAGCTTTCAATGCAGAAGGTCAACTTTCCTGCTCTCCATGTTCTCCTGTGATAGATCCTCATGATACAGTCCATCATACGCGGCAGTGGCGATACATGAGAAATGCCGTAATACGTCGAGAATGTTTTCGGAGACCTAAGTCGTATCCGGGCAAGATAGACGAGCAGTTATTCAGTTCCAGGAGTGTTCATTCTTCACATGCAAATTCACCCAGTTCTGCAGTGTCATCTCCATCGTTCAGCTTCAATTCTTCCCCATCTCTTGTCAAGCTTCACGACTATGAAAGATTCTTAGTCGCATCAGAAGGGACTACATTTTCGCTTTATGACTTAGGTAATAGCAATATTTATTGTTTCTTATTTGTGAGTCATGTTAACTGAAACATTTTGAATATTTACTTTATTTTAGGAGACTCTCCGAAGATTGTTTGTAAGATGGACAATTCAAACGACTCCAGAATCACATCAATTGAGTGGATGAACTGCCACGACGAAAGCGTTATTGGAGTTGGAGCTGACGATGGTTCGGTGAGAGTTTGGAAGCCTGATTATGATGGTGGTAAAATGAGGTAAAATCACAAACGAATTTTTAAAACAGGTAATTTATATTTATAGGCATCACATTAAGTACGAATTATCTACTTGTTTAGGCTTTTGACTGCATGGAATGCTCTTTCTGACCTGGGACACTTAAACAAAAGCTCAAAATCGTATGGACTTTTAATGAAATGGGATTTCGAACGAGAAAAACTTCTTGTCGGGGGAGATACTAAAGTTGTCAGGGTGTGGGACACTAAGACAGAGCTCAGGAGAGGTGACTGGCCTACTGGACACGATTGTCCTGTGACTTCTATTGATATGCATCGTTGTGGTGGGTTAAAAGTATATTGATCAGTCATTAATGTTATGGTATTAAGTATGAATTTTTGTAAAATGCATTGTAGAGCCCCATTTGGCTTTGCTTGGCTTGGAAGAAGGTGCTGTTAGACTGTTAGATTTCCGCCTTCCACCCTCAGAGTGTGGGGTAGTCAATTGGAGAGAATTCGGTGAATCATGGATAGTAGGTGCCACACTTCGCTACGATAGGACAGTTGTAGCTGGAAGTGCCAACGGGAAGATTAGATTCTTTGATTTGCGATCCCGCAATCCTACTAAAACGGTTGAAACTGCCACCGATATTACTGCTCTGGCCATCCATCCTCACCTTCCTTACTTTGCTAGGTAATTTACTTTTTTGAGATTAGCTTCATTCTTTTAGATACAAGGAAAGAAAGCAATTAAATAACTGACATTATACTTGCAGTGGATGTCTCAATCATTCTGTGAATGTATACGGGTATCAAGGTCAACGTGCATTTTTAGCAAATGGCATTCGGGACAGTTTGTTTATAACGGGACGAATGGGAGCAGTCACATCTCTTCATTTTCATCCTTATAAACCAATTTTAGCCACTGCCGATTCATGTTCTGTGAACGTATACAAAACTAGAGGAATTTCTATGTAGTCTCCATATTAGTGTGATTTTAAGTTGTGTTACTATAATATGGAAACATCCATTTGTCAATCGCTTTGATCATTTGTTGTATTTGTAATGAGATTAATGGGCATTTACAAACCGCAATCAAATATTAGACTGAAACATGTAAACCACCTAGATTTGCTGTGATGTGTCGAATAAATGACCTTATTTACCAAGATCAACATGTTGCATGCACGCTTTGTTCACTAGCAAGTCTGGAAATTAGCAATATAATACAAAAGAGAAATTACTCTGCGTATAAATCGATCATTTGTGTTTTGAGTTTTCTCAGTAACAATAATTTGGAGGAGTATTTTATTTGTTATGTCAAGCTTTCAAATTTGGAATACAAGAGAAAATTCCAAAATTTATTGCAGTTTCGACCTTTCGAGTACACAGAACCATACATCACCAGAACCAAAAATATCTGGCATCATAGTTTCCTTTTAATCGATTTCACTTTCGATTGTAAAGGAATGATTTATCCAACTCGCAACTTTAGATTCGTATCTACTTAAGCCAATGTAGCTAGAGTGTACTTACTTCAATCTTGTTTGATATTGTAAAAATTCGTTCCAAGTCTCAGGGCTCAGGAGATATGTCAAGCTTAGCATTTATTTCCCTTTTAATCGTGGTAAGTTTTGCACACATATAATAAGTGTCTTAAGGACGCGACATTTTAAAGGAGCATTTTTTCAGGGATATGTCACAGGTCAAGATTTTGATCGTAACAATGTCGGGGTTAGTTTTTCCCCTTACACTAAACATTGGGAAAGCGGTCAAATTCCCTACTGGAATAGCTACAGTCTTGAAGACATCAAGATAATGCTCAGATTAATATCGCAAAAATTTACTAGCATTTCCACTTACGGGATGGGAGTAGCAGGTAATTTCACTAGATATCCTTTGTTATTGAGACAATATTTAATTTGAGCTAACCATCGATCATTTACTAAACAGATTACAACAATGGTCAACCATGGGATCAAGGTGACTCTAACTGTTTAGTGTCACGAGCAGCAGCTCAAGTTAACAAAGATCGGGGTCAGAAGGTTATATCAGTTAATCAAGGAGTGAACCAACTACCAGATCCCCTCTTGCAACGCGAGATAGACAATGCTTTCTCCGCTGCCGAAGATGCCAACTCAATCTTCGGTGGAACTGTGTGGGGAATCACTTTTACAAATGAATACATAGTTGATCAAGGGACAGGTCAAAGGGTCCTGGGGATGTTGAGAAATAACAAAGACAAGGCTCATTCCAGAGGCTTGAAAATCGGTAACTTTATCTTCATGAGAATTTAGGGAGCTTGATTGTAGTTGGTAGTTAGTATAAAAGTCGGTTCTTCATTACAGGGACCAGAAGTCACATTTGCGGTGAAATCTACAACCCAGGAGGACTCCAAAGTCTCTTCAATGACATCACAAGGGAATCTGACTACATTATGTGTAATTTGTACCCAGCCAACAAAGACGTGAATGGAGGAATTCCTGCTGCCGTAAAAGCTGTTGGAGATTATTACTTTTACCTAAGGGAAGGATTCCGAGCGATCAATCCTAATATCGATGTCATCATTGGGGAAACGGGTTGGCCTAGTGAAGGGCACAGTTTCAATGATTCCCCCAATAGTATTCAAAATCTACAAAACTATTGGGTTCAAATGGGAGACTGGGCAAGTCAGAATGGAGTGAAAGTACAACTCTTTGAAGCGATTGATGAGCCGTGGAAAAACGATGAGAATAATTTAGATCCTAACAATCCTGGAGGCAAGTTTGGAGCAGAAGCTCATTATGGTTGGTGGAAGCGACTTAGCAATGCGGATCCTAATTCTTATGTTGAAAAGTAAAGGAGTGTTGAAGCGTGTGAAGCTTGATTTAAGATTTATTTTGTTGTTTCTCACACGTATTAACCCAAGGTAAACAAGAAGAACAATAAAGCGCAACTAACTAACAAAACTGACACTTACTAATGACCAGGCAAACATACTAATTGAATCACAGCGTTAAAACATACACAGGATTTTGCTTGAAGTCATAAATCTTTCCCTAATTATGCCATTCCGAATTCACATACAAATATGCATGGAGTTTTTAACAATTGCATGCATTGACCAACATTATATATATCAATTCATTATATGAAGTATGAAACTACAAATGACGGAAGTGGAGTCTTGGGCAAATAATAATCTAAAATTTTTATATCACTAACATTTTCTCAGGCTTGTTTGCGCAGCGGGTTGCAATATTGAGCATATTTTGTGTTTCAACCTTGGTTGCAGCAAGATCGATTAATTATCTTTCAAATCTGATTCTTGACAACACGGAACAAGATCTGAAATACACTTAAAACATCTTTGCCTAGAACAGGAGTTAGTGGTTCTAGTAATAAGTTTCAGTCTCCAGTCTTAAGCAGCATAATGGAACTATTGACATCTGTATGGTTTATCTCGTTACTTGCTCTTAATGTTGCACAGGTAATTGTGAATCCTAAATCATTAGATTCTGACTAATGTCTTTATTATTTTTTCAATAAGAAGTGTCAAATTATTTCAGGGAATCATTGCAAGCAGAGAGAGTGTCAATTTTCAAAGTTATTCAAAACGTCTGAAAAGTGTTACCAGAGCCCCTTGGAGCGCCAGTAGACCTGAAGAAGCCTCGAGATTACTTCATGAGATGGAATACTCTCACCGTATTCTTCAAGAGTCCAAATTCACAAATAGAGCCCGTTGGGGATGGGAATCGCCATACTCAAATGATTACTCCATTGAAGACTCACTGTTCAGAGCTCATAAATGTCTTGATATGATACGGAGTCTCAACGAAGGTATGTGTTTGCTTTTATATAAGTCAAAGTATAAGGTTTACTTTCAAAATTCATATAATTTCGATAGTTGCATAGTTTAATTTGCATAATTTTACATAACGTAGAAATCGAGTGCAGAAAATGTGACGGAATGCGAAAACTTCAAATACTCCTGCAAGAAATTATACTCGAACTGAAGAATTTAAGCTTCCAGTGGAATAAACCAGAGTACGAAGACACAATTGGAGCGATTCCTGTATCCAAAGTAGAGTGGTATCATCTGAAGAAAGCAGCATCAGTTCTATCAGTGAATGATGATGATATTAAGGGGTGGGGTTGGAGTGAAAGAAATATTAATCCAGACCTGTATTATTCACCACCAGGCAGATTTTTTACAGATAGGCATTATTATTGGAATAGAGATGAAGGAGCTGGTGGATGGACAAGTCGCGACAAAATGAGAATTTTTCCGTATGAATCAATTTACTGGAGACGAGAGAATGAGTCCCACCTTGCAGACCCTTACAGAGTTGGACGAAATGCAGAAGACATTAATTATGGATGGTGACAATTCTCAAAGTTACAATAATAAACTGAAGCATGCATCTAAAATGAAGGAATGATTTTTATTGCATGTTTACTCGACGTTTTAGTATGCTTTTCATTGGTAATAAAAGTACCTGCAGTAATTATTATATAATTCGTTTTCTGTGTAGTTGCAGTGTGCACATTGAATTAGAAACGCCTTACTATTATCAATTTAAATGATTGCATCATAATCAATAATTCGTACAAACTCTTTTTCTATCTCTAATGTAACATACTCCTCTATAGTCAAGTGCATATATACAGAAATGGCTTAAATCAATTTGGATTCCTGAAAACATGTGTAAGCCACAATAATAAGTTCTTTGTAACCAGATGTATTCAATATATTAATCTTACATAGTATATTGTCCTTCCAAAAATATCTCAAACTCGTACAAAAAATACTTCAGAACCTGGTCAAGTAGTCACTCTGAGTGCTGCCCGAGTTTGCATAAGTGTCTTCCAAGTCTTCAGAGAACATTTGTCTAGCAGCTCTGTGAACTTGTATACTTATGCGGATTAGCAGAACAATGTAACTCGTTGTGATGAGTAGGTAGACTAATATGTCTAGGACTAGAATGACAAGATCCATCTTCAAAGGAACTGAGTCTGAGGAGAGAAGAAGAACCTTCGACTGAATACTTGACTTCTCCATGTGCTCCAAGTACAAAAGAATCATTTGTCCTATGAAAACTGTAAGCGTACAACTTGCAAGGGATATGAAAAGATGACAGCCCTGCAATTACAATTTAATAGAGACGGACTTTGTAGGTTATTTGTAAGATGAAAGAAAGTTGAATGGCATCTTATTGATAAGATATCACATTACCCCAATAAATTAATTATCAAAGGATATCTTACCAAGCTGCGTCGACTGACATGCCACCGTAGGAATAAAATGCATAATAAAACTATGTAGAAGTTGATAAGGAGGATTTGTAAGACTCCATGAAACTGTCCATGATAAAAAATTCAGTAATAATTTGTATTAATTTGTAAGTAGTGGAGAAAGTTAAAGAAACAATATTTTGTCCATGCCTTAACTACCTTTTGTTCCAAGTGAAGGCCATAAGTTGCAGCTTCGATTATGAAGAATCCTGTGTAAATCTGAGACACGTAAAAAAGAGATTTTTAACTTTCCAATAATTAGCTAAATGTGCCAAAAGTTTACTAGTAGCATAACTTACACAATGAAGACCAGCTTCAATAAATCCCGGAAGATATGGTGGAAAACAGTAGAAAATAGTTGGCGAACACATATCTCCTGCACTCATATTACAGAGACTTGTATTTTAATCACTTTCACATTCTCTCTGAATACGTGTAATGGGATTTGAAGGAATATAAGAAAAGAAGAGCATTTACAAGCTCATGAATTTGCGGGCAACTTTTCTCCTTGCGTGTCTTCTACTCTGTGAAAGTAAATGAAAGTAAGTCGCAGCAGCATACTACTATTCCTAATCCCTGTTGAAGATTAAGAGATGAACTACTTTTTTATACCCGGAGGATAAACTCTTAAGTTATACAAGACGAAAAGTATTATTATTGGGAGAAGATGCCATTTCGTGTTCTATTGTATAGTGATCACTGAATGAGATAAATTTCTTCCTCTACCTCCGTAGTAATAGTACATCATTGCACTTATGATCAAATAGTATTTTTCAGGTAAGACTACACGTGGAAAATGTCAGAATGGAAATGAGATCTGGGCCAAACTCACCCGCATTATTCCAAGTTCCAGGTTAGAATCAATAAAGCTTCCTCCCGCATGGCTAACCGGGTAGTAGAGCGTATGCCATTATATTTGAAGCTATTTGAAGGTTTACTCCTCGCATGCACGTATCCAGAGTTAGTAGGTTTAGTATTCTACCTTCTCGTACATGAGAAATCGCGGAAGGTGAGAAACTGACTTACTTCTCTCTAGTCATAATATTGCATTGCTACAAAGTAGAATATGTTCTAGAAGATTCTATACGCATACATTGTAGACAGTAGTCAGTAGCCAGCACATTATATACATGTGTAGTCTCATCAGGTTTAAATCATGAAACGCTGTTAATCTTGTGGACAAAGTAATTGAACTAGAAAATATGTGGTAGAATGGAAGAAGAATTTATGAACATCCAGAATTTGTAGTGAACTCCCACTTCCTCCACCTGTCTCTCCTTCCTACACATTGTTTCCTAATCCTTTTACTTTCACTTCAATTCCCACAACCACAACCGTTTCCATTAATTTAATAAACCTTACGTAATATCCGAATGTTCGCGTCCTATGAGCCAGCGTGAGGCGATGCTTAGGCTCAGATGAATGCTTTTCTGACAGAATAGATCTCAGTCAGCCATTCAATATAATATATGTATTCTTATGTGGATTGTGGATATACGTCTAACTAGTTTATACGACTACTACTCCCTGAGATAATTCATTTTCCTGGAGACTACCGATGATGAAATCGAATGTACCAATCTCATATGCTCCCAACTTTAAGTTAAATCCATTTCAAATGTTCATGAGTCTGTGAATTTTGGAGATTTATTGCAAAGTGTAATATTCGTCTGCTTTCTTTACATCTTTATAGACGATCATATGCAAAAGTTCTGCTGGTAAACCTACTAAAGAGCCATTTCTTAACACCAAATCGATAAAGTACACACACAGACACAAAGTGTGTGCAAATCGTAACCTCTTTGAAAGTGAACTTAAGTGTTAAAATAGAATTACATAAACATAATTCCCCGTACATCACATCGCACTTTCGGGGTGTTTGATCTGCGGGTACTAAAACTTGGATATTTGAGATAACGTAAACTTTTTTAAAGCAGTAAAACAACAACTTTACAAAGTTTGTCTTGCGTCCTATATAGTACACCTAGGTCCAAAGCAATCCCATCTTCGTATCATCCCCAGAGTTTCAAAAAAAGAAAGCAAACGCAAGCTTTTATTTTAACGAGCTAGAGAAATTCTATGAGAATTTGGTAATAAAACGCAGCGCATTTAAGATGTTTGAGTGTGTTTGCGAGTAATCCCAAACACAATTCTTGTAAATGCTAAATTGCACGAGATGTATGAGAAAGACTATATTACGTACGAGAGCCAAGCTAGTTTATTTGGAACTCCCAAAAAAACCATCAGCTTAAAAGTCACCATTTGTTAGGTGTGTGTGAAAGTCGTAAAAGCGTCATTAAAGACAAGAAGACCTTGGGATGAGATTAATTCCGTGGAGATCACCTCACTCAATGTCCTAAGGGATCATTTTTACATCAAAATGACATGATCACTCTCTTTACTCCTCTGCTTCGTTCCATCCATCCATTCTCTTTTGTCACACATCAACTCGTAAAATGATCTCTTATAAAACACACCGCTCTCTGTTTTCCTTGAATGTCTTGCGACTTCTGTGTAGGAGGACATTTCCAAAGATCCATACCATGTATTTTCCATACTGCGACTTACATAAGCCAAGTCTTAACATTACGTACTATATATCCTTCCAAAATATATCTATTGTCTGTAGACATAGACACACTTTATCCATCATTTATTTATGAGACAGGAGAGTTTTCTCTCTTTCACTTGTACTGAAAGAGACTGAAACAGACAGTGTATACATATTTTCCCATGAAAATGCTTCCGTCTCTCCGTTTACATTCCTTGGTGAAAGCTCAATCAATAAAAAGTCATGGTGCTCATTTTTCTGAGTATTTAACATGGTTTTTTCCCAAACTACTTATGGTTATATTATTATTATGTAACAGACGGGAGTATATAATTATAAAGTAGTAGCATAAAGCGTATATACTTGTATATATATACATCACTCTCATGAGAAAAGGGAGTCGTCAGCTTGTAGGTTTTTATTACTGGTCGATATGTTTGAAGAGACTGATGGACCAAGAGAGCAATTTAATTAGTCTCCTCTCGCAAAATTCATCATGGCCAAGTGTATACTAACAAAGACATATTACTAGTATATATATTGCATCTGTGGTGTCATAAAACTCATAAAGGTATTGATCAGGAAGTTGGTAGAACATGATGACTGATGGATGACTACTATGTAACTTGGTTCGGTCTTATACTTAGCTTTTGAGTTCTGCGAAATCACAAGCCTTTGAACTTTATTCCCAACATGTCAAGAGTTGAAGTACCTACAAATTGTTTGGAAGTACCGGAAAAGTAATAGCAATAATAACTTGATTCATTACTTAACTCATGAGTTCCATCTGGTCAACTGGACAACATGACCATCCATGAAACAATCTTCTTCTACCCTTCCCATGATGCGATGCTCTTAGCAATAATGACCAATGTCATTTTATGACTTCATTCATTTCCGTTGAATTGATTATTTTATTCCCTGTTGTATCTGTCATTTGTTATAAATAGCACCACCTTAAGGCTCCAGTCATCTTGTTGCGTACTACTAGCAGCAGTAACAACAGCCGAGATAAATCAAAACAACATTCAACACTTGTCTTTTTCTTCTTAGAACTTCATTGCAAATATCTCCTGTGTAAACTAACGGGAGCGAACGTATACCTCATCAGTGCATCAACAAATACAACTTCAATATTTTGACCCACAAAGTTTCAGGAGTAATTTAAGTGGGGCAACTTCTCGATAATGTATCGTCTCTTAAAAGCTAAGCTTAGCTAGCAATAAGTTATTGTGAAATATTTTCAAGAACTTGTCTCCTCCTAATTATAATCTCGGGAGCAAATGCAGCAACCTAATAAATTCAACATTGACAGTGCTCTTTAAGTAAGTATCGGGTGATGGTGCACTGGGTGCAGATTACTTTCGCTATATTTATTCGCTTCCTGTGTGTGTAAATAGCTCTTCTTCAAGTTTGTCTATAGTGACTGCATGTCGTAAATTGCATGTATGTAATATAAATTATCATCCCAAGAGATACAAAATATAAATCGAACTTCCCAATGAGTTGTTCTTTCGGCAGTAGTCCAAATTATTCCAAAAAAAACGTAAGCAAGTTTACACAAAAATCCTCGTCTCACATGAAAGTGATTATTATTTTACTACACCAAGATTGCACTTTTCCACTCCTTGCCAAAACCATTTGAGCCAATTTGTCAAACGAGAAATGTGAGACGGAGTGAATCTCTGGGTAAATATCCATCATACGGGTAATTGGGATCTCTCTCTCATTTGATAGGTTTCAGCTCATGCTGTGAAATGACATAGAGACGCTCCAGTGTTGACCTTCGTCATGGACATATAGCCTTATCCTACAGATTCTGTATTCTATTGACTCCCCATCCCCACATTTATAATCCTCCCAAGCACTTTTGTTTACCGGACCAAATAATAAAGCAGGTCTCTCTATTCATTAGTGCCACTGTATTTCATATTCTTGAGCTTCATTCATATTGAAGCCACAAACCACCCGGCAACCTAAACCCTAAGGGTATTATTTCATGTGAGATGAGTCTTTAAACAAAATGTCATAAGTGGGAGCGATATATAAAGCTCCAGTCTCCAGACATCTCTCCTTCATTCGATCTTCAGCGTCATTGTTGATCTTAAGTGTGGAAACTGCTGCTGCTGCT
>Ga0194135_10002718_pt1 | contig 10764 bp, 6 predicted proteins | sample LitLau_LLRF_2013_FD_134024 | JGI IMG/M metagenome (GOLD analysis project Ga0194135, IMG submission 134024) | Freshwater sediment microbial communities in response to fracking from North America - Little Laurel Run_MetaG_LLRF_2013 (version 2) | ecosystem: Environmental > Aquatic > Freshwater >... | reverse complement strand
GAAACATCATATGATGCGTTCCCGCGGCTGGGGGTGTGGTCAGGAAAACATCTTATGATGTGATCCCACGTCAAAGGGTTAAACCAGACTTGATCCCCCGTTTTGATTTCAAGGTGAGCCTTAGGCTTGATCGTTGGTTTTTTACTTATTTTTACTATTGGTTTGCTCATGTTCTAAATTAATCGCTAAACTTACAATTAAACGTGCCTGTAGGTTCGTTCGGTTTCAGTCTCACATGGTTCAGGCTCCAGGGTTGAAAATGTTTCATGCTTGCCTGTCCTGTCTGTGATGGAACGGTGTGATGACGTTGCAAAATTGCTTTACTTGCGTGGAAACGTCATAATTGACACTTGTTAAGAGTTCAAGACAACTAAAATACAAATTAAAAGCGCAAAGGTGAATCTCGTAAAATAAGTTTAATAAAATTAGCTTTCTTACAAAACCAAGAGTGAAATATTAATTGTAAAACAAATGGTTGTCGCCGAATAAAGGGGTTTTGGATAAAATCATGATGTAGGATAGAAACTAAAGTTGGCAATTGCAGAATTTAAGGAGGCACGGCATTACACACCACACCAAAACCTAAAACTCTTTTGTTGTTTGTCAAAGTCTCGATAAAATTTGAAAAGCCATCAAGTCAGTTGGAGTTTTATTCTAAAAATCAGACGAAATCAACTACAATAAGACATAAATCATTCACTTATTGACCGAACAAAGTCGTGTAATATGCCCTTGTCTTACAAAAGTCAGATACAGTTTTAGTAAAATGATCTTGCAGAGCCTGTTTCAGTCACCTTATCGACTTGCAATTGATGGATGGGTATTAAGTCTCAACCTTTGTAATTTTAATAGTTTGTTATTAAGACTTTTAATTGACTGGGCAAAAACTGAAGCTGGGGAAAGAGGTTGATGGGGAATGGAAAACAATTGAGGACAGTTTGAGGTTTCAAAAGCTATCTCGATTAATTTTCAAAAGTTTTAAAGTTTGGTTTCATTAAGACCCTTGTCATTTAAAAAAAGTCTTTCGATGAAATGGGATTTTGGCAAAGCTTGACGTCGGTAGTGATGGAAGTTTTAAAAAGATCTGTTCGTTAATGGTTAGATTTCATTGCTTCTGATTGATGAAGTAAACTCGTAAATAAGCACACCAATAAACACGTAAAAGACCGTTAATTGAAGTTGCAGTAAATTTGAAAATTAAAGGAACAAAGATTAATTTTTTAATGCTTTGCAGTTCCAAACATAAACAAAAAGGACGAATTAGGATTACGCATATCATATCTGAAAAACTCTACAGTACAGGATCCACCTTACAAATTCCGAAATTTGGTGTATAACTTAATCCACCTTCCCATTTATACACAGTTGTATAGAAACAGGAAAAACTGTCAAGTACAATACATCTCGTGCAGTAGTCAAATGACAATGAAAAAGTGATTTAAAAATGTCAATGTACAATCACTCTTTGAATTACAAACTCTTGTTTTTCAAAGAAAGCGTAAAAAACTTTTAAAATCAAGATGCACAAACAATTCAATTATGGGTCGGTCAGTGAGTTCTTTTTTATTTTGAATGAATAATGTCGATAGTCATTTGCAAGCTTGTCTCATTATAGTGATGAGGTCCAAAATCCAAAAACAGCCTACGCCAGTTCCAATCTATAATTAAAAGAATATAAAAATTGGTGTAAAAGGAATCAGAACATTTCTATTGCAACTTGAAACGACCATGAAATGAAATTTTAATACATATCTGATTTTCCTCAAAGTTTCACTTTAGAAAACCACAATAAACAAAGAATAAGGTTCCATTTTGGCCCCAAAGAACATAATCATGTACCAAATTTCAAGTTGAGGTGACATAACTTTTGAGTTATTCGTAGTTTAATAAAAGTCGACAGACATCGGCAACCTAATGACAAAATTTGTTTTTTTCTCTTGAAAATTATTTGATATTCAATTTAAATTGCAATTGTACAAATGAAAGACCAAGAAATAAAACTCTGAGAAAACTCTTGTTATCCTTGGAGTTTCAGTGTAGAAAACGACAATAAAGAATGAATAAGCAGAAAGGCACAAAGTGTTGTCCACATTTATAGAGTAAAAAATTTGATTAATCTATCAAGCTTGGTTGACGTGAGAACTTTTTTATTCTCACTTCTGTACACAACAACCTTTGTCGTAAGCTTAGAAATGAATTTTGCAGGATAGTCTCACATCAAAATCGTATGTAAGTCGAGTTTTACGCAGCCACAACATTGGAATCAACTTGTAAGTCTACAGCAATTTATAAAATCCGCCCTTATCTAAAATACTGGAATTGTGAGCTACAAATATCGCTCCCGGACCCTCAGGGGTTTTCATCCGGAGTCAAAACTTCCTTATCTTTTCCTAGTCGGTTTTGTTCTATGAAAAATTTCAAACTAAAAACTCACAATTGATGGTTCTTGTCATAAAATCGTGTCACAGTAGTACACTAGGAAATACTAAAAAGAACTAAAATCTACCACAAAGTGTGAAAAATCAAAGAGAAGAGTTCATTAACTAATGACATTTGAGAGGATAAGCTGTTTGCCCGTATCAGATTATTCATCTTCAACCAATTTTGAACGAAATTCAAAAGTGCATTGGTTAACTTAAAACCCTACTGAACTTCAAAATTATCCACCGTTACCAAGTGCAAAGTTGAGGTGGGGTTTCTGGAGCCGTTGAACACGACAAAACAAAATCTTTGCCATGACTGATTTTTAATTTTTTAAGCTTTTTAATGAGCCCAAGCTCAATTGAATAACACTGCAGACGTTTGAGTTATCACAGTTCAAAGTGTGTTCCATCTACGTGGGCCACCCTATATAACAAAAATCCTTATGTAGTTACAAACCTTTAAGGAAAGTAAAGATCATATGAAATGATCTCTATTTTTTCGAGTGGAAAATCTGATTGTTATATCATGTTTTGGATCAATCGAATATTTTAATTCTCTCCAGCTCGTTTAAGAAGTGATCCCCATGCTATGTTGACGTGGGAATTTTTTTATCCTGACTTATGTACCTACTCAATGAACTTTTTTGGAGTAAAGACTTATACGTTTTGTGAGTTTTGAAAGCGTCCAAGCAAGTCGAGTTTAGCGCAACCATAACTGATTGATTTGAGTGATCGTACTAAAACACTGAAATATAAGTGCAGGGTTAATTTATAGCAATTGAAATCAATTTGAAAATTTACAGCCATTGATAAAATCCGATTCTGCGTTTTGAGTTGTCTTTGATTTGGAATCAATAAGGTTGATAGGTTGTAGGTACATTTAAGCAAGTCACACATGAAACTATTGACCTGCAAGGAAAACACGAAGAATAAAAAATCTCAAACTCGTAGAATGCGAAATTGCTGTAAAATTGTAAATCGGCACCCTAATGACAAAGTGTGTGTCTGTCTCATGAAAATCATGCGATATTCAATTTAATTTGTAATTTTGTAAAGAAAAAGAAACTTAAATAAATCTTTTTTTCCTACGAATTTGAATACTTTCAGTGTAGAAACGACAATAAAGAAGGAATGAGTTCTCTGCATTGATCAAATAAAAATTAAAATCAGATTGTTCTATTGTGTTTTGGATTATTATAATTGAATATTTTACTTTCTTTACAACTCGTTTACGAAGTAATTTACATGCTTTGTTAACTTCAGAACTTGTTTTTTATTCCGACTTATGTACACAGCGAAAGCTCTAGCGATGAAGCATGTTACAATATTGTGCAATACTATTCCAAAATAGTCTTAACTATGCCTATTTCCGTCCTTTTTCAAAGCTACGATCAATTTCATTTCCTGGCTATAAACGCCAATCAATTAGTTGAGGTTTTCTCTTGACTGACAGACTAATGTGAAATATTTGAAATTAGAATCATCGCTGTTAAGCTTTCTTTTGAACCCATCGTTTGTAATAATAAGTTTGTGACTGAAACTGCACTAGTAATAAATTATATTGTTTTTTGCAAAACCCCATTCAATTTAATTTGACTGAACCTGCATCGGTAACGCTCGACTCTATTTCTATCAACGACTCGTTCTTGCTATCATGGTTGAATTCTGTAACTAATTTTAAGGTTTATGTTTCATTCTTCATTTATTTAAGCGAGGTACAGCTTAGCTCTAAATAAATTTACAGTCATACCTGATATCTTTTATTGACTATAAAAATGAGGAACTAACAAGGAGACATTTAGAAAGAAACCCATGTAATGAAATCATTTGTAGTATCGTGTGTATTTAGCGGCAGATATTTATTTCGATGTTTACCTACTTTGACGAATTACCTATGGAAAGAAAGCTTTGATTCTTTTGATTTAAAGCACTAAAACATAAATGGTAAGTGATATTTCGACAGCAAAAAATCCGGAAGTGTCTTATATTTTGTTAAAACAAGCAAGATTTCGGAAGACTGCTCTACCAATGAAACATATGATGCCACCCCGAAATACAGGTAAGCATGTATATCTTCTATTTTGATTGCTACGTTTCATTTTCATTTCTAACTGTCAAAGAAAAGCATGTAGAAGGATTTACTGGATTTTGTTGGTTTTCTCTTGATGTCAAACTTACATGCAAAATTTAAAAATTGGAATCTTCACACACAAAGAGCTTTTAATTTTTAAAACAGGAAATACATTCATTCTTACATATAATCTAGTTCAATGCAATAAAATCAAACACGCGGATTTAATGAGGCATAACTTAAGCTCGAAGTACATGTGCTGATATCTGCTACAAATAAAAATTCAAGTGGTGAACGAACAATGAGACATATAGAAAATTAGAAAGAAGTATTTGATTGCCAATAAATTTAAGTAAATTGAATACGATTGAGTTTCTCTGTAAGTTCGTAGAGCTTGAGTGCTATCCTATTAACTTAATAAAAGTAAACGATGTACTTTCTCAACGGATCGAGATTTTTTTCTACAGGTTTGATCTTGTCTATGCAAATTATCAGGTAAGCAATTACTAAATTAATAAAAAAAGATTGGTCTGAATGTTGGTATCAAATAGCTTTGTTGAAAATTCTTTCCAGTTTTAACAATTTCTGTACATCGATGAACGATGAGGAAGACAACTTACGCTAAAAGTTCTGGTATGACGCTTTTTAAGACCATAAAATCTTGCGAAATGAATGTTCTTAACTTAGCTGCCAACTTAATAACAAACGTGAAAATGAATTTCTCGACTCATGAAGGTCGGTTTAGACTTTCGGGATAAGTTTGTCCTATTGAAGCCAGCCTCCTTCTTTTACAGGTAGTATTGGTTATTCGGATATTCGGAATCAAGTTCTGAGAATAATATAACATGACATCGTTGAATAATTTCTGTCCTTTTATTGGCGACAAGGGAAGTTAAACCCCGAGTTATAATATATTGACACTAGAGTTCAGAGCTTGAAAAATTGAATCTAATTGTTTACGGCTCTGGTTTTCAAATGTTGAAGTTATCGTACCGCCTAGCAGAAATTAGCGTAGCTTACCGAATCCAGGGCACCGATTTTAGCCCGCCTCAAAAAAATTCCAACGCACATTTACAGTTTTACAGTTCCCTTTACAACCTTCTCCTTTCAGTTCAAGGTTAGAGATCGAACATTGGTTATGTGTTTTTTAACCCTAGAAAATGGTAGAGGATCTTGTAGGTTATATCTAGGTGATGGAATAAGAGTGTATTTGCATTTTGTCACCCACGTCGCTCTTCAAATGTCAATTCGTGTCGACTTTCCGTGACCATTCAGTCTCGGGACAGTAGCAACCTATAATAGACCTTGGATATATTCTTAAAACCCTTAACAGAAATTAATTTAAAACGATTTTAAAACTAACTTAACAATCAATTATTTTGGGAGCCAATAATTATTTTACTACACCAATACGCCAGTTTGTCCGAATTTAACTACAATATTTCTATTCATTTGAGCAGATTCTGTAACTCCGTTAATGGTTGACTAGTATTTGTTGAAAGAATGAAAAGCAACTAACATAATAATTCACATTCAGTGTGATAAGAGTGATAACCAGTTTCTGCTCTTAGCTACCCAGATAGGTTAATCTGAAATCCTCCATTCTTACAATTGCCTAGCGTAACGTAGGCAAGTGCTACTCACAATTTATATGCCTTCAATTTTAAATAAAGATGCACGGGATACGAGTTTTGTTCAATATCTATTTCTCCCACGGTCATAACGCTTACACTTTCTTATTATGTCATTGTGTTGTTAAGGCCAAAATATAGATAAACTCTATTCCTTCGTGTTAAAAGGAGTCAAGTATTTGACTGAGAGGAATTTGGATGTGAGGATTGAGCTCAATGCCGTGACATTCACGGTGACAGTGTACTTGCGTATATTGTCCGAAGGGTTTAAAACAGCTTCATTAATTTTACAAGAGAAGGGCGACAGCTTCTGTAAATACACTTCCCTCGGCCCTCATATGAGAGTAACTGTATTAAATTTCATTGTTGAGTGAGGACAACGCCAAAACTGTTTTTAGTCAAGGGAGTAGTTTCCTTTTGTATAGATCACTGGTACATAATCAAGATTAGTTACGGCCGAAAGTTGGAAAACTCACCCGCCAAAACTCATGCAACCTGAAACATTCAAATGCCTATTTCTACACATGCACATGCCCATTTAACAGTGAAAAACTTTGCTCATCCAACCCAACCAAACCCATCTAACCCCAACTACATAAATTAATTGAAAAAAAATCAAATTTTGAATTCATGAAAAACTTTCTTTGATTCTTGCTTAAAATATTTTAATTGTCTACCGGAATTATTTTAAAAGAAAACTTAATAAGAGAAGTTCAGCTGAATCAAAAGAAGTTTCAAGATAAATAATCCAATACGAATCTCAATGCACAGAAGACACAAACAATAATCAACATTTCCATACTTAATGAATCAATAAATTAATAAGTTAAAAGAAGAGGAAATTGGAATAGACCAAATTTTGATTTACAAGGAGTAAGTTTAAATCATGTAGTTGAGACTTGAAACTGTATATCAATTTTCGGGCTCAAACCTGCAAACTTGTTATTAAGATGCTCGATTAACTCCTTGATAGAAACCCCAGTATGATAATAGTATACTCAATTCCCTGTCATTTTAGCAGTTTATAAAGAGTCTTAATTGATTAAGCATTCATAGAGTACTGTATGCATGAATTAAATTATAAATGTATATGTAAGTATGTATTATGTATGTAAATTTTTATGAATTTGAAGTTGACCATAAATTAATAACGGCGGTGAAAGTTATTGAGAAATAGATATTCTTGAACGAGCTATCTGCCAGCTAAGGTTGCCCCTAGAATAACGTGTGTAATTATTAATTATTGCTCTGGTAATATATATCAGTAGATTGTAATTAATATAAGATATTACGCCAATTACAGTCTGTTTTGAGTCTCGGTAGCGTGTGGGTGTATCTCTCATAGGTCTCCAGGTTTTTTCATATTATTTTGTTTTCCTGGACCGTTATATATTAGTGATTTGTATCCTTTTATGTGTAATTTTAAGGCTAAAAGGGTGTTAAATGTTTAATCTTAGCTTTAATTTAACCTGTAGTGTAATCGCCCAAAAAGTGAACAGTGCTAATTTTAATGGACTTCAGTAAAATATTATACATAAAATCCCGTAAACAAAAAGGGCGAACTAGGATCACCCATATCTGAAAAGCTCTACAGTACAGGATCCACCCACTAAATGAATTATTTAATGCACCTTCCCATTGTACACAAGAAGTATAAAAAATAATTATTCCTGACCCGAATAAAATTTTAAACTTGTTTTTAATTCATAAAGATACTAAAATCAGTTTCGAAAATGTCAACAGATTTTCAGAGGTTGAGGAGATACAAAACCGTACTTGAATGAGAGACTTTTATCTGGAGCGTACAGCTACTGTTCAGGTATTTTTCTGTTTGTACCGAGATGATATGTATACATATAACCTTTTAATTTAACAGATCGTCATCAAAATTTGAAGTATCCAATTATTTAATAAATGTATGGATTTCGTGATTTCTCTCAAATAAAACTACCTTTGTGATTAAACGTTAATGGTTCGTGTCAATGTGGCTATTTTGATGGTTGTTACGAGATGAGCTATAATCGTCTCCGTACTATTATTCTAAACTGAAGTATAAAGTTCGTTTCTAATTTCTTTCAGATAGACTGAAAAGGGCACAAACGCTGTTTTTTCTGCCTTTAAAAATTTAAATATCTTCAACTCTTCATGCTTAAAGGCAATATGGTTGACACAGAATGCGTTCAATATTGCTTTATTTGTAAACTCGTGACTTTATCCAAATTTTGTTAATTTTTGGTTAAGGGTCGTTAAGAGCGATTCTATTTTCTATAGTTTCTCTGACTTATGGTAAAGCTTACTGCCTTGAAAGAAAATTGTTGAATTATAAAATTCCATTGTTTCGTAGGTATTGGGATTCTAAACTATTACGCGTGGAAAGATTTAAAACACACTCAAGTTAAGTTTGCTTTACAATCAGCGGAATATGCGTATATTTTTGCCACATTTTCAAACTGAAATTTTATAATTCGTGGATTGAGTTACACATTTTTTACCTCAAAGGTTGTTCCTTTCAGCTTGGTTGTGAACTTTTATTTGCTAAGGATTTTTGGCAGATTACGAAACTAATAATAGTCCTCCTTACTAATAATAGTCTTTCTTCATTCTTCGCTGATTTATTCTCACGACCAGCTCCCCCTTGTTTGGCTTCTCCTACAATACAATACAACTCAGGTATTATGACAGGACTGATTTGTCCTGGTGCCTGGTGGTCAGTCAGCAACAGCTTTTTGAGCAAAAGAAGTTCATATAAGTAAAAAATAAACAACATTCTCTTAAAAACCGTGTTTTGAAGAAATTAAAGTTTCGTTTCATTCTATCGCTATCATCGAAAAGTAAGTGGATTCTATTATATTTCCTTTTTGGCAAAGTTTGACGTCGGTATTGCTGAAAGTTTAAAACAGAATATCCTAACATATACAGATATCATTTATCCATAGTAAACTCGTACATAAACATTCCAAATAACCCTAAAAACGTATTAATGAAGTTGCAAGAAATTCGGGAATGAAAGAAACACAACAGCATCAATTTTTTATTACTTTGCAGTTCCAAACATAAACAAAAAGAGCAAATCAAGATCACTCATATCTCACATATTCTACAGTAATGGATCCATCCTAGACACTCCGAAATTCGGTTAATTATCTTCCCACTTTAAGCAAGGTTATGGGCACAAGAAAAAAACTCTTAACTACAATACATCTTAAATATAGGAAGAATGGAAAAACGTTTTTTATAGAGTCAATCACATTCATGCTGTGGATTGTAAAGTCTTTTTTTCAAAACCGTAAAGCGTAAAAACACTTTGTAAATACAGATGCAGAGAATATTTGTAAATACAAGTATCTGCATCTGTCTTTGTATTTGTAAATACAAATACAGATGCAGAGAATCTTCAATTTTGGATCGCGTGTTGAGCGCTGATTTTGAGGGGATAAATTTGATAAGCAACTCTCACATTACTCTTACAATTCGACGGCAAGGTTCATCGAATTTATCTATACAAATAAAAATATGAAATTGCTGTAAAACTTGATATCGGCACCACAGCGACAAAAATTTGCTCTTGTCACGAAAATTATCTGATATACAATTTGAATTGCGGTTATAACAATCAACGACCATGAAATGTAACTTTAATAAATCCCTTGTTTCCCTCAGAGCTTCAGTGTAGGAAGTAGAAAATTACAAAAAAGAAGGAATGCGTAGAAACCGATCTCTACACTCATGAACAGAAAAATCTGATTGTTCTATAATTTTTTGGATCAATTGAATACTTTGTTTTCTTTCCTACTCGTTTAAGAAGTGATTCCCATGCTTTGTTGGCGTGTTTACTTGTTTATGCTGACTTAACGAGCTTTGTATCCAGCTTAAAAAGTAATTACGCAGGACAGCCCCACGCTTTTTGTGACTTTCGAAACTGTATAAGTAAGTAGAGTTTTGTGCAACAACAATGGAACGACGTGAGTAAGTTTATTGAAATACTGAAATGGAAGTGCGAAAGAAATTTGAAAGAATTACTCACCAACTTGAATTTAAAAAAAAAAACTTGGAATAAACTTGAAAATTTACACGCATTTATAAAGCCCGTTCTAATCTAACAAACTGGACTTGCGCTTAAAATATTTTAGCTGACCCTCAGGGGTTTCCCACGAGGGTCAAAACTCTTTAATCACCCCATTCAATGGTTGGTGTTGTTCTACAAAATACTCACAACTGATCGTTCTGGCTTCAAATAATATCAACTTGTGTCACTAGTACACTGGGAATCACTAAAAACTCACACCAAATATGAAACATGAAAATCATCATCAAAGAGGAGAGTTCATGTGACAGGATAAGAAGCTTCTGTGCCCGCATCAAATTATTCGCCTGTACTGAAAGTCAATATTTAAGCTCACAGTCTTGATGTAAACTCTTACTCTCTATACGGATGGCATTTTCCCTGAAAGTATGATGAATCTGCTATCGAAAGCTTAGGTTAGCGAACTTTGGTTTGCCAAGGTTCGTATCATGTAACAGAAACTAGATATTAATTTTTGTGTTTGAAAAAGTGTGAATTATTACTGAACATAAACAAAAAGAGTACATCAAGAATACTCATATCTCGTCTCTAATATTATACGCAATACATCTCTTT
>Ga0194135_10002717_pt1 | contig 10765 bp, 9 predicted proteins | sample LitLau_LLRF_2013_FD_134024 | JGI IMG/M metagenome (GOLD analysis project Ga0194135, IMG submission 134024) | Freshwater sediment microbial communities in response to fracking from North America - Little Laurel Run_MetaG_LLRF_2013 (version 2) | ecosystem: Environmental > Aquatic > Freshwater >... | reverse complement strand
GACTTGACTTTGAGACGTGTGCAAGGTCTTCAGTTTCCTTGGAACATCTATGCTCTTATTGATTTCCCACTTGTGCTTTAGCCAGCACTTACATAATAATATTGTTTATCACTCTTTAAATAAAACGAGTCTCTGGAGCTCCGGGAATGTCATATCTTAGTAATGTATTGAATTTATTTCCCAAAAGTAATAAGTTTGATTTCCTTTTGAATAAATGGGACTTTATTTTTTTTATTAATAAAATTTATAAATTTTATAAGATTTGTCAGTATCCCGATCCATATAATTTTAAAAGGTTTTGTGTCTCTATCCACATAGTAGTATCATCCAATCAAGGCAATGTGCATGCATAGTTGAAATTCATTCAGAGCCAGATGGATACCACATGGTCCCAGACTGAATTATATGATTCCACCTTATTTTTGAGTTATTTTGATGATAAATTTTATTTAATAAATAACTCGGCTGCTAATAAGCATTCAGTAAAGGAGAAAGAAAGAATCTTTTTTCAGAGATTCTGAAATTAATTATAACTACGTTTGAAAGGAAAGATTGGTTATCAATTTTCTTTTTGTAAGGGTTACTACAGTAAGGTAAGTCTTGTGCAAAATCCTTTTCCGGTGAATTGAAAGCTTGTAAAAATAAAATTCCAAAAGGGTCTTTTTTCAGTGTGAGATCAATTCCCATCTATAGCTGTTTTCCCGTTTCAGTAGCGAAAAAGGATTTTATCACATTTGAAATTGTAGGATTTGGACGTCGGAATTGAGTTGGGTTCGACAGGGCTTGGTGGTGCCAGATCGGGCGACCGGCGACGTTTTATATTTATGACTTGTGAAGCAGTGCTTCAAATTTCTTCAGATTTTTCCAAATTACAAAAAACAGAGGATGAGCCCTCATCACCCTATTTCGAATTTCCCAATAGCTACATTTTATTAACCTGTTTCTGCTGAAATATTAATAAGATTGGGAAATGAAAATGATAGGTTAACATAAAATGATATCTGACTCTTATTATTTCAGATGCTAAAACGATCATTCTTTTCGATTTCATTGTTCGAAGAAGAAAAAACAGTAACTTTGACTAATGCGTAGGTCGCACATGCTCCTGGATTCCTTCAAGTTTGGCCGTTACTTTGGATAAGAGCAACCCTGCCCTTTTCAAAATATTCTCCATAGGTCATTGCTGGTTTAGCTGGTGGGGCGGAAGGGTCATCCGGGCTAAACGGCTCAATTTTGGAATGGTATCCCAACATTACAAAATAGGGGAGTGAGAGGCGCTCTGCGTTCACAAACTTGACACGATGAATAGGAGCCTTTAAAAAACCACAGAGACGAATGAGTTATTGATGGGATATAATTTTGTCCTGCTTTTCTGACTGGGATTTCCCACGTACTTTATAGAAATCATTTGTGATGTGGGCCAGGAAACTTCCAGCATTAATTAAGAAACAGTCATCGGAGGATGGTATGTTCAGATAGCCTTCTCCAGTCTCCACTTGTAGATTGGCCACAACTTAAAACAATGGAAGGAATGATGGCGTGTGTAGGGGAAATAATCTATAAATTATTTTAGATTTCCTTACATGGCTGGTAAAGGACAGTGATGACGGACAAATCTTCATGACTCTCGAAACTTACTTTGGTCCCATCGGCCGCTGTTTTCACGGGCGGATAGTCGTCGAGATACGGATAGCGAATGAGTCGGACTGAGGAGAGCGTGTCTTCCTTTGTAAAGTACTCGTCAAAAAACGTTTCATCTTTTCCAAGGGCAAGGGCAAACCCGCGGAGGAGGGCTGCTGAGAGGTCGAACATTTTAAAGTAAAAGGATTCATTAAATTCCTTAAATCCTGGATGCTTGACTTGGTTTGGCCACACGTTGACCTCATGGAGCGGAGTCTTTGACCTGATCATTGGGTGATCTTTGGTAAAAGAAGGATTCAGATAGCACTGAAAAATAAAATGAATTAAAATGATCCAGATGTGGAAAACGAGTCCGAAGATATTGAAATTTCATAAGATAGTAAAATTTCATTTTAAATCAATCAATTCCTTACAAACGACTCCACCGCCTTCTTTCCTTTTATCGGCAGATAGTATCCGTTTCTGATTTGGCTCGCATTATTCTTATTATAGGCAACAATGGCCAAGTCCAGTTTCTCTTCCTCTGTGATATTTGCATGGAAGCGTCTCGTTGTTTCCACAAGCTCCTCCAAGACGTCAACCCCGTGATGAGAGGCGAGAAAGAATCCGGAACCCCGGCAAGCTTCATCAATTTCCTTAGCAACTCTCAATTTCGCTTCCTTATTGTTGCCAAAGAGTGGGGCAATAAGGATTGTTGGCACAGTTGCCATTTTCAGTGAGGGGCTCATATTTTACTGGTTCCGAAATGCCTACTTTTCAAACTAAAATTGATGTGAGAGAGATGTACTCGACTCGAACTTCGTGTTTGTGGGAGTGCAGAAATAGGTGGCGGATCTTTCTTACAACAGGGCAAAAAACATGGAAAAGTGATTGATGATAAGAATTGACGTGAACCGGAATGACGCGAATTCAGTAGTTGGAGAAATCTTTTTATTTTGCAATAAACTCCTTCTATTATCAATTTAACCTTGTTGTCATCCTAACTTGGTTCGTTCCTGGAAAATGGATTATCAGCTTCACTCTGGCTGGGGAACTTTTGCAAATTAATTCAACAGAATTTCAAAGAGCACTACCTAAAAGTTGAATTTCAATCTTTATAAACAGAAAACTCTTTCACAACGCTAGCATAATCCTCATTAGTACACTTCAAAAAAAATCAAAATCTGCAATCGATCAATACAGGCAAGGATTTATTCAACTCTCTTATCCGTTTGTATGCCTTTGCCATTACGAATCCAGTTAATCATTGACTCAATTTGACTCTCTTCTCTACTCCGTTGTCTATTTTTTCCCTGTTGTTTAGATTCGAGCTCGCAAAATGAACCCAAAGGAGTATCCCGAGGAGGGAAAGGATTCTTTGGCGGATGAGCCCCCCAGGCGACGTCTTGTGGACAGAGACTTTGAGGACTTGAATAAATTTAAAGGACTTGGGGAAGATCCCGCCTACCATGCACCAGTTTTGAAGGATAGGCCCCGATTCTGGCCATTGGACCAATGGAAAGCCGCCCCGAGAGACCTCGGCTATGACGACTTGCCAAGTGTTGGTTGGAAGGGACTTCGACTCCTCAAGGACCCGGACACTCAAGCTGCCTACCATAATATCCTTTGGGAACTTAAACCAAAAACGATTGTAGAGGTCGGGGTCTACGGGGGCGGATCACTGGTTTGGTTTCGAGATTTAGCCAATTCCTTTGGATTCCCATGCCAAGTGATTGGGATTGACATTAATTTAGCACGATGTCAAATCCCGAAAAGTCAAATGGAGAACATTTCATTGCATGAAAGGGACTGTACTTTTCCGGAATCCTTTTCCTTTTTGAAATCCGCTGAGCACCCGATTCTACTGATTGATGATGCCCATTGTAACACCTTTAACGTGCTCAAATATGCTGTGAACAATTTCCTTCGGAAAGGGGACTACGTCATTCTGGAGGACATGGTGGAGATATGGAAACGATACAGTCCGAACCTCCTCCAGTCCCATCTTGCGGCTTTCACGGATGTCCTTGCGATGGATTTGGTCTACTCAAACGCCCCAGGGCAACTCAAGGACGGCGTCTTCAAGGTTTTGGTATAAAAACGTCATTAGCGTCCTTTCACAATAAATTACAGATACAAATCAGCCTTAGTTGACATAGTTCATCTCAAATATAAGTAATCATGTTAATTTAAAAGTTTATTAAATCAAAATTGGAATTGGAACAGTTGGTAAAAATTTTACATTCCTTATTTCTACTGCTTCTTTTCAAAGGCGTTATAATTGTTAGCCTTTGCGCAGGATCAGGCAGGTTCCTTCTCTTTCATTCGCAAATATAAATTGGATACCAGAGCATTGCAGATGCTTGCAAGTTGAGGCGTGATATGGCAGTGACATGCGACACTTTCCCAAAGGGCAGGTCTCCGAGTGCTATGATATTCAATACTAACTTTTTCCCTATGCATTAATCCCTATCCGTTCATGACTGAATCATCCTTCCACTTCTTTCTGTCAGTCCCGGGCCCCTGAATTTGAAGCAGAACAGGAGGGATTCATATTTCTGATGAGCTCGTTTTATTAATAAATAAATCTACTAATTTACATTTAATTTGTTCATACTGTTCGCATGCGCGTACTTTTCATTTCCCATAATCGAGAACAAGCCACCCGTGTGTAAAAACAGGAAGTTATTTCCTTCCTCGTATCTTCCTTCTTCAATAAATGCCCTCATGGCTTTCCCAGTATAAGTCCCATCGAGCACAATTCCAGAAGACTCGGAAACGTCCTTGACTAATCCCAACTCAGAATCGGTATTTATTCCGTAGCCCTCTCCCTTTGCTTCTACAAATCGAAGGAGGTCTTCCGATCGCACTTCTCCAGCTAACCCGACTAATGAGAGCATCTCGTTGACGTAATCATGGAAGTAGTCCGGCTTGGCATCCCACGCAATGTATCCCGTGAGTTGCGTATTCTGTAGAAACGGGGAGCTCGACAGATATTTCCCAATTGCCAAACCCGCAGCAGTCCCACCACTCCCACAGGCAAATAAAATTTCATCAATCGAAGTATTGGACGCTGAAAGCTGCTCTTCCAGCTCACGGATGCACTCAATGTATCCAAAGACACCTGGAAGGGTGTTTCCGCCCATTGGCAATATAAAGGGATTTCTGGCACCATGCGTCTGGACAAGAATCTCACGGGCCTCGTCCACTAGGCGTCCTTGCCCCTTCTCTAGATATTCTTCCCTGGTTACGAGGAACAGTTGAGCCCCAAATAATTTATTCAGGAATAAATTACCCTGAGGAGGAGCCTTCTCGTCGTAGGAAGCGTCTTTGACTAGAACATGCGCTGAACGTAGGCCAAGCCGGGGTGCAACTGCACTCAACACTCGACAGCTATTGGACTGAAGTGGTCCAAATGATAAGATCCAATCATGTCCTCCGTTTAGTACTTCCGGCAGAATAAACTCAAGTTTTCTCAACTTATTCCCGTTTGCTGTCAAGTCATTGAGGTCATCTCGCTTGATTAGCATTCGATATTCCTTTTCCTTGGTTCTAAACGTCCAGGATTCAAGCGGCGTGGGGAATTTTCCTAGCTGTAGAACGCATTCAACAAAGGACGTATTTCAGATTGAAAAAATTTAGAATTAACGAACAATTCAACCTACCTTGAGCCTCTGCAACGGAACGTTCGTCAAAACTCGATCTGTGATTGGGGGATCGTAAGACTCAAGGAGCTGTTCGGGTCTCTGAACAAGATGCATCGAAAAGTTCCTGATTTTAATTCCTGATGAATTTTAATGTTTTCTGAAATAAAAGTTTTAAATTGGGAAATTAAGTTCAGCTCCTAGAATATTTTGAGTCAATTTTTTAAGAAACGCTTTCTCCCATCATGAGTTTATTAAGGATGCATTTGCTCTTTCCCACAAGTTAGGTGCCAGATGACGTAAAAGTTTAATCATCAAAGGAATATGGTTTTTACTTGTTTATAGTAGAAGCTGAGGTTTGAGCAGAAGTGTACAAATGAAAACTTGTTGGCACATCCATGAATCCCCTTGATTTAATTCCACGAAAGTGATTAAATCCCAAAAATTACAAAATACGTTCTTTATAATCTCAAATTAAGGCAAGTAATGCCAGATAAACGATTTCTAAGAACCTTGTTTTCTAGGAATGAGGCAAATTGTAAATCCACAATTCGAGGAATAGTTTTACGTCATTCCATATCTGGATTTTGCTGTTGTTTACGTATTTTTCTAACCTTCATCTGTCACATTAATCTCTCATATTTATGAATTTTGTAAACTTTGATCCCATGTCAGAGAAAGGGGATTGCAAAATCTATTTGATTTATTTTCTCCTATGAGGCCAAGTTATCAGGAACAATTCCAGCAATTGAGAAGAGGGAATCGTTCAAAACTTTCTTACCACCTTCTTTTTTCAAGTGAACGAAATACAGGGAAAGCAAATCATATTAGTGACGCGAGAATTGCATAATTCGGAATTACAAGGACAATATTTAAGAAAACGTTACGGTAAACTAGAAATGTATGCTAACTTAAAATGTATTATTACTTTTTGTCCAACCTAACTCTTCATCTTTTTTCCTCACAGCAACATCTCACTCTGAAATGAGTCCATTGAAGAATGTTGGGCCCGTTCCTATTTTTACTTTACAGGAAATACAAACGAATTCCCGAAGGGATGAATTCCAGAGTTGCTTGGAAGAACATGGGATCTTTTACCTGAGGGACTACGGCATGGTCGAACAGGATCACGAGGAAATTAAATCTACTTCCTTGGCCTTCTTTGAGGACGGGAGCAAGGAGGAAAAACTATCCGTCATTAAAGAAATCCCCGGCATTCGGAGAGGATACTCAAAACTTGAAGCTGAGAGCACCGCCAAAGTGACGGATACTGGAGACTACTCCGACTATTCAATGTGCTACTCTATGGGAATTTCCGACAATTTGTTCCCATCCAAGCCATTCGAAAAGGTGTGGACAACATACTTTGACAAAATGTTCGCCACAGCTCAGGCGGTTAGTAAGTGCGTGCTCAAGGCGGCTGGGATTGGCTACTCGGAGGATGAGTTTGATGAGTTCTTGGAATGTGAGCCCGTATTTCGGTTCAGATACTTTCCAGAGGTACCGGAGGCCCGATGTGCTGAGCTTGAGCCCCTTAGGATGGCACCCCACTATGACCTCTCAATCATCACCCTCATTCATCAAACACCTTGCAAGAACGGGTTTGTCAGCCTGCAGTACGACATCGGAGGTTCATACGTTGACTTGCCTTACGTACCGGACACGCTTTTGGTCATGTGTGGCTCTGTCTCTACTATTCTCTCCAACGGAAAGGTTTCTAAACATAATTAATATGGACCATGCAAGAGATACTAAACTCATTTGAATTTGTGTCTTAGATAAAAGCACCAATTCATCGAGTAGTGGCCCCTTCATCTGAACAGAGAATTGGAAGTGCGAGAACATCAAGCGTCTTTTTCCTTCGCCCAAAATCTAATTTCTCATTCTCGATCCCGAAAGCGAGAGAGTTGGGTTTCAAACTAAGCATTACAGGGGAGACGGGAACTTTTGGGGATTGGATTGGTGGAAACTACAATAGTCTACACACAAAGTTAAAGGAGAATGTAATGGAATAGACAACGTTTGGAACATGATTCAAAAATAAAGCACCTGTATCTATTGCATTGATTATTAAAACGTCTATTGGTGAAATCAAGTCAGATCTGGGACCACAGAATTCTATTCCTACTCAAATTCAATGCAAATACTATTATAGCAAATTTATATTCTTTATTTTAAATCATGTTTTTGTATTTTATTTCTTTGTAGCCCTTACACTAAAATACTTTAGTATATAGGATCCTATAGGATAGGTTAATTAGTGATGGGAAATTTCATAGCTCTGCGCCTGCGCACAATATTGCACATAGTACAATGGGAGCTTCATTTCCCAACTCTCATTGAACGGTCACTTATTCATGGGTTTCCATTCCAATGTAATTCGCTCCCATCCATTCCTTGAATGTTGCAGTTTCACCTTGAAGGCAAATATTGTATCCCAAGTCCAAGGCTTTTTGAATGGAAAAAGTAAAATCGGATTTTGGTCGGAGAAAGAATGTGCTGGAGGTCCGGCTACTGCCAATCATCATTTTGGATGGTGGGGCCAATACTTGGTGTGTGATTGGCTTAATCTAAAAAAAAAGAATTCCGATTATTAGTTCCCTGTCATTTAATTCCAATATTTGTGTGAGTTACTCTAGTTTAAAACTTACATTCCCATTACAAACGAGGGGAGAGACGGCACCGCACATGACTACCACAGTGTCGCGTATGTAGGGCACATCCACAAAAGCTTCTCCAATTTGACACTGTAGGCTCACGAAACCGTTGGGGCACGGTGTCTGTTGAACCAGCGTCACGATAGAGATGTCATAGTGAGGAGCCATACGCAGGGGCTCCTCATCTGCACATCGTTTCTTAGGAACGTCCGGATATGCTCGAAATCGGAGTACGGGCTCGCAATCCAGGAATTTATCCATGTCGGGTTCGCTGAAAGTTCCTGTGGTCGTAAGCACCATTTCCGCTACTTGTTTAGAAATTTTGTACATTTCATTAAAGTAGCGTGTCCAAACTTGCTCAAATTCCGGGCATGGAAACACGTTCTCCGAGATTCCCATCGAGTAGCACATGGCATAGTCGGAGAAATTCCCTTTATTTGTCACCTGAGCCGTACTCTCGGAATCCAATTTAGAGTATCCTCTCCGGATGCCTGGAATATTCTTGATGACTGATCCTTTCTCGGCATCGGTTCCATCATTGAAGAATTTTGACGTAATGTCTTCCACTTTCTTGTGATCTTGATCCAATAGCCCGTAATCGGACAGATAAAAACAACCAATTTCAAATAGGCACTTGCGTAGTTCCTCCCGGCGATTACCTATCAGTAGATCCTGAAGACTGAAAATGGGCAAAGTTGTGTTTCCGTCTCCCACTGGAAGATTCTTCATTTTTATCTACAAAACAAAGTTATTTTTAATTAGAATAAAATTAAAAAAAATTAAGTTCAGCGTAAGAGTTGACTGTCTCCAAGTAATTCAGAATGTTAGTTTAGAATCGGACGTATTTCCCAAAAATTCGCGTTTAAAAGATTAACGACTTCAGAAGGGAGAAGAAAAATATAAAGTTTGGAATAGCATACGGCGAAGAGACTCCGTCGAGTATGACAACTGCCGTCTTTTTAATGGGATGAAAAGAAAGTGTGCAATGAACGAACAAATTGGTTTTAGCCTATAAAAAAGGTGCAGAAAGAGTAATATTAAGCTCGGTTTGCCTGTTTCCAAGAATTTGAGATTTTAAAGCACGTCACAGTAAAGCGAGATAAAGTTTTTTGTTGATTTGCACGCTGGAAGTGAGACGAGGGTAATGATTCTCGTTGTGCTACGTTGTGACTTGACTGCTGATTCCATTGCTAAAAAAGGTTTAATCACATAATTTACCGTATGCCGTAAAAAAAAACACAGATTAAAGGGAGTATTTCGTTATATCTTATTCCTGTCCTGTAGCAGTATAGTTTTGATCTCACTTTGACAACTCTCTTTCAATGCTTCTTCCCTTTCCGTTAATTAACAAACGTATAAGTGCTGGATCCTTCTCATTATGCAGTTTAAAAAAACTTTCAAATTCTAACTACTAAAGTCCTTAATTTTGATATATTTTCGGTTGGATAACCCCAAGAAATTCCGCATAGTCCAACCTCGTAGCTATATGAATTCGCGACTAAGGTAAATTTTAATTCAATTCATCCCAATTAGTGTAAAACTATCAGAAATAATTACATTTTCACAATAGATTTAGATGTCCAAAAGCTTTTTTTTGAAGAATTTACTCAGTTTTATTATGTTCGTCGGATAGTCGTGTAAACGTAAGAAGTATACGTACGTTTCCTGAGTGCGTCGAGTGGATGCTCTTGCAATTGAAAAACGAAAAAAAAAGCTTGAAAGAAAAATTGAAGTTGATGTTGAAATTGTGAAATTGTGAAATTGAAAATGAATTTACGCAAAAGATATGAACGTAAAATGAAATAACTTGGCCAGATAATACCTGACATGACATAAATTGACCTTTGACCTACCCCAAAGCTTGAGGTGATCATAATTTCCTAGGTCAGGGATCATTAGTGGTGAAAACTGAATGAGATAAAAATCAGTTTTCTCCATGGAAAGTAATGGACCAAACCGATTTACCCATTTAATTTCCAATGGGGACCAAAACATCTACTAGCTGATTCATTAATCAAAAATCCCTAACTGCATTCTGATTAATCTGACATATTGTAATTAAGAACCGAACAAAGGGTTCTGAAGTTGGAATTGTTGGAATCCGCTTTCCTTTCTCACTGCAAAACTAGGACTCAAGGCAGTTGAGAGAAAAAGTTCACCCCTAAGAGAAAAGTCACGTGGTCGAGCAAAGCCCGCAATAACTGGTCTATACAATCGAAGAAGGACAACCGCCATTGCTAAAATTATAGCATGTGACCTTCATCGCACATGCACAAAATGGAAGATTACAAATTGTTATATATTAAAAACCGGATTAAGAAATTAAAACTTTAGCACTTCAAAAATTATTTGATACTGATTAATGGAACTTGGAAATTGTAGAGCAATTGTAGCCCTTGACATTCTGAGCGTGCTCGTATGCGAATCACGATGGGTTTCACGAAGCATCACATTTAAATAATTACTTTTTTCAAAATTTTTATAGTTTCAATAACCTAATCCATTAAAAAATTTTTAACAAAGTAATTATTCAAATGTGATCTTTTGTGAAACCCAACGTGATTCGGAGATAAACGGAGAAACGGAGAAATAAATTTAACGAACGTAGAACAAGGGGATGAAGTGATAAAAAGTATGTTTGAGCCTGATCCACTTTGAACACACACTAGATTTAATAAAAGATCTCCAAGGAAATATTTATTTGTATGTATTTACTTTATATTATAGTCTGTTTGTTTTCCCGCCGTTACCAGAGGGTGGGGCCTAATTATGAAAAACCCTTGAGGCCCCTTTACTTTGGCGCGAAGACCTCGTGGGTTTTTTCTTAATTAGGCCCACACTCTG
>Ga0194135_10002716_pt1 | contig 10767 bp, 9 predicted proteins | sample LitLau_LLRF_2013_FD_134024 | JGI IMG/M metagenome (GOLD analysis project Ga0194135, IMG submission 134024) | Freshwater sediment microbial communities in response to fracking from North America - Little Laurel Run_MetaG_LLRF_2013 (version 2) | ecosystem: Environmental > Aquatic > Freshwater >... | reverse complement strand
ATCAACGCCATAAGCTCCACACGACCCAGATTCCTGCTCTGAGCAGGAAAAATTGGCAATACCTATCAATGTTAAATTTCCTGCTGAGAGCAGGAATCTGAGTCGTGTGGAGCTTATACCGCTGTTACCAACCAACCAAGTATAGTCAAACCAACTAGAACACTGCAATATGGTGGACAGAGTTTTTAATAATCCAAGACAACACCAGCCACTTGTAAGTCCTTTACAGGATCAACATTGGATTGAACGACGCCAGCTTGGCATTTCGTTGTTAATTTCCTTCTTTGTAATGATTGTATGCATTTTAAATCCATCCAGTGTGTACTTCGTTGTATGTAGAATTATTTATTTCTAATTTGGCAGAATAATTCATTCGTTTCGCTAGACAAAAACATTACATGAAATCTCAAACAGTTCTTTTTTCAATTTTATTGAGGAATCATTGTTCATGTTCAGTTTATTGGTAACAAAAAAAGCCTAATTAAGTTGAAATGATACCTACCCGTGCAATGATTTTAAATATTTTGTGAAAGCTTATTTTGTCTTCAAGGTCAGGCAAAACACGTACGGAAGGTTCAAACTGTTCAAAGAGACACACGAATTGATCCATTTGACACCTCTGTATAATATAGTACACGGATTATTTGATTAGACACAACGGATTATCTGGTAAATTCTTTGTTACAAGATCAAGATTTTATTCACACACGCCTGATTGACATTTGGGGATGAATTTTCTTGCTAGTATTAATTGTGATGTATTTTGCATTTAAATCAATCATTGGCTTACATACCCTATTGTAGTATATCAGTGCATATTTCGTTCTCTCTGGAACTATTTACGACTGATTGAGCAGAATAATTCACCCTTTGCACTGAATAAAAAGACGAAAATAAAATCTGAAAAAGTTTTTTCGACAAATTATGTTTCATTTTTTAAAGCCAAATGATAAGAAAAACAACATTATTATCTCTTAACACAGCAAGAGCTTTTTACTGTACATCATTTGGAGTGCATTGATGGATAAATTTGGGCTATTAATTGTCTACAACCACTTATTTATTGTCTTAATTAACACAAGGGCCTAAAGATCTAGCCTTAAGATTTTGATTATCCAGCCTGTTCACATTGTCTTTCAGGTCTTCTTCTCTGGTCTCATAACGATACTAGCTTACATAAACCTGATTTTTGTAAAATGTTTATCGATTGCCTTCCCAAGGAATGATTATCAACGATTCCCAAAGATACTCACATATCTTATCGGAATTCTCCTTTATCTTGTTTTGAGTTGTGTGGTTCTTGAGACGCATGGGAGTTGCGATAAAACTGGAAACAACAACAGTAAAGGAATCGGAGTTTGCTTAAGCTATTTCTGACCTGTCTAGGTAAGAACCCTGCTTTGAATTAATTAACTTAACTGAATTCGTATAATTTACTATATTTTGTAAACTCTTGTTCAGACTTCAAGACAAGGCAAAGCGTCTCAGGAAGCTTTTAAACGACACTCGGTCTGATCTAAACTTTTTAGCAGCCTTGGAGATTTATTAATCGTATAAAAATTTCAGAAAAGCTTTCAGAAGTGAAACTCAATAATTATAATTGTCATGCACTATTATGAATTTAAGATCTAAATAAGTATATGTACGAAGAGACTTATATTGTCTCTTCTTTGACAGAAATAACGATCACATTACAAAAGCAATTAAGGCAGGGACGCTCATTAACTAATTAAGTTGATTTAAGCAGGTATTGACCCTAAGCTTCAGAAAGGTAGGCTAACTTAACGTGGGCTTATTGACCAGGTTTAAATGTCTGTAGAGTCTGTCCTGGATACAGTTCTAATGGTAAGATAAGTCTTCTAATATTCCAGTCTGTTCTTCTTTTCTTTAGCATGTCTCATTGCAATGCAAGCCAATATCAACCTGAGTTTTGGAAAATGCTTATAAAAAATAATGATAAAATTCAAGCCGAAATTCTCCAATCCTTCTCAAACATTATAATATGATTACTTCCACATCATTTGAGCATGTTTGAATGAGATAAGATTTTAAAGTTAAAGGTTTCTTTCCTATTTCTTCTCCGGCAAAACTTTTAGGATATCATGACTACTTAAGAGTACTTATAAGTGCTTACGACTAGAGATGGTTAAATGAAATTATTTTTATTTGCACGTGCTTAATTTCACGTAAATTTGAACCGATAAAGAATACAAAACTATACAAGAATTCATCCCGGAGCTGTTAAGTAGATTCCAAGTGTACCAACAAGCATTTATTGTTTTATGGCACATTTTATGAATAATATAAAAGTATATTACACAACATTTATTGCTTTATACCAACCTATTAATAAAAATAATGCCAAGAGTCCTGAATGAGGATGCAATTGATAAAACATCGATTCAAATGAATATTAAATATTATACAAACATATTTGGGGAACTAGAAATGAATACGCGTGTCGTAAGAAAAAGAAGGGGATGCAGAAACTATTTGATCGAACCTTCGCTTGGTTTTAACACATGTAAATTGTGTCTTGCGTCACACTACCTACACGATTAGAGAGAAAGTGAATAGGTGGATCAGAAGAAAGCTACTTGCAGTTTGTTAATACGAAACAGTTCTGATAAATCTTAAATGAGACACGTAGAACCTGACGTAAATGCATAGAATGAGTACTTTGGAACGAATGAGATGCATGCTACTGTATTTCTTTAGTTGTATTTCAAATATCGTTGAGTCTTGTTCTTCAATTTTGTCACTTAAAAAGTGAAAGTCTTGAACTTTGTGCTATCTAGTCAGTTTGAAAGTTTGCGAAGATCTGAAGAAGAGAGGAGAAACCATGGTGCTACTGGATGCTTTTCGAAGGCGTGTTGGAGCTGGGAATAATAATGGAAGAGAAGCAGGTCCTCATGCTCAAGGTAATCCTGGAGGTCAAGAAGCTGGACGAGAAGTTGCAAGAGCTCGGAATGGTCGGCAACCGTGGGAAGACAATGTCATTGTGCGAGCGATAAGAAGAATGCGAATAGTTGGACTACGACAGGCACTTCAGCCCAATATATCTCTACCTAAACGGTCAGTTGCTTGGTTTCCATTCTTTCTACTTTACACCTAACTACTTTCAGATACAGCCAAAGTATATTGGTCTCTATTTCATTAACAAAATGTCCAAAGGGGAAACACAATCCATACACACACCAGAGTTCTTTTACGATATCTAAATACAGCTACGAATGTACAGGGCTGTTCACCTCCATGTTCCACACTTTGAGTAAATAAGCATTTTTACATTTATTTTTAATATTTATTAAAAGCGAACCCCTTTGTAAGGGAAAATTGCACCTCCGGAAATAACAAATCATGGGGCAGAATAATACAATTATTATAGGCAGATGAAATACGTAATGAGGAAAAATCATTTTAAGCAGATAACGTATTATAAGGAAAGATTGAGTTCAAAACGTGATTACGAGTTTCAGTGAACGGCATTTTTAATACAAGAGTAGTCACAATGTCGGCAATTACCCTATGGCTACCGCCGCTGGACTTGCTGTCACTTCCATTGGCAGTGAGTCCACCCCATAAAGTACAGTCACAATGTCACAAATACTCTTGTCAATGGTAGAGGGGTCAATGAAGTATTTGGAAAAACTGGGCAAAATTGACATAATAATAAACCTCATTAAGTACTGCTTTTGTCGAAAAGAAAGTTTTGTGGGTGTGGTTACGATATTAAACAATGGTTAACTAAAATGTGAGGTATTTCGTTTGAGTGAGGCGAGAGAGCTTGCACTATCTATCACACTTATTATCAACACAACAAGCACAGTACTATATAATCACAGATATTCACTAATCGAGGAGCAATTCGGGGAGAGAGCAACTCGGAGTACACTCTTGCTGCCTTGTATTGTGGGCACGGACTGTTGCATGCAGAAGGAACATGCATGAACAAAGGTTCAGACAGTCTTGTTTGACAGTCTTTTTTGGATCTGTATCGGACTCTTTTTTATATGATATTGTATATTTTATTTATTTTGCATATTTTGTCCATCTTATCTGGATCTTATCTGCATGCAGATGTCGAATTAGCAGAAGAAATTGCCCTGCAGAACTTTCTTCAGTCGCCTAAGAGCTTATATGACGCAATGAGCTTATACTTGTGTGACCTCTGTATTGCTTTCTAGCATGTGTGGAGTATGAGACTCCCGTCTACAATCTCACAAGTCTTGCCTAATTTATTACTGTCTGCAACCTATGACTTCATCAGAATCTTTGCATGACTAAACATTTTGTTCCTGTGACAATATCTGCGACTATCTGCAATGCGTATGACTATCTCACATTACCCCTCGTTTTTACATGAAGTTAAATTGCAGCCTGATATTATTATTATATATTATAGCAACTGCAAAAACGGATTTGATGCTGAATATGTGTGTAAGGTTGTTTGGGTCATGAATTAAATGCTTAAAGCAAGAGACCACAGTAATTAAGGACTAATGAAGGAAGTGAGGATATTTAGTGTATCATGGATTTTAGATCACCATACAATTTTTGTTTGCCTTCATATGAAACACATATTTAAAAACACAGCAATTAATACTTGTACCTCACTTACAGCCACTTCCATTCTCACAAACGAATTTTAGGAGTCGAGAGGGTACGCGAATGATTCAATTAGTAGTATAATTATAGGGTTAAACAGCTTATTCTTGACATTTGCATCTTCATCTGCTGAAACTTAAATTTAACCTTAATGTACTCATATTTTCACGTGTCAAGGGAGTAGTTTATTTGTTAAAACCGAGCTTCCGATTAGAAGCACTAAACGTCTTCAGGGTAAATGGTTACACAAGAAATTAAAGAAATGAAGGAAAGGTTCATACAGGTTATTTGCACATTGTAAAAATTACATCAACCAATGTTGTGGTTAAGATATAGTTGTCTCATTTCACAGAGCCTTTTAGAGTTTAAACTACACGCAAAGTTTCAAACAGTTCGCAGCAATCAATTTTACGAAAATTAAAAAAAGTACGCTTGAGGTTTTCTCTAATACCACACATAGTTAATAATTCAGCTCAAAAGAGAAATATTTAATAAAAGTATATTAATAAGTCTCCATGCTCGAGAAATTAATTTCGGTTTTAAATCAGAAGTAAATTATTTGCATGCGTGGACTTCTTCGGTTTTACAATAGAATCTTCTACGAACTAATCAGAAGAATAAAGTAATCTATCCATGTGCACCTAATTAGTGCAAATCTCGTACCTAAATTTGATTTCCAAATGTCTGCTGGCTCAGGGATGTTCTGTAGCAGACTCGATCACGGCACCGTCAATCGCAGTATCGCTCATGGCGGCCCTCTCCAAAATTTGAAGTTCTGCGCAAATAATGAAAGAGATAATCCAAATGTTGCATGTTGGTGCTTGTTCACAATTTATATAGTTTTAAAGTTCTGAATATAAAATACCTTCTTGTGTTGCACAACCTCGACTAGTGTTGCGACTGTAGTCTTTGTTTGTATCCTCTTTGATTTTGTCGTATAAAGGGCTTCCAGGGATGCACTTTTCATTTTCTTCGCAAAGAATTTCAATTGATCGCCCATTTGGACCGTAGACACAAACATATCTAGCTGTCGGGATGCACTTCTTGTTAAGTTGGTTAGCTGCAGTCCGCATCTTTATTATTTCATGTCCACAAAAGCCAATATTTGGATCTTTAGATTTTTTATAATTTGGACACAAACAATGGTTAACGAAGTGAGCAGATCCAAAATGATCTCCAAATACAAATAATGTGACGAGTGTTATTAATAAGACTCTCATGACTAGCTATAAGCGAGACTCGTAGTAGAAATGAAAGAGTTATTCTGCTAAATACTTATCAGCTTAACGGAATAACAAATCATGAGTAAAGTCCTTGAAAGAAGATTATTACTTATTGTGAGAAGTTAATTGAATATAAAATATAACTAAACAAAGCCTTACTATAAAAACCTGTCTGCAAGCATCTGAGGCTCTGTGCTCTGCATGACAATGGCTTATTCATGGGAGACAAATATGTATGCACTTAATGAGATAAGGCACTATAAATTTAATTATCAATTAATCAATCAATCAATCAAAGCACAAAACCGAAATTGAAATTGTCAAATTCTGTAATGCAGGTTATTCTGGGTCGGTGTATTCTTCGTATGCATCTGGTTTACGATTCATATGCTTTGGCTGGCGGTGAACGAATATAAAATGAATCCAACCAGTAACACAATACATGATGACGTACCGATTAATCGTGGCCCCTTTCCAGGTGTAACTGTTGCCGCAACGAGCACTATGAAAACAAGCGGAATAGAAAATGCTATGTAGTAAGTTTTGCAATTTGCATGTTCTAAGGAAACATAAATCGTCACCATTTTCACCATTACAATACTTTCTTTCCAAAGTTTCGATGAGAATAGGAAAAACCCCGAAATGAAGTCCTGGACTAAAGAAGGAATTGCCAAATTGCTTCACACCATTGATCATTTTTGCGAAATGGTCTTTAGTTTTGCCAGCAAATTTCAATTCCTTGACAACACCCACAGTTTATTGTTAAGATGGTACAATGAGGTGAGGCGCAGTGACAACGTAATCAGAGATGATCCAACGGACCTTGATATGATAGAAAATGTCATGCCTTACATTCGCGATGTAAGCTCGTTATTATTCTCCTTACTGTTCGAGTAGTACCAAGAACTCTAATCATTTTGAAATAGTAACATAGTGAATTATTATTATGAGTTGATCTTTCTGAAACAGAATACAATCAACTGCTCACAAATATTGCTTGTGTGCATGTGGGATGGGGAGGAAGACAATTGTGGGAACCTCTTTGTTCCTGTGCTAACTGACATTGGTGTCGGCTGCTCATTTAATAGGATTCCTGAAAAAATCCTGAGAAAGTAAGAACACAATATACATTTTCCTTCAACTGTTCTTAGAGAATTTATTTTGCACGCAATTTATATATAAATCACATCTTTTCACAGTTCGACTGGTCTGATGTCTTTGTTATACAATAAAACGACTGCGTCTGATGAAGAGAATTCTGCATGGAAGGAATGGGACATGGATGTTGCACTCAGGGAAGCAGTTGATAAATTTACATCTCCAAGAAAGTTCCCGAGGACACAGAATGCAGCTGGTATCATGAAAGGGATATCTTTTCTACTATTACATGACGTTGTACAGAACTTTACTTGTCCTGCCACCAGTTCGAGTGGATTTCTGGTACGTGCTGCTTCTTACAGAGCCTTGTCCAGGATTTGTTGACGGCGCAGGACGCGCGGTTGACTGGAAACGCACAAGCTGTCAACAAATCCTGGCCTTGTCGTAATAATTTCCAAATGATTCAGTCTGCTCATCCGACCACTGTACATTTAGGTGGCTGTGCACTCGCCTTTTGAAGAGCCACAGATGCTTAAGAATGGCATTGGCACTCCTGCTTTACACGAAGTCTTCATAAAAGTTAAAGGTGAACTAAGGATAGTTGACAGAGGGCTCATAAATATGCCTGTGGTAAGAACAATACGCAAGAATAACCAAATTTCGGATTTTACACGTGGGGTTAACTGGAACAATTCTTTATTGAAGGACGATAGAAAATGTTACTTCCAAACCGAATCAAAACTAAAAATATTCAAGAAGTATACTCTGGCAAACTGCCAAAGTGAATGCAGAGCGAGGACAATAGCTGCAAACTGTCATTGCCAACAACTCTTAATGAGCAGTAAGTAAAAAATTTGACTTTTGATGCAATCTTTGCATATTTGATGAAATTTCATTTCGTTTTTATGAAAATAGCTGGAAATAATGAGACACTTTGCGGACCTTCCCAGATTGAGTGTGTTAGAAATGTAACAAGTAAGTAGTAGCAAATTTGAGAACAGGAGTAATTGTAAGTTTTGAAAAAAAATGAATCCCTTTTACATGACCAGGGGAACTTGATCGGGACGGGTACAATAAAATGTGCGGGGAGTGGAAATGTCTTCCTCCATGTAGTGATGTCAAGTACGAGACCTCTGTGTCGTATTTGCCTTATCACGAGAAGAGCATTTTTGACTTTTATGGATCTCCAAACTCAAAGCTGAATAGTCTGGGGTAAGTTGCTTTATAATAATATCACACCCTGCCATGGTACGCTTTGTTCTATGTTGCGAGACGTTCGATTAATATTTCGTTTGCAATTTTTTCATTTAGCCCCCAATCTATCACGTCAATTGTTCATGTCTACCAAGAAACGACTTCACTTTTTGTGAGAAGACTGACAGTTCTCTTGCTTTATACATTTGTCATCGGTGAGAAACCCTACTTTTTACTACATCAAATTGAAACTCTGAAGATTTTATTTTTTATAATGGAATTACGCGCTGGTCTCGTTTCTTGAAAATTTAGGTACCATCTTTGGAATTTTGGGGTGGACTTTAGAGTTCACAGTAGAGTCGATTTTCAAGATTGTTGATGGCCTTAACCTCTTGTTATATGAACTCTATCAAAGAACGCTGGCTTTACTTTATCCCACAATTGAAAACCAGAATGATCATTCTCACCCTCCTATTGTTCTTAATAACTTAGCAGCTGTTCATTCGAATGGTGTAAGGGAGAATTTTAGAAACCGTGACAATGACTACGACTCGTCCTCGGATGATGAGGGTCCAGAAGACAATAGCTTCCCTTCTGAAGCCAATACAGGACAAGGTGGAGCAGGAGAACCAACAGATTCAGGCACAAGCTTGGTGGATGAAAGATCGATACGGTCTCTGCAAAACGACTTGAAAAAGACGAAAGAAAGGATAACAATAGTAAAAAACGAAATCGAGTCACAAATGCAAGAAAAGCTAGAAAGAATTGCAGTGGACTTTCGAGCCACGAACGAAGCTCTGATAAAAACGCTTATGGACAGAATTGAGGAAAACATGAAGGAAATAGTAATTTTGAAGAATGAGTTAAAGTTTCAACTTCACGCAAATACAGCGACAGTCTCAGCAAACACAAATGGATCCGAAATTAAGTATGACGAAAAGCCGCATAATGATGAGATTAAGAAAGGCGAAACAATTAGTTCTCCACCAGACCAAGTAGAGTTGACCAACGTGCAAACAATTGATGAGACACGCCCGGAATGCAGTCGAAGAAGATTTACAAGGGCGTCTAATTTAGTAGTTCTCTTTAGACGAAGTGTAAAACCTTCAAATCCTAACCCCAGTGATCATCATGAAAGTAATCATAGTTCACTCCCGTTACCTGAAGTAAGCATTGATCTCGAAATGCCCGAAGAGGAACAAGAAAGATCTGAAAGTGAGCCTTTGAGTGACGCACAAGCTCATACCGCCCTTCCCTCATTGGTACAGATGTCTTCATTAAGTTCCCAACTCTTAGATATTGACGATGAGTCGTATGATAATCTCAAAGATAATTAGATGTACCTTGAGTTCCTTAATCAATACAAAGTTTAATAATCGTAAGCTAGCCTTAGTTTGTACTCTAATAGCCATAAAATGCGAGCTTTACAAGCCTACCATGTGTGATTAATGCTTGTAGTTTTTTAGAGAGCTTTACATGAAAGAGATTTAAATATTATTTAAATTCAAAAGACATTCAGCAGAAATCTACGCACTTCCAGCAATTCCTAGAGCTAATAAATATCCCAAATCTATTTGGATTACAATCCTGTTTCCAAAAGACTTATTAATATGTGATGACCTGCATAATCATGTGCATCTCAATGCAATTTTGTTTACATAGATATAGTCTTTATAGTCGAAAGGTATAGTCGTATTCGTAGTCAAATGTAAAGCTGTAGTCGTAGGTATAGTCGAAAGTGTGCGTCTTCATTATTTCTCCAAGTGAGACTTGAAAGGACTGTACAATTGACATTCTAAATTAGACTACGAGTAGTATGAGTGTTTATGTGGCTCGGCTACAAGTTGTTACACGTAATACAAGAGAGAAAGACCGAGAAAGGCGTAGCTTATGTATCCCACACTTGTATCTAAATTATTAGGTTGTCTGTAATGTACCCTACATTGTACGTGTAGTGTGGGTTTTGCTGGTACAGAAACGTAATTGGGCTTATGACAAACTGCCAAACTGCTTTTCGATTCCAAAAAAGAATCAAATTACACTTTCACTTTGAGGTAAGTAAAGTTGACGTTTTGTAAGAAATATCACGAGAGCGTTCCGAGAAAATTCGAAAAGGAAAGAAAGAGAAAAATTCAAAAACTAATCAACTTAAAAAATCTTTTAATACAATAAAACAGTTCTGTCTTCATATAGAGGGTGAACCAAAAGTAGTTTACCGAGGAAGCCTCAAAACAAAAATTGTTTAATTCAACTCCAATAGTAACACAAAATACAGAAATAATACAAGATTATTTTAGTCCAAAATGTCTCTGCTAATTTGCCTTCCATCTATTTCCAAACACTTTTGAACTCGTTTTAGAACATTCCTACATGACCTACGACACTCATCAATTGTTATTTCTTCAAAAACACTAGATATCCGGTTCCTAAGTTCAGCTAAATTACTAGGAACAGTTTTAAACACTTTATCTTTTACAACTCCCCAAAGCCAAAAGTCTAGAGGTGTCAAGTCACAAGATCTTGGAGGCTGAAGGAAATGGAAGTGAATATGTGCTCCCCCTTGTAGTGTTATGTATGTATTATTTGTGTATGTGGTGTGTGCGGCGTGGTCTGCATTGCCACAAGGGAAGAAGAGGAGTCCGTT
>Ga0194135_10002715_pt1 | contig 10768 bp, 11 predicted proteins | sample LitLau_LLRF_2013_FD_134024 | JGI IMG/M metagenome (GOLD analysis project Ga0194135, IMG submission 134024) | Freshwater sediment microbial communities in response to fracking from North America - Little Laurel Run_MetaG_LLRF_2013 (version 2) | ecosystem: Environmental > Aquatic > Freshwater >... | reverse complement strand
CAACTGCGCGAAGTCGAAGGATAAACGGACGATATTTCCTTGTCAGTTCCTTAAAGTGTCACCAACAAAGAATTTGCGTTGCTACTCAGTATTCCTCCTGGCGAGTGTAACTATTGTTTTAGCGACAGCGGTAATATCATATTCTAATGATATTTCAATCCTGCTCGGTTAGTTTACACTTTTCTGTACTCCCTGTGGACGTGGAGGTCAAAGATGCAGTGACACTCCTTTCTACAAGCACTCCGCTTCAATTCAAATCTGTTTTTAGTAATCTGAACGCGAATTCGGCTCGATGTGCCATTTAGCTTTCTTTTCGAGTCCCAAAACCCATATAGGAGTCGAATACTTTTAATAAACAAATTACAAAATCTATTTCCATTAGATTGGAAATTAAGGCTTATGTCGGAAGTATCCTATCCAGCCGTATTATAGTATGACTCCTGTCCAAAACAGTCGCCTTGGGTGTGGGCTCAAAATCCCGTACAAAATTTTACCTTAGCCTTTGTGCATCAGGAATTTCATGCAGGGCATTATATATCAATATCATTCACAGAACACGGAGCTCTCAGGATTATAATTCTTGTCAAAGTTCTGAAGATGAGAAATCGGCGACTGAAAAAATATATGGAACAAACTGGAATCATTATGTCATCACGATAATTTTATCGGATTAAAGATTAAGGATTTTATAGGATATTGTGAATCTAACATTCTAATATCAAGTTTAATCTTGTTTGATAATTTGATCGACCTTTAATTCTGTTTAAGTCGACCAGTTTTCAAGTATTAACTTTTATCACTTTCTTTTCTATAAAATCCAATCGACACACTCACACTCATAAACTCTGCAACAATTGACCCGGAAGTAATCTAAAATAAACCAATACGTACGTTACTTTTGTCGTAGGGACGGTTTCATGCCAAAACAAAACCAAAAAATAAAAGGTCAAATAAATGGTCAAAAATAATATTTTATTGAGCCAACAAGCAGAAAAATTCTAAGAATCCTTCAGTTTAAAAAGATCCTCATTAATTTAATAAATTATTTGTAAATTGATTTAGAAAGTCTTCCTTTTCAAAAATAAGTTTTTCTCTCCATCATAAAATGTGCCGTATTTTAAACTTTTTTAATTTGAATGTGAAATTTTGCAAACGTAGCATTTGGAATTCCGTAGAATCGATTAATTTTACTTTTGTTTAGAGAAACCCATACTATCCATAGGGGTTTCCATGTTTATACTCCGCCTTCTGTGAGATTTCGAATAACCATAATTCGCATGATTATTCCGCGATGCCCGCAATAAATTTAAAAAATTTCAACTTTGTTCCGGTACTTTTTCGAAAAATTTTTTAAAATTAATCTGACTTTCATTTACCAAAGACTTCACACTTGTGTAGGAAGACTTTTCTCCACATAAATATCTTTTCAGGAGCAAGTTAGTTAATAATATAACATTAACAGGTTAATTTATTGAATTTTTAAGTAAAAGTGTTCGTTTTAGCGCCATATTCTTCGTCTCCTTCGCTGGGAAAATAATAAAGCTGTTTTGTGCGAAAAATACTAACCAATTAAACCATTTGTCGTAAAATTTCGCACACATAGAAGCTTTGGTTTAATTCGGCCGAATCGGATTGCGCGACTGCATAAGCCAAAGTGCTGAAAATCAGGGAGGGTTACCTACTTCTAATCTTTCTGTTCTGATAAAAAAAAAATAAAAGTTGGAAAATTCATGTAAATATCATGTAAAATATCACGCCCATGGTGTATTGCAGTGTTAGGAAAGGAAATCATAACGACAAGACTGTTTCGGTAAAATTAACCTTAGTAAATTTCCTTAATTCAATAAAAAATTAAAACGACAAACACAAAAAATTATCTGGATAAAATAAGTTCCTATAAGAGCTACGATATTTATTTCCACAAAGAATAAATTGATTGTGATTGCTAAGACGTAAGAAACGCAATTGTGCAAGACAGACACGTGTCTAAAATTTTTACTCAGTATTAATGAATGATTCGGACAAACTTGTTTAGCGACAATGCATATTTCCTACAAGCTTTTTAAATACAGACAAAAGAATTTTGTTTGCTGGCGGCGGGTTAGCGATTATTGTTGGCGTCTTGCATGAAACCTTCCACGGCTTGCCACACTTTGCCTTCCTGCAAAAGTTTCGTCACGGCATCAATGTCTGGAGCCATGTAGCGATCTCGGTCCCATGCTCTGCAAAATGATCCCGTCTCATGTAAGGTTAATCCAAATTAAAAATTAAAGTGCATAATGATTACTGCGCAACATCTCGAACGAGGTGATGTACCGCTTCCAAAGGTGTCGTGGTGTGAAGAGGCCGCTGGAACTCAAGTGCCTGACACGCGGCGAGGAGTTCAATTGCAATCACACGCTCCACATTTTGAACCACCTAATGGACAGGGCTACCATTAAATTTAAAAACAATCATCAAAACTAAACATGCCTGGAGAGCCTTTCTTGCTGCAAATCCACCCATGGAGACATGATCCTCTGTCCCTGCGCTGGTGCTCAACGAATCAATTGATGCCGGGTGACAAAGGACTTTGTTCTCTGAAACTAGAAATTAGAGTTTTAGCTAAGCGAAACTCAAACGGATTCCTGAAATGGCTTACCCAGGGCTGCTGCCGTGCAATGTGCAATCATAAATCCAGAATTGAGGCCGCCCTCATTGACAAGAAAGGCGGGGAGCTCACTCAGGGCTTCAAAAATTGATTCAAAATTAAAGTCGTATCGTAAGAAAAACAAAGACGAGAACAGTGGAAAATTGTTTCATACACGGATTGACAAGGCGCTCGATCCGGCGCTCACTGATCGAAGCCAACTCATGTACCCCAATGGCCAGAAAGTCAAGGACTTTCGCCGGATACTCACCATGGAAATTCCCACCTGAAACGATTTCTTGGCGCTCCACGAACACAAGCTGGAAATCAACAAACAAAAGTGCACTACTATTACCATTATTTATGATTTTAGTTATCATTATTCCTCACAGGATTGTCTGTGGCGCTGTTCATTTCCGTTGTAATTACTCCACGAACAAACTCAATCGTGTCATGCGCAATCCCGTGCACTTGCGGACAACAACGGAGGGTGTAGGCATCTTGAACGCGATGACGATTCCCATGACTCACTAATTTAATCATACATCAAAAAATCATTGCTCACTAGATTTGATTTTTTTAAAGAAGTTAATTGATAACTGTACCGGTAATTTCCGATGGATTTGAATCCGAATGGAGGACAGCCCGCATTCTGGCGGCGACTTCTCCTTGGCCTTTGTGAGCTCGAATTTTATGGATGCCTGCATACGTCACGAGCAAAAGGGATAACCGTCGGATTTACGCGCATGCTCAAATGTGCTTTACACTCACCGGCCTCAAAGGCCTTGGTGGTTCCTTTCAATGCTTCCAATGTTAGTGAAGCGACGATGTCGGCTTGTCTCGCGATAGTTGCGGCTCTCTCCACGGCGTCGGCTCCAATGGATGTAATAAGTTGGGTCCCATTGATGAGAGCCAACCCTTCCTTTGCTTCAAGACAAATTGGACTCAACTTGTGTGACTCCAAAACCTGTCATAGTTATAGGGTGCATGCCTGAATTTTGACAATGACGCATGGGCGCGTGGTTTTTGTATATTTTTCCTACGTATTTGGCATCGTCCCAGCCACTCTCGGGACTCCACATTTTCCCCTCACCCATAAGACCGAGGGCCAAATGGGAGAGCGGCGCCAAGTCTCCACTTGCCCCAACTGTACCTTGGCATGGGACCCATGGGAGGCAAGAAGCTGTAGGAGAAAGGTGAGAAAAGACACCGGAATGTCACGTGTACTTTTTTCAATTTTTTTTTTCAATTGAATTTTTTACGCTCTGAAGAGTAGCCTACCGTTGAATGCGTCAATGAGCTGAAGGAGAGTCTTCAACCGAATTCCGCTGTATCCCTTGGCAAGGACGTTGATGCGGAGTGCCATGAGCATGCGCGTTTGGTACACGGACAGTGGCTCGCCCACACCTGCTGCATGGGATCGAATCAAATTCTCCTGGAGATTTCTACAAGAGGGTAACCATTGAAATTTGCTCCAGAATCAAAATGTATGTCCTTACGCTAGTTTCTCCTTTGCGATGACCGTATGAGCAAATTTCCCAAAACCGGTCGTAATTCCATACACAACTAACAGAGAAGACAACAACAATTAAAGCCAAACGTAAAAACAATTCAAGCCTTTACCTCTGTTCTCGGCAACAATTTTATCGACAACTTCCCGGGATTTCAGTACCAAGATTTCTGCTCCTGCGCACAACTGAATGAAGACAGGAATTTTAAAAACTTGCCTTGCTTAAATGTAAAGAGCTAACCTTTATCTTGTATTTCCCACTTCCCAATTTCTGAAGGTCTGCCGTTGACAAGTTATTTCCATCGATTCTCAAGTACTAGGAGTAGGCAGAATAAAATTACAAACAAAAAATTAAAGTAGAAATTTTGTTATTAGTTAAAAGTGCCCTTACATCCTGTCGAGTTGGGTGATATTTTGACATGATTGTAGTCAACCTAAAATAAATTAGCACGCCGTAAGAAAATTTATAGGAAGAAAGTAATTATAAATAATAAGTAATGGATCACAATGAAATACCGTACATTTGGTCAGGACGGATTTCCTTGAAAAGGTGCCCGGTACTTGTGGGATAGGCGGAAAGCATCTTTATCAGTTAAATAAGAGATTTAGTGCGGAATTTTGATAATGCTGCACTGATCATTAGTGACTGAATGTTGGAGTTTGAGTGAAATCATTGCAGTTTTATATTGGGATTTATTGACTCATTTCTGGATTAGTCACCACTTCCTGCGAATTGGATGGCTTGACCTTAAGATTTTGTTGTTGAGTTGATCAGGAAATTCATTGCACCATGTTTGTCATGTTTGTCAGTTTCGTGTGAATTGGGTCAGTTTTTAGAAGATTAGCTATCACAGAGGGATTTGTCAGTTCCTCATAATATATTTTAGCACTCCACCGTCCATCCCCCTTTTTCGCCAGAAAAATGATTACAACGCACTTGAACTTGAAGAGAGTGTATAAGTGGGGTTCTTGTCTGTTGCACAATTCCTGTCACAATAATTATACCTAAGAATATGAAAGTAATTTATGTGAATGACACATCGCTGCTCAGAACCTAAAAACGACAGCAGCTGGATGATGAAATTCTTACACCTTCTTCTTCGCATCCAAAAGGAATGTGACGATGCTCTGTTCTTTTTTAAGAGAGATACCTTCAATGAAAAGGTTTTGAAATTGATGACTTTTTCGAAACGATGCTTGGAAGTTGGAATGGATTTGGGACACACAAACAAAGTCCTTGCCGAAAAATGATGAAATTAGTGAACATTTATTCGGATCAATTTATTTTGTTTGCTATTTTTTCGGTTCTTTCACAGATATGGATTGCTGATAAAATTCATTCATTCTCCATTTTGCGGACTGCCTGTATGTCTAATTTCGAATACGAAATTGCGGCTGTTGTTATTGAGCTCACTTGTTTTGTTTGCTGAAATGATGAATGGAGAGCTCACTTAGTGAGTTCTCGTTTTCATTTTTCTTGTATCCACGTCCAGTACTTTTTTTAATATAAATTCTTGGTTAAACTTGTTTAGAAATTAAACCTCAAGTTATTTTGTTATTAAATGACATGGAAGTCAATCAAATGAACATTTAATTAAAGTCGTAAAACCTAGCTTGGGAAGATAGCCACACAAGAAATTAGATTTAGCATTTGTTCAACCATATATTGGATTGTTTGCATTTGAAGTGCCAGTTTGCGGATTCTGCTAGTTCCTAAACCTTAAAGAAAACTTTTTTTCCATGCCTGAAGCCCTTAAAGAAGATAAACCGTAACCAAGTCGATTTGAAGATGGAATTTTTGAGCGGTCAAGGATGTCAGTGTTGTTGTAACAGCAAACAAAGGAGGAAGGGAGCAGAAAAAAAATATACTGTGTCGAATTGGACTTCACTTGCGTCGTATGGTGGACAAATTCGGGGAGAAAATGGAAGCCGCATAAATACGAATGAAAAGTGTCATGCTTTGCATTCGTTGAGATAACCAAAGTCCCATTCACGCTTGTATTCGAAAATTGGTTGCTGTCTTCCAAAAACGGCTCAAATTCAACGAGGATGGGAAAGTTGTTCATAATAATAATGAAAGTCAACTCATTTGACTCGTAACTTTTTTTTAAATGCGAAGTAGTACGAAGAGTCGCTACCATTCTAAAACTAAAGTATCTTCTTTCTCCTTTCCTTGGTTATTGCCAACGCTCAATTCCTAGTTTGTCCTATCAACTTTCTCATGTTTCAGCATTCAGCGTGGTAAAAAATGCCACTTATCCACGCATTCAAAACGGGAAAACTGATAAAGACATAATGGGAAAAACCACCTCTATCCTTACACTCAGTTCTTACGCTTTCTGGGCATGTGAGTTCAATGAAATTATTATGTTGATTTGAACTGATTAAAATTTATACACACAGAAAGCAGACAGAATAGTTAATAAACGAATAATCCCAAATAATTTTAGTATTAACTACTTCGAATTCCCTTAGGTATAACTACCAATTTAGCGAATTGCATTCCAATACTGCGACTCCTTTAGGTCAACTCTGGTAGGCATAATATGCCTAAGAATCTTATTATAGTTAAAAAGGTAAAAATTTACAACTTTGTTGCTTCATCCTGGCTAATCTCTTGTAGATGAGTTTTGAAGAAATGTTTCAAAGCAGAAAAAGATGGTCGATGTGTCGGTACATTTTCCCAGCAGTCCAACATCTTGTTGTATCTTTTAAGACGAAAACATAATTAGAATTTAATCAGAGAATGATTCCCCATATTTTAATGGATGCTCACAATTCAGTTGAGGCATATGATGGTTTCGACATGCGCAGTCCCTCGTACAATTTTTCAACAAAATCTGCCGTCCAACCCAATCCCGGGAATGGCACCCCACCCAAAGAGTAAATTTCCCATAGGGTTACTCCATATGCCCAGATATCAGAATTTGTCGAGAATTCAAAATCCCGTAATGATTCCACAGCCATCCACCGCCAGGGTAACGGAGCCTCAAGTTTAAATTAGTTGTAGTAAAATATTTCCCGAAAATTATCAAAGATAAACCGTATGTCATATATGCAAAATATACCGCTTGCTTTTTGACATAAATTCCTGACTCGTATAGATTCCGAGCCAAACCAAAATCGCTAATTTTTGCCGAGAAATCTTCAGTGATTAAAACGTTCCTCGTGGCCAAGTCTCCATGTGTAATCTGTCAATCCAAATTTACCACAAAAGCAACCGTGGGTAAATGGCGTAAGATAGACAATGGGTTAAATTGTAGTCTGCGAATTGACATTACATTTAGGGAAGCCAAATGTTCCATTCCATTGGCAATTTGGTATGACCACTTCAACAAGTCACTCATTCTGAATTCCAGTATTTTGTCATTAAGAACATCTTTGTTTGCATATCTGGCCGAAGTGAATAAAATATTCAATTCCGTACTTCCTCATTATTAAAATGGATGAAACTTACGCATTTCTCCATCGGGTTTGCTCATAGATTCTGTTTCTTTCTGTATGTTCAATTCTAGTCGCAGAAGTAAATAGAGTACGATTCGTTTTTAAAAATCTTTCCAGATCACCCATACCACAGAGTTCCACAGCAATATAAAGAATTCCTAGAAAAACCGTCACAAGAAAATTCCCTGTGCCTTGATTTTCGTTTTTTGGCTGCATTACGAACTCTGTTTGAGTTCCCTCGTGTAAGCTCCAACCAATGTGACAATGTTGTCATGGTTCCCAACTCGCGTCATAATTTTCAACTCCGAAAGAAGTGCCTTGAAACTTTCTACATCTGCTGTGCTTTTGAACGTCTTGACCGCAACCGGAAAATTTAAATTTCCATTTCCTTTGTGATCCTGGAGTGACCCACGGTAAACTACACCACTTATTCCACTCCCCAAACTCTTTCCCCAATCTGCGATTGATTCAACGTGACAAATATCAGTCGGTCTTCAGTCTATGGGTGAGGTGAAATATGATTTACTAACCTATAATTAAATTGTTTTTGGGAATTTCAAACTGAAGACCGTTCCATGCAAACTTTTCTGGCTGAACCTGTAACACGGTTGAAGGGGAAGTCGCGTAGAAATGCTTAGAGTCTTCTAACTGTTGTGACAGATTTGTGACTCCAAAGACAGAACCGTGTTCAAACTCGGCAACTTCTTCATCTGTCAAGTATCGCAGTTTTTCCTGTGCTAATTTCATCCTTCTCCAGAGCATGAAAGCAATTATTGTAACAATCAAAATTGCAACGGCGGAAATTGATAGCAGGACCGAAACTGAATCGCAAGATCGCAAAAATAAACTAATTATGACAATATTAGTATTTGACGCTTAGTTTGCTTACGTAATGGCGACCCGGATGACGGACAATCCATTTCATCTTCACCTTCCTCGCAATTAATTTTTCCATCACAAGTCTGGTTTTGATTTATACACTTTCCATATACGCCACAACCGAATTCCTTGACATTGCAATAGTTGAGTCCTCGAAAGTAAATCGGATCTTCGTCGGACAAATCCGAACATTCCGCTGTCCGATTACAGAGAGAACCTTCCAACGGAATGCAATCCCCATTGTTGCACGTAAATTTGTTTGGCCCACACCTTGAAAATTGATTCAATTGAAAGTGTTAACATTATCCTACTAGTTAATATTAAACTGAAAGGGTATTTGTGCACTTTTTATTTTGCTGAATCCATTTCAAAACTTCAGGCGTGTTGTGTGATATAAAGTATCGAGCTCGAGACGTGCATTGTCGGTTGTCACTATACAGATTATTTACCAATCCCGTAAAATAGAATCGGGTATCCAACTTGGTGAAAACTCCGACACCACTGTGAATACATAACGTGTGGGAGTTTACTGAAAATCAAAGAAATCAAATTAGTTGTTGTTTATTCCGCTTATATCTGTTATTTTAAAAAGAACTTACGAGAAGAAACATTGGCACAGATTCGGTCCCGATAGTTGGCGTGACCTGTCTCTTCATGTCCGTACCAAAAATCTTCGCATGTTGTTCGATTATTTGGTGCCATTCGGAGTACGAGGCTTTCCGAGACGTGTCGTTTCCATCCATGCAACATGACTGAATTTGTAGAATTAGTCCAAGAAGTCAAAATCCTTTTCATTTGGTTTACGCTAGGGACGCAGGGAGGATGAACTTGAGAGTCAAAAAGAAGGGGTTCCTTCAGATGGACGATCGCAAAATTGTTGTGAGAAATCTGCCAGGCATCTCGCTGAGAGAGTCCACTATACGTTGGATGTATGCGGATATGTGTAATCTACATTTCAAATAAACACGGGTCAACTTCTGGTTAACCACACATTGTCTTCTAATGTATGTCCTACCCACCTGGGAGACTTGCAAGAAAGGTGTGATTACATCCGAGAACATAGTCGTATTAGTCCGGGCCTCATAATTTGAGAATGGAAATAGATGAAGCTTTTTATCCCCATCCGCAAATAGTTTGTTTGCGTCTATTTTTAAAATTAATTAAATGGATGGGTGAATTGTACAATGTGAACAATTGGGAACTTTTGCAAGTATACAAAAAATATAAATTAATTACTCATCAGTATCAATTTTGCGGACAAAATGACGGCCGAAAATAGCTTGTCGGGTTGGCTTTCCGTTCTCAAGTACAGCGTCGCTGTCCATGGGACCCTGACGTGTGCTTCCCAAACGCCGTCGGTTAATCCCGCAGTCCAAATCCCGCAAGTGGGGTCATCTAATGAGAATTAAGTTATCAGTTATTCAGGAGTCATGGAATATTCAAGTTTAAACTTTACCTGTGTGGGAGCTTATATTTTCATAATGTGACTGATTTTCCCCAGTTACATTTCCTGGAAGACGCAACAGTACTCCTAGTAAAAGAACAATACATTTGCTCATTTTTTCCGCTTCGTGTTGATCGATACTCGAATCTACACAAAGAGTGCTTTGAACTTTTAAGACTGCTTACGCAAAAAGTCTAATTTTAGTCTAAAATTGTTTATCCAGAACCCAGCTCAGCAGGATGAACGTCAGCTTCAATTCTCCTCCTTCCGTTGTGGTTACAACGGAAACAATAATTGCTAGTATTTTTTTTTACAAAATTAAAAATACCATTCCTACGGTTAATAACCTTTTTCAATGGAATTCATCTCCCATTATCAAACATATGAAAGCTGAAGAACAAAGCAATATGAAATCCCGTTTTCTGAACAACTAGTTTTTAGATTAGCTCCTGCTGACGATTAATATGTCGATGATTAACCCCATATTAATTCAGGGGGGGGGGTTTGTTAAAAATCAAAAAAAGTGCCGACGGAAAAAATTATCTACAAAGAGAACTAAACATAGCCTAAAGTTTGTACCTATATTTATCTTTCCTACCCGGGAGGCTCGTCTACAAAATGGGGTCGATTCGGTAAAAATAAAAAGTTTCATGTCGTAGGCCTCCAGTTATGAAAATTAGGGTTAATTGACTTCGGTTAAGTTAGTTAGATTCAATTAGGTTAGGTTAGTTAAACCTAACTCAACGGAAGCCAATTAACCCAATTTCCTTAACTGGAGGCCTACGACATATGAAACTTTTTATTTTTACCGAATCGACCCCATTTTGTAGACGAGCACCCGGGGGAATTACATGAACGGTGT
>Ga0194135_10002714_pt1 | contig 10771 bp, 3 predicted proteins | sample LitLau_LLRF_2013_FD_134024 | JGI IMG/M metagenome (GOLD analysis project Ga0194135, IMG submission 134024) | Freshwater sediment microbial communities in response to fracking from North America - Little Laurel Run_MetaG_LLRF_2013 (version 2) | ecosystem: Environmental > Aquatic > Freshwater >... | reverse complement strand
GTATGAGGTTGTTATGTTGGACTATGTTTTAGTTTGTCTCGTTTGTCCGGAGATGTATTTTTCTAAAAAAAGATGCTTTTACTCGATTCTATATATGTGAGAGACAGTCTTAAACGAATGGACACAAGGTAAAGTAATGGGATTAGTGTGTTCGTCGTTTCATTGGGTAGTGCTGCTAGTAGCACTAGCTGAGTCCATTTGGCATGGACGTGGACTTCCGGTGGCTGAGATTGCTGGAAAGAAAGAAAGGTGTCTGTTTGAGAGAGAGAGAGAGAGCGAGAGAAAGTTGGATGTACTACAATTACTTTTATTCCTATGTATCAACGTGGACACGGGTTTGGAAAAGTTGCAAGAAAGTAGCAAGTAGGCAATAATATTACTATATATATGCTTTGCCTTATTTCGGATAGAAGATCAACAGTTGCTTGTGTACTACTGTACAAGATTGAGATCTTTTATATGCTTTGATATTGAATCTTTATTTGGTTTGACTGAAGAAGGATGCGCCAAAGAGGTTTTGTATGTAGTGGATAGATAATTCGACCTGAAGATGTTGGTATCTTGTTTCTAGAGTATATAGCCGCGGATAGAGTGGTTATTATACTTGCTATAAGTTAGTTTTGGACTCCAGAGTGTTTTATCAACTCTACTCATTCATATTCATAAGAAAAATCCGGGTAGGCAAAAACTTGTTAAATGATAATGGTCGATATGGGATGAAGATGCTTTCATTGGGAAGGTTCTTTCTAGTTATCTGTGTGCTACTTTATATGTACCTGTAGGAGCGTGGAATGTCTCACCTCAACCTTCTGTTTGGGTGGGTCTAGAGTGTAGCAGCAGCCACACTGTACCAGCTTTTTATAAGTATACTAGTTTACAATATAATAGATAAACTGCCTGCTTTGTGTGAGTTCGATTGGAGACTTGGCGAGAGGATCTTATATTTTACATACCTATACTGATATAAACAGGGGTTCTTTTGTGTCTACTATATGGAACTACATAGGCATTATAATCCTTTTATGTGGGTACCTTAATTTGTTCAAAGAGATGCTTTGACCTTGGGCTACCAAGAAGAGAAAGCAGTGATTGGTACGTATAATAGTACTTATTCCTCGCATGAATAGTGAAACAGGTTTGAGAAGCTCGTAGCTATCTCTCAGAGCATTTGAAACTTTATTTGAAGTACCATATACACCAGTCGGATGGAAAGATGTTCTAAAACTGCAGTTCATCTCATTGAAATAACTATACATGGGAAGGTTTGTCATGTCTCATAGGAAAAGAGGGAAGGGGAGACTTCTACGGTGCTTAGGGAATTTATGGATTGGACGCGCTGGCAAAAGTCTGTTGAGAATAGGAATGGAGGATATTGAAGTCGTGAGAGGGAGAAACTAGTAGAGGTCTCCAGGATTCTGGGTGAAAGTTTGGGAGTCGAGGGTGAAAGCGATTTAGGACTTTCTCTCTTGATGGAGCAAGAACCCTTCCTGTGAAAAAATCGATTCGGCATCTTCAACAACATTTAGTGATTGTGCTGTACCATTCTTTTTCTGTCGTTCCTCCAGCTTCTGCAGCGTTATTCTGCAATTAAAATTTCTCACTTGATTAATCGTTTGTTGCACACTGAGTACTCGTATATTGTTTGGTTACGGCAGACATTTTTAACCAATAGTGATATTGTTTATTGAAGGTAAAGTTGGCTGTCGAAGGAAATTGATTAATGCTTTCCATTCTATTCTCCGATAGGGAAAGTTATGAAGAGTGTATTTATGCATGTTGAAACCTAAAATATGAAAAAACTTATGCATGAATTTACTTGCACTTTTGGATTTCTGTTGAAAAACACCGCATGATAAGTTTCATTAAGCAATGTTTGCGCTAGGAAATCTGGAAATCATGCTCAAAGAAATGTGAAACTTAACTGTTGTAAGGTACTAAGTTCTTGTTACAAAACTGAATCCTTTGCGCTGAAATGGTAGTAACATCGATTCCATTTGGCTATGGCAGTCTTTATCTCAAAATCTCATTATAATCTGTCAATTAAACTCTCTCGAAATTGTATGGCTGACTTTAATCAATCAATCGATCACTTTGACGTTGTGTTGGACAAAATCACACTTGACATTTACAAATGACGGGCATTGGGAAAGGAGAGAAAGTCGCTAGCGCCGGCATGGATGGAGTAGCTAAATAAGGTAAGGGCACTCGTAGGTTTCATATAAACTTCCACGTTCGAAGTACTGCGAGATGGGATCACAAATACATTTTCACCACAATGCATTACCCCCCTTCCTAAACGAATCTCTCATCTGCAGTCGCTCAAACTTTTCAGCCCACGCACAATCCAAGAAGTACTTTCAATATTTTAGGAATCAATCTTCTCCAGACTGTTCACGATATGAATTCTATTTGGTGTCAAAGCCCATCTCAAAAAGATGATTTAGAAATGCAGAATGTGGGTATTTCATTTTACTTTGTAATTGCTCTGGATGGTGGGAACGAGTAGTAGAGGAGCCGTAAAGGAATTATTACAGAAACAGGGAAGGATTCAGATTGGTTTCATATTATAGTGGAAGTCCCGTCTCAATAAATTCTTACGGATGAAATCCTCAAAGGAAATAAGTGGTGGAAACTAGAAGCTGGTGCAGCTGCTTCATTCGTTCTGTTTATTCAAGACACATAGAATATAGTATGCATATTATGGCACATACTAAGGGTGATTTTTTAGAACGGGAATTTCAGGTATTTTCATTTACGATCTGGCAACTCCAAACCAGAACGTAAAGTTGTAGTGGAGAGAGGAGGCTTGATTATATTATATTGATTTTCCCGAAAAAACTTTCTCCCTTGTCGTTCGTTGTGTACTGTACCGTGGTGCTGGTAGTTCCTTCATTGCTGGACCACCAGTACCCTCATACCACTTCTTCCACTACCAGTTTTGTACTACCACCCATGAGTGTGGCACTCATTTCTCTCTGCATGCCTCGTGGAACTAATCTAATGGAGAAAGTACGGTGGTGCGGGCAGAAGGTTTACCAGCATGTGAGAGAGAAGAACATTTGACTTTCATCAGTGAGCTAGAATTCTTATATTCGCTTGCACCCTCTTGCTGTTCTCAAACTTGCCAAGTCTACAAAACTCTGCATGGAGACTTATCTTGGATAAAATCAAATAATGTACAGTGTTTATGAATGCAATTCGAACGAATGATGAATCATGAATACTTCCGTTCACTAGCTAAAAATTGGTTTATCTTAAGATTTACAGGAGGAATTGCTGTTTATCGGTATGGATGTAAAGTCGAAACAACTCAAAGATGAGCAACTTCTTTGAGGAACGTATTTTTCTCAACAACCTCTTTCGTACATTAATGTTCCTGCAACCTACTGCTCTCCCTACAATGTCTGCAGTAAGGTAGGTCTGAGTGAGTATCAGAAAAGATGTCAAAGAAAAGTTGTTGAAATCCTTTTCCAAGTACAATTGAAACAAATCTTTGATCTTCATTGCATCACTTTCTTTTAAATGTATAGATATAGATACTCTTCATGAGAACTTCACTATTATTAGTAACCTGTGTAGTATATTGTAGACTGTGTGACTTCATATGGGGTATGAGAAACAGCTTGTATTTTTACAGATCTTTTTCTTTCAGCTTTTTGCATGCTTGCTGTCTCTTTGATGGTAGTTTCTTTTCATCTGCTCGAAATGTGTAAGATGTATTTACTTATGTATGTGTGTCGTCGGTGTATGTGTGTGTGTGCTTTTCATTTTATAAAAATTAGTGTTGCATTGGAAAGGTATGTCCCAGCCCTTGACATTCTCAACCCGAAAATATAAAAAAAAAGTTCTCTTGTGCTGCTTTCTTTGTCAATTATGTAATACTTTCATAAACACAGAAGGATCGAACTTTTCAATAAAAGTTCATTGATGCATTCGGAGATAAAAATATATTGAAATCAAAACTGTTTAACCTGTCGTGTTGAATTTATGCTATGATGAATAAAATTGATACACATGGAAAATCAAACTTTTCACTGATTGAACATAAATTATTTATCTTTCCTTTAGCAATGGGTAATTTCTCACAAGAAAGTTTTCTACTCAATTTCTACATAAGTATTAAAGTTGTAAAAAGCAATGGGACTTGAAGTCTTGTCGTTCTAAAAATTCATAGCCTGACTTGGAGACTCATCGCCTTAAAAACCCATACATATAAATGCACTTAATTTCAGTGGTATACAACCTTCTTTTTTCCATATCTTACATCATGTCAACTTCCCAACGTGAGAAATAAATGACTCTCCGAAAGAAAATTGCAATTGGAGAAAGTTTCTTGTGTACAAAACTAACTTTGTCGCAGAGAGAAGAATTTGGAACGCAAGAGTAATCTTACACAAGATGAAATATTCAAAGCCTGCGAAATGGAATGAAAGTTGGAGTTTTTGCTAAATTAATCTCGTGTCTTGTACCAAATAATAAATAGTTCGAATGAGGAAACATTTTAATTACTAAAGTAAAGCGCGTGTGTGGGTTTGGGGAGGTAAAAAGATGCATATGATTTTGTACTGTATGAAAACGCACACATTTACGTGCTATTTTATCTGGATAAGCAACTGTATGAGAGTCATCCTTTCAGGTGTTGTGCAAAGATGACCTCTGAATGAGTTTATCAGCTTTTGTTCTTTTTCTTGTAGTTGTTGTGCTTTTTCTGACCACAGAATTGATTATCCTTGTATTATTTAAGTTATTTAAGAACCTTATAACATTCTATAGGAAGGGGGTCTCACACATTATGTCAAATAGGATGCTTGTTCGTATTTAGAGAATTTGGTTTGTATTCTTTTGTAAAACTTTAGATTTTTTCAGGCGAAGAAGAAGCTTACGAAGATAACCCAATCCAATTGATCAGTGAGAGATGGGGTAACCTCGTTGCTCCATATTATTGGTGGCCTTTTATCCTATGCTGTCGCCTGTATTAGTTAATATTACGTAAATACTTCATCATAGGACTGACAGCTTCTTCACTAATGCCACCATGGAAGTAGCTTCGGTGGTATAAGTTATTTGATATATGGATGAAGCATTATTGCTGCCAGCAGAGGAATAGTTAATAGCTTTGAGCTCGCTGGATCATTTGCATCATGTGGATCGTGAAGAGAGTGAGGCAGAGGGGGACAGAAAAGTTGAGTTTATTGAGATTCTCTATATATTCCCATCTAAATCTGCTGTTGAAGCAGTAGGGCCTGCCTACACACTACAACACTACTACGAGCGTTTCTACTACTTCTATCTTACTTTGGTCCTGGACCATTGCCTTGCATCGAAGCTGTACATTCAGTATATATACTACACACACACACTGCTGCCTCATCTGTACTGGAGAATTCTCCGTGGCAAGGAAGATCTTTAGAGCAGAACTGCTTGGTCTGTGTGTAGCGTTGAGCGAGCTTGTGAAGCTTTCGAAGACTCTAACAGCGTGTGCAGTTGGACTGGAGTATTGAATTTTGTGAGAGAGTTTCTCTTGGCTGCGCAAAGGATAAAATTCTGGACGACTCAGAAAAGAGTTAAATCGATTTTAGTCTTGAGGCAAGTCTCCCTTCAGTAACAACAGCACACACTGCTAATTTCTCCCGAATCTCGTGCACCTCATCTGTACGGACTGCACTCGCATCGTACAACTTTCACACACACATACACACAAAAACACATTTCACTCACACTCCTACTTACTACTACGAATACTAGACTTCATCCTTTCCACCGCTACCTTTTACTTACTTTCCTCAGTCCTTTCATCCACTTTATACATCTCTCTTTGTTTTCACCAAACATCTTACTCTGTCAGCAGCAACTGCTTGCTTGCCAGGCACAAACAACCTTCTTCCTGAAAACTATTTATTCAGTCTGAATCTGAAGTTTATGGCGAGTGTGAGAGATTAATGCAATTCCGCTAAACCGTCGATCTTGGAACCTCTATACCCACGCCAAGAATACGCATATATACGGTTTCTGCATTTTATAACAATATGAGCCGGAAAAAGTTCATATCGTGCTACTAGCGAATTCAACTTGTGGTCACTCGCACCGGACCGATACTTTCTCACGGTCAGGCATCTATAACACTTTATATATATCGTGCTTCTGATGTGAAATCATATCTTTGTATGTTTACATTGGGATTTTCAAAGACCTCCTTAGTTGTGAACCATCTTTCAGTGAGTTACTACCTACCGGAGATTTAACTGAAGATTACAAATTCCATTTTTACTTGTAATATCACGAAGGTTTACTTACCAAAACGATCGGCATGATCATGCCAGTATGGATTTGATGGATTGAAGACTGCAAAAATGAGAATTCAGCAAGAAGACTTATTTCTGGAGTGACGATGAAATGTCTTGTAGAAGTACATGCAAAGCCTATGTGCATAAGGCTGAGCATGAAGCAGAAGTACTTAGGGAACAAAGAACTTGTGAAAATATCTTCCCATGTATTACTTAATTGAATAGTTCGGACGAGAAGAGATTAGCAAAAGCAAGGACATTTATTGAGATTTCAAAAAGACATAAGGTAAGGAAGTTACAAGAGTATATATAGATATATATATATGCATGTGTACATGTATGCATTAAGGCTATGTAATGGCATTCAATGGGAAAGGTCATAAGTTAACATTTGTCCTCGTTTAACATTCATTACTAAGCGTCTTCCTTCTCTTCAATTAGAATCCAAGTTTCATCAATTTTTGGAAACCTTTTCGTGTCCTGAAGTCATTTGCTCCTTAATTGAATAGGGGAAGGTTCATGTAGCTATTCCTAATCAAAACATACAAATTAATCAAGTTCGGTTTTAATTACTCAGGGAAAACCTTGGAGGCAAATAGGAATGTAGTAAAGAGAGAGACAGGGGTCTGGTCTTGTTATTTTCGTCTTTTTGACTCACCACATACATTCTTTCTATCATCATCTCATCCTACATTCGTTCGATCTTTGTGTGTATAACATTAATACTAAAGGAAACTCGGTTTGTCACTTTCGTGTGTATTATTTTGCCTACTACTTTCAAAAACTACCTTTCATTCTTAATTTGACTTTTTCTTTAATATTCTTGGGCATATAATCCTCCACTCTCACTCAACCACTATTATGATAGTATTCCTCTGCAAATGTTTAGAATGTTTTTGGTACAAAATCTGTCTTTTTTATTGAACGCTATATTTACTACAAGTTTTCAAATATTATTTCTAAGCTACTTTAACACTGCTTCAATGATAATTGATACGTTAGTCAAAGAGTAGAAACCATACATACAATCATTTTAAAAGCATATTATCGGGGATAACTTGTCAAGCCGTGAAGCACGCATAAGATGCACCACGCGCAATGAGAATGAAAGAATGTATACAGTAGTTAACGATGAATGATATTTAACGAACAAGGGAGGGTTGGAACTCTGGTATAATAATTTTACACATCTCCATGCATGAATAAATGTCGAAGGCCATTCACAGTTTGGAGTTTGGAGATGTTGTTAGAGTATATTCGACACTTCCTAAAGGATCCATTTATTTATTTTCCAGGATGTTTTCATCTTGTTCATTGTGATATTTGTGATATCCACTATGCAAGTTAAATGGACAACATTTATCTATATTGGCGATTCAAAATCCCATAATATATACAATGTGTACGTATGCATGTGTACGTATAGTAATATGGTACTTATAGCTTATTTCTGACATTATTACAGCGAAATATAGCATACTATAAAGTATGAATATAATTTTCAGAGCGTGTGTAAACTCTTCGTGTAATCTTTGCCAGAAGTCTACTTGAGACGATAAATCAGCATTTCTGTGAGTAAATATTGACGTTTGAATATCAAACTTTGCATCCCTTTAAAATTAAATGTATTAAGTTTGTGCCGAATGAGTATTGAGATCGAGAAAGGTACAGGAAAGTTGGGAGGTTGAGAGAATAATGAAATTCACTCATAATCAATCTTGGCACATAGTGTCTTTATAGAGCAAGAGCGTCCTTGCGAAACCTTTTTTTCTCGGCATTAGGAATAATCCAATCAAAGTGTAGCTACATGTACATGTATATTTATATGTCTTTAGATTGATAAATCCAAATCGATCGATTATATTCCCAGTGAACGCTGAACACGCGTGAACCCTTTCGTAAATACAGTTTTGGTGTATTCCAATTATGGAATATATAAACCATCGTCACTTTTTACAACCTGTGTTGAATTGTAACCATTGTAAATACTCTAGTACCCGTAATTTTGCTTGGGGTGTTTATGAGTGGAATAAGTATATCTGCCTCATATAAGTTGGCTATGGTGTTTGTCTATGGATAATGAAATGATTATGTTTCAAAGGGGCGGATCTAGAATTCGGAAGTTTATTGTGAAATCCTTGTACTAAAAATATTTCAAGCCGAGGTGTTTCGTTTATTTCGGTTGTAGATGCGTTGTGACATCTATTCTGAATTATGAATCCCAATACTAATGTTATGGGTTTCAATAAAGCAGTTTCATAAAGTGCAATTCATTCTTTACAACTGCAGTAGAACACTTTTCGTAATGCTAACGATAAGCATGAAAACTAAACATAATAAAGCTATGCATGCATACTTTATATCAGAAGAGCCTCTTACGAACTAGACTAGATGAGCTCAATATACAAGTCTTTTATGTCCATCATCAAGAACACTGCTATAAGAAAGATGAATTCACTTTAATCGAATTTAATCTCACGTAATTTCCGCCCGAGTGATGAAATAATCAAATCAAATTCAATCAAATCAATCTATGGGAGTGCAAAAGCCCTTATTCAGTCCTTTGTAACTTCAAAAGAGATATATAATACTGAGGCAAAAGGAAATTCATTTGCAATGCTACAAATTACAACTCCAAACTGAACTTCTATTTGTATTTTAAGTATGAAACACATTCTAGGAATATTCTCATAGCTAGGTTTTCTGACACAAATGAGAGAAAACTTCGAGCTTGAACATGAATTGTGGATTAGTACGTAATGAACTAAACGCACAAACTATTGCAAGAAATCAAGCGTTATTTTATGTGCGAAGAAAGATTGTCTTTGAAAAGTCCACAACTAACTGAATAGGAAGGACTGGTTATTAGTTATTACGCAATGTGACAAAACTCTTTTATTAGTGTGCTGCGTGCATCCAAGTTCCTTCTCCCCTTTCTTGAACTCTTCACCTTCACCTTCTTCTTATACATATCGAGAGAGGAGAGAGAGAGAGAGGAATTACATATTACATGAGTGTTGACCATGAAGGGCGAGGAATATATCAGACGGTTTCGAAATGCACTGCTGCTGAGGTTACTACGTACATTATCACTGATGTAGTAGGATCTCTGCTCTTGGTATAATTATTCCATTGAAGGGTACAACAGGAACAGCCGCATGTATGTATGTATGCATGAAAGCGTGAATACCTGTCTCCCTCTCGAAACTATTTTGAAGCAAGACTTATGATTAGGGAGATCAGGTGGAATACTAAAATAACCAGTAATTTACGCGTATACATCAGGATTTAAAAGTATAGAAGGACGGATGCAAGGACTGAAATGCATGCCTCCATACATCATAATGTACACATGGAGAAAAAGCGATAAAAAACAGTGGGGTTCATTAAATCAAAAAGGGTGGTGGTGGTGCTGATAGAGCTAATAGTGTTGGTTGTGGCAGTAGTGGTAAGGAGAAGGGTTACATTTTTTATTCTTGGAATTTTTTCTCCTCCTCAGAGCAAAGTGTTACGTTATAAATACCATCATGTATACACACAACAAGCTGCCTTGCGATCATCCAAACCTCCCTGAATGACGACGTACACTTAATTACGCTTACTATACTTGGATATGTCCTTGTGGTCTGGAAATGAACTTTTAAAACTATCCCCTGTCTTCATCCGCCCCTGCTTGAATGAAATCAATTGACGAGGAAGGAGGAGAGTAAATAAGTAATGAATGTTGACAAGAAAGTCTGTTGTACAAGTGAAAGTCAAACAACTGCTTCGATGTTACAACAAATGACTATAGAAGGTTGGAACACACAAAGTCAACCGTGTAAAAGATGCAGTACGTTAAAATTGTTCTGTGGCAATCATCGTTTAATTTCATGAACTTATGTAATATAAAATGCCGTACAAACACAAACTGAATGTTATGTCGGAAATCTAAGCTGAGACTATTTTTTAACCTTATTTCTGGATAAAAAGTGTAGTAACGATTGGATCAGCATGTACGATTAGTATGCGCCGGGAACTTGTACCTCCTATAGTATATAGATTATATAGTTGCATGGATCAAAGATCATTTGAGCTTGTATTTTACAAAGTATTGCTCAACCTTCCTCGAAGAGAGTGTTCTGAAACGAAAGAAATTCCGTGAAGAATCGAATTGAGCAATAGGTAAAGACCAGATACAATCTGAGTTCACCATGAAGCCCACCGATTCTATATATTATACATATATTCTGCTTCTCTTCAATGATAAGGCAAATGCTTATTTATGCAGACACAAGAGTATACATCTAACTGGCGTCTTCTTGGCTTTTAAAAACGACACTGACATTAATTAAAATGTTTATACTATAGTTCTGCGAGAGAGTATCATTGATTCCTTGGTAGAAATCGAATCAGAATTAATGCTAACAGATCCTGAGATTCATAAATGTGCTTCATGGAGTTTTCCACCGACCATATTTTGATCCAGGGCAAAAGACAAGAGTGAG
>Ga0194135_10002713_pt1 | contig 10771 bp, 5 predicted proteins | sample LitLau_LLRF_2013_FD_134024 | JGI IMG/M metagenome (GOLD analysis project Ga0194135, IMG submission 134024) | Freshwater sediment microbial communities in response to fracking from North America - Little Laurel Run_MetaG_LLRF_2013 (version 2) | ecosystem: Environmental > Aquatic > Freshwater >... | reverse complement strand
GTGTTACTACTACCGAATGCTTGGAGTGGCTCAATCCCAGCTCGTTGATTCGTATGGCATCATCCTACTTAACTAATGTTCAGGGGCGAATCTATACTCTGTACGTGCTTTACAACTCAGCTACTGTGGATGTTTAGTGAAACGTAAGTAACGCAAAGACAATTCCATTAATAACAAAATCCAAATAAGATAGTTTTGTTGATGCTTTTATGTGGTACAAACCGCCGGCGGTACAGCGAACGGAATGAAGAGATTTTAAGGACATCTTGACTTCAGCCGTTTTGTAGGGTGGTAAATCTTGAATCAAACGAGACCAGCTTTTATGCCTCTTTTCAGACGTGGTCGAAATTATTGAAATGAATGTGTTTGTAAAGCCTAAGCCAAGTACAAGCAAGATCGCCAAAAATGAATAAGAAAATGGATCTAATCTATCTCCCATCCTGATTAAACCAAATACGCAACAACAAACTACTATCCCTGTGAGAATTTTTAGACATGCGATGATTAAGGTTCCGTAAACGACGATGCACAAATTGCCCAAAAGAAAACATGCTCTATAAATAGCAATAGATTTGTGGATGGCAATTCCTGGAGAAATTCCTTTTAATTCCGGAATTAGGACACTGCAATCAACAGGAATTAGAAATCGCATTTAGTTCGGCATAAAAATTATAATATATTGACCTTACCAGCACTGTTGTAACCAAAAATTGACGACAAAGTACACATATATCAGGCTGAATGTTGTAAATCGTATGAAACAGAACATATCCCAATGAATGATAGGCTGTGTCAACAAAAATATAACTAACCGAACGGTTTTTCCATCAAATTCAAAATATCTAGAAGCTCCAATAAAAATATATGCGATTTCATCCATAAAAAAAATCCAAATGCAAAAGTATGGAACTGTAACTCCAAATGCCAAGTATTTTAGGAAAATTAAGGAAAGCTGACGTCCGTAAGTTTGTTTGGCGTACTTAGTTTCCAAATACTTTATACCTGAAAGAAAATCAGTTAAATTCACTTCCAATTTCATGTTGAACAATAACTTACCAAGAGTGGAGTTTGTCAGAAGAATTTGATTTACGAGTTCAATTGTTTCTGCGGAAAAACCGTCATAGCTGATTCGGTTAATTGCAACACAAAAAATATAGAAGGGACAGGGCGTTAAGAAGAATCTTGCGTGGGCTACAAGTGGCACAATAGTAAATATAATATACGAAGTAAATAGTAGAAACAATGTTGTAAACAGTCAGGATACGATTGACCAATTTCCACCTTAACAAGCGTTGTGGCTCAAGCTTTTTTCCATTCCAAATAAATTTGAAACTACCTAGTGTGTTCATCGAACGAAGCAGTTCACGCCAAACAAAAATTTCTTTTTCTGAAAGCATGTTTAAGTTCTGTTCTCTGTTGACGAATAACCTGATTCCACTCTAAATTACTCATATATAGTCTTAAGCCTGGAGAATTATTTTAAAATCTCTGAACACACCTTCGACACGATAAATTACGGACTCACAAAAAGATGAAACGTAGAGATAACTCGTTGGTTCATCCCTTAGTTGGTATCGGATCCGTTGGGATTCAACCTAGTTGTTTCGGTAATTTGTACATTGGTGCAATTGGATACACCTCCGAAGGTAAATTTGAGATGTGTATAAATGCAAAAGTGGGATGTAAAAACAAATAGCGTTTCCAAGCCTTTCACTGTTTACTTTAGTGGGCACTAACTTCATCGCGCTATGTCGTCTTGCATTCTATACGTCCTGCTCACATATGGCCGTGTTCCCTTTATGATCACTTAACAAAGCTTGGAATTAGTTAGGTTAGTTAGTTGTAATTCAAAATTTGCGGAGTACCGTCTTAACCAGCACTGCTTTAGGTCAATTTTTAGTTGACATTCATGCATTGTTTGTCTAGATTCAGTGGGTAGATGGATGGGTTCCTGCCACACCTATTCCTGGGACGATTCTTGTGAATACTGGGAATCTTTTAAACGCTTTGTCCGCCGGAAGATACCCTGCAACAGTAAGGTTTATTAACTTCCCAGTGTAAATATTAATTGACATGCAGTCTTATTGGAATATGTGGTAATATGTTTTGCAATGTGTAGGTGCATAGAGTACTGATTCCTGAAGTTGAAACCAAACGAACAATTTGGAGACAATCTATTGTCTACTTTATCAATCCGGATAATGACGTCATCGTATCACCACTTGCACTAGAGTCAGAATTGAAAAACGCGGGATTAACCGGAGTGTCAGCATATGACCATATCATGCAGAGAATAGAAAACAGCTTCCGGTATTAATTCAGAACTGAATCCCCTGATTAAGCAGTTCCCACAACAGTTTAATTCCCACTTCTATATTTTGTCTGTTTATTATCAAATTAACAGTAAAAAAAATATGAACGTATTTCTGACTGAACGATTGATTGAAATCAATTCAAATCACATCGAGAGTTGACGAAGACATCTAAATCTTTAAGAAAATGGCGTTACATGAGAGAAGTTTTGAAGAATATACAGTAGGATTTTGATTTACCGAATTCGATTCAATCATTCTGGGCGAATGACAAAAATATAAGACTGCCAATGTCCTGCTACATAGGGCCAGGCCGTCTCCTATACCACTGACGTCTTCTTTCTTCTTGCCCCTTTACTTCCCCACACCGTGGACTACTAGACAAAAGGCGTCGTGCCCGACCAGGAAGGTGTGGAAGGCCAATACTCCTGGGTCTTTTCTGCCAAGCGACTGTATACGACAGCGATTGGCCGGCAGAGGTTTTCCATACCAGCACCATTCCTAGCACCATTTTATGAACAGATTTAGATCCAAATCCAAATTGGGAAAAAGCGACATCCGACTATCGGAAGCATGTTGGACCAAACTAGCACACTACTAACTATTAGCTCCTAAATGGCATTTAAGGAACAAAATTATATTTGAAGCTTAAAATCTCAAAATACACTGTCACATGCAAAGTTATACTGAGAATATAAATGGGTCAAACGTCATTAACAGAGAGTGCTGGATAAATCTGTTTGGCTTTAGTGAAAACTCCTGCAAATTCTGTGGAGACTCGCAGTCCTTCTTCTCACATATGCTCTACCCGAAATGCCCAAAAAGCATCTCAGATCGTAAAGGGGTCCTGTCAACGTCAACCATCGACCTTAGAGATGAAGTGATACACCTTTTTGCAACAAGGTTGATACCCGAAACCACTTACAGGACACTCCATATTTTAATTCCAATTCAGTCAGCTATATCACTTAAGTCAAACAAAGTAAACAGAAGGACGGTTCATGAAGCATAGGCTATACCATTCTATTCCAAGTCGTTCTAACTCTAGGTTATTATACAGTTACTTTAGGAAAAATCAGAGGTTCAAAATGTGTTTTGATATGTACGTCAGGATAAAACTTGTAACATTTGAGTGACTTTCTTATTAAGGATGTTCATCAATGAAGAATTACAATTTTGTTAGTGTTTCTACTTCAAATTAAAATTAATAAATGCGAAAATAGAAGAGCAGAGACAAATCACGCTTATTCTTGCCCAAACTAATAGACTAGACATAATAATATAAACTAAAAAAGTTTAGGACATTATAGGTTTTTTTTTGCATGAAGATTGGTTGCGTTAAAGAAATGGGATAGGAGATAATTTCTAGTTGAAATATATAACCTTTTGACGAAACTTAGAATTGTAAGATTTGTTAAATGTTTAAATGTAAGTTTTATAAATTTGATTTTTTAAGTTTAATAGTCTCAGAGCCTCCTTGGATACTGCTTCCTTTTAACTTTAACGTCGCTAGATGTTGACGATGGTGGATTATGCTCAAAATGATTATGGCGGTCACTGAGCTGAGATTTTTCACCTTCTGTTATCTAGATGGAAATAGTAAGCTGTGAATTATTATTCCACATACTGACAAAGTTTGAAATTTTGAAATTTACTTACTTCCGAAATTCCATTGATTTTGATGCACTCCATTGCTGGAAACTCCCGAAGGGATGATAGGAGCTCGGTATGAAATTCCTTCTCCGCTCCTGTGTTTTCGCAGCAGTCACATATCAACGTCAGCCGCTTCAGTCCTTTATAATAAAAATGAGAGCCCTTTAAAGTATCTCATAATTGAATTTAACATCAAATAATATTTTAGGAAAACATCCGACGCCTAACATAACCTAATCTAACCACGTGGATAATATCATTGGGACTAATATTTGATTTTGTCGAGTTGTTAGTCTCATTAGAACTGGAAAGCTTGGATTATGTATTCGATTCCATCCAACAATACACATCTTGGATTCTGATGCTCGTTATTATAATAGTATTAAGTAGTTATATGAATCGTTTAGGTATTTACATTATTCGGGTTTAATCTTGACGTTAAATCTTGTCTTCACTTACAATCAATAAGTTCGCCTGATCTTTTTGATGTATGTCATTGTCTGTACTATTTGATACTTATATTCACTCACCTGGAAAAATACGACCCCATTTAACCAGCAGGAACGGATTGTACTCCTTTCTGCACCAAATCAGAAAGCTCAAATTCCTAACGGAGTCAAAGTGAGCTGAGTCGAATACATTCATGGCTTCATTGCCTTTAGTTTGGCCGACATAAAAACTGATGTATACTGTGTCCAATGTTGGGAATTGGTTTGACACAAATGATTCCAGATGCGGGAAGTCCAAATCCCATTTCCTGATCTCAAGAGACAAATATTTGAGGTTGGTGAGTGGTGGAACCACAAGTGGATTGGTTGGACGGGAAATTTCGTACTTTCCGATGCCGCCTATTGGTATTTCCAGCTTTTTCAAACATCGAAAATTAAAGGTGAGGAATTTTTCCAAGGGACGGAGGGATTCCTTTCGGTAACGTTCAGGAAATCCCGATAAAATCAACTCGGATAATTTTAATTCTTTATCCAGAAAAGACTGAAAAGTAGCGGCGTCCGCAGAAGTTGTGATGGATATCTGCGGTATAGAGGAAATAAGGGAGGTGATGGCACCTGGATATGCCTCCTCAGCACTAGAAACTCTACTAAAATGGAAACTAGTAATGTGAACATTAATATACTCCAACTCTTTGGCGCTTCGTAATATAAGAGCCGTGAGATGGTAATTAACTTCATCCAATAAGTTCTTCACGGTCAGCCGTTTCAGCTTGTGCAGGCCGAGCTTAGCGTCTTTATGGAGCCAAGCTTCCAAGTCTTGATTGGTGGCGGAAACGTAAAGAGAAAGTTCATCTAGATGTGGGATTCGGCATAAAAGTGACTGTACCAGATGTAGACAGTCTGCGTCTAAATCCAAGCAGCGCACGTGTTTCCCAAAAGTTTTCACTAGGTTTCCTACTCTATTATGTAGTCCAAACGAATCCGTCCGACTAACTCTCGGCGGTATGTGTCCCAGCTTTACAGGCAAATGTGTAAAAACACGAGCTGATATCTTCCAGGCAGACCATGGAATTTGTCGCACACCCTTGAATGTAGTAGTCAAGGAATTCAACCAGTCTGTTGAACACCAATCAGAACCTGAAGGTAGTTTAAGTCGCACAGGCCGAGTTCGACAGACCTTCGTTGCCACCAACTTCCAACTACGGCTCACAAGTCGCCCTCGGAGCAAATCCGAAGTCGAAAGATATTTCAAAATTTCCTGCAGGATCTAGAAAATAAGGAATAAAAATATTAACAATGCATTTTCATAGTTTTCGTATGTGTTTCCTTTTTTTATGTTTAAAAATTATTGTTTCGTAATAATGAGAACGCTTCTCATTTAAAATTATATATAAAAAAATAAATAAATAAATCTATTAAAATTTATAATTACTTTAGTTTAAATTTTAAATGCTGATTCATAGATTCAGTGCGGCTATTTTACTTACGGGTTCTGCTAGCGTATTGGGCTTCGAGATTTCGATAGTATTCTTCTTTCTCCTCACACGTAGACAACGTTTCTCCATTATTAAAAATTCTAAAATTTAGGCGCAGAAATAGAGCTAAATCCACGGCGGAGTATTTGAATTAACGGGATGCTGACTGGTCATCTCTCCGAATTTGAAAACATGTTCTTATGGTTCACATTCTTTCGCGCATTGTTCGTTGTTCATTTACTGGTGATTAATTAACTACATGGACCGTGGAGATGAGCTTAATAGCTTTGCCAACCGTAATTATGAATAACGAGATCATTCGAAATGTTTGTTTTAAACAACGTGTTCTATCATGCTCAAAACACAGTCTTTTTTTTGATAAAATTAAAAAAAAAAGTGTGGCAGAGGCTTCCGTCACACTCTAGCCATTTTTTTTTCAAAACTGAAGAGACGGCAGTCAGTCGTTGAGAATTCTCTACGTCTTTTTTAAGCAAAAGTTCCCATAATGTCCCTGGTCCCTCTAAGGTCAGAAAGCAAATTGAATTGGTAAAATTTCAACATAATTGAAAGTTCTGTTAAAGAGGTTAAGCGATCGAAGTGCTCGGGGGTTGGCTCAAAACGAAAGGATGATCACCTTAAACCGCAGTGCTTGTTGGGTTCATTTTGCTCGAGAAATTATTCCCAAGCGTCACTGCTGCACGTTATAACATTATTCTTGAAGCGAATTCAGCGATTAGGGCTTCTGCATGTGGCGGAAATGAAGCGCAGATCGCCACTCATGACATCTTTAAATTTATTTTGCTTGGAAAACTGTTCCCTTGCGCATTGGATTTGTGCGGGAGCCAAGTAGCGATCAGTTCTTCAATCCAGAATTACGGTGCTGGCTGACTTTATTGGACGGTGAGGCAAGATTATCATTAAAAAAAATCTTACAAGGTAACATCTACGTGCGCAAAATAGCCTGACAACCCGGAGCCGCCACCAGCGTCAAGGAGGCCGAGAAAAAAACAAAAATAGGATTTCTTCGGGGATCGGTTTCTTTTCGTTCCAGTTGTCTTCGAGACTTTGGGATATCACGGGGAAGAAGCAAGGAAATTCAGTCCAGCGAATGACGAAAACGTTTGAAAATGGTTTTACGAGGGAAAAGCACGGTCCGCCTCCTTATTAAAACAAAGGATCTTCCTGGCAGTGCAACGTAGCAATGTAGCAGCTATTTTTAAATCACATCAGGCCGAGAAGGGCATGCTTCATTGGAATATTTAACCGTTTTGTCTTAAATCAACGTGATAATTTTTAATTCTTCAACTTAAAATTATTTTTAACTCAATAAGTCATTTTCTGTTTTAACTCAATCATTCTCATTCCATTCCATTAATTCAAATAAAAAAAACTAGTCGTTTTCATTTAATTTAAAGAAAACGTTGGATTTCCGCTGAATTTAGAAATTAAATTCAACGATCAGCGCTTGGAGCTGGAAGTGAAGCGCTGAATTCAATTTTGAACTTTATCATCTCACCATAACTTCCCAAATCGCTAAGATGTGCTAATTGCATGTGGTCGGAGCTGATACAAAATAAATCTTACGATCAGTAGTGTTTTAAATAATCGCCCTCTAAAATGAATCAGATAATCTGCGAGCCGAACTTAAGCCGTTGTTACCTAAGAGCTCTTTATTTGAAATGGGTATAATGTCTAAATTTAACAGCGGGTTTTAACTTATCTCCCCACTTTTAATACTAAATTGCTTCACGTTTGTAATCACTCGTGCTGTTTTCCTGAATTTATCAACTGGACTACTGAAAGGTTACAACAAAAAGTTATTATTGCCAAAGTAATTTACCTCACCGGAATTGTCCATTTTCTTAACTAATCACCAGTAAATGAATACCAGTTAAGACTAGAGCCAGAACTGTATGTAAGCAATGGGGGTGAGCCTTTGCATTTCAAATATGGAGGGATGACCAATCAGAATTGGCGTTCAATTTGTGTACATGGAAGGGAATTCCTGGAATAGCTATCAGATAAATAATTTAAAGTTTAAATTTAAAACTGTTAAAAAAAGAAATGAAAACAAAAAGATAAATTAGGGGCCACACAAACTTCTTATCTTTGACTTGAATCCCGTCTCGCGCGTTGCATTTTTCAAGGCTGCTGGGAAAAGACGTGAGATGCTTTCGTTCATTTATTATTGTAACCGTAGGTCTAGGTGCAATTATGGGAATGTCATGTCCGTCTGTATGTCCGTTCGCTCGATAACTCTCGCCCTTATCAACTTTTTTCACTTTTTTTTCGCTAAAGTTTCATGGTGTCATATCTCCGGTCAGGTTCGAGGATGGGCCATGCAGGTCACCTCCGTCGGGGCCAAAAATCCAAAACACATGATTTTCCCTAAGCCATAAGGCGCCATGCCTAAGTTACCATACCCAAGCTTAGGGCGTGAGTTCGAATATCACAGTTTGCAGGTTTTTTTTTTACTATTTCTTGACGGAAATAAGATGAAAAATTTCAAAATAATTTCAAAATTTCAAAATAATTCCAAAATGATACGGGATTGGTTCGGGTGGTTCGGATTGTTCGAGTCGTAGAGTAGGTCAGCTCGATGAGGTCAGGGGTCACGGCGGTTTATTCATTACAGTTTCAGTGCACGGTGATCTTGTTATTAAATAAAATTGTTCATTGAAAAATTTAATGGACGGATATTACTTGGTTAGTGTAGTGCAGTCAATTATATCCCACCTCGTCTGTAATCTTTTAGTGTTCCTAAAAGTGAAATGACTCGTTGTAATACTTCTAATGGGATTGAGACGACAGGAAAAATCTGCCTCCTTTCGGAATAAATTGATTCGTTTAAAAACCCGGCAACCAACCGCACAAGAAAGAGAGGCAGGGGAGATGGGATTTTATTTTTACATCTTTAGGAAAGACTTGGGTTTTAGATTTCTGCAAAACCCAACATCATGTAATGATAAAACGAGATTTTAAATTATAATTTGTGCTGAAATACAAAAAAAAAACACTCGTTAGTAGATAATAAGGATCATTCAGGAAACCTATTTTGAAATGTAAATGTAATTGAAAACTGTCTTACACAGCTCTTGGTGTTGGTGTAGAATTGGTGCAGTGAAGGTAACCCAAATATCCGTCAACTGCTATTTTGGGATTAAGTCCCATTCCCTTCTCCCAGAAAAGATGTGAAAGTTAGAAACCCCGAGGGAAGCGAGCGAAGAAATCTGGGATTCGGCGGATTCATTTCAGTCCCAATTTAAAACTCATTCCAACAGGATTGAAAACGCATTTTTTTTTTAATTTTCTACAGTTCGGGCGAACTGCGCCATGGCAGGAAGAAAAGCTAAAAAACGGAGTTGCACTGATCCTGGAGAGGCTGCATGTCGTAAACCGAACCTTGAGATAGTTGGAATGGAAGACATGGTGGGTTCTGGATGGATAAAGTAAGGATCATCCACTGTTATTAATATTAATAAATGAAAAGTTCAACTTTTAATAATTTGGAATTACGAATAAAATAGGAAGAAGCTACGCGTCACGCTCTTGGAAAAAGAGAACTTGACAAGTGCAACAAACAAGGGACTGTTTGCCTTTATTTTTGCTGTTGGAAATGAAACAATGCGCGGAGTATCATTCCAGCAATATGGGAAATACAATTATGATGCCATGGAGGTAACCTAATCATAGAGAACTAAAGTGATTAAATTCATTCATTTACAACTTTACTCACAGGCAGGAAGTACATATATTCTTCAAGGGAATATGAAGCGGAAAATCAAAAGTAGAAAGTATCCAAGCAGAGCCACTTATGGCTTTGAACTGCATCTGCTAGGGAAGCTTACTATCGTCCAAGATTCTCAACCTGGTCCATCTTCCTCGTCATCTCACCAGGCTCCAGGAAGCGGAATAGCAAAACGTAGGAATGAAATATTACGAATCACTACCAAGCTTATTATTTTTTTAAATCATAATTGATTATTATGTATCATGATTTTTTTAATTGCAGTCAATACCCTGCTAACCCGTGGCTTACCTGCAGGGGGTCTTATCAATGACCTTAAAGAGGTAACCATTTTGAGTGGATACCTCCAACGCTACTCGGGATGTGAAATATGTTCCAAGAGCGTAAGTCCACAACCTCATTATTTTTGATTTCGTGTTTCTATAAAGCAAAATTGCAAATGTTTTTACACCACGCGTAGATCCGCTTCCCGAATAAAGAAGGGAAATTCTTTTGTGAAAACTCTGCATGCCCGGAAAAGAAAGAAGAGAAGAAGCGGAAGTGTTACATGGTTATTCGGGTAAGAGAATAACTCACATAATCAAACAATATGAATAGTATTAAAATTTGGGATTATTTTAACCCTAGGATATGAAAGTCAAAGACGATGACGGAGTGACGCTGGACGGGATTGTGTGCTTTAATCCTGAAATCGAGAAACTAATTGGGAGAAAGGTGGATGAATTTCTGTATGATTCCGAACCAAGGACTTTATTTGAGGATACATTTGGGACTCGGATTAATGTCAGACTCACTGCTACAAAGGTAGACTTCTGTACTTCTAATTCAAGTGTAGAGTGTAGTTACAAAGTTTTATTTGCCACAACCCTCAATAGAATTGTGCGCATGAGCGGTTCTTCTCAAAAACATATTTTGACGCTGCCCATATACCCCAGTTTGACGCCAACTGATTATTTGCCTACAGGGAAAGAAGAATTCGAAATTCCGTGAAACTAAAATTGTGGCATCCAATCTGGAAATAGTTGGCCGACGCGGGACACGACGTGAAGCCGATTTCGCCTGTGACTTTGTTCCAATTTTTCCTGCCACCGTTCTCGTTCCTGAAGATGACGATTCTTCTGAGCCAGGGTTCCT
>Ga0194135_10002712_pt1 | contig 10775 bp, 10 predicted proteins | sample LitLau_LLRF_2013_FD_134024 | JGI IMG/M metagenome (GOLD analysis project Ga0194135, IMG submission 134024) | Freshwater sediment microbial communities in response to fracking from North America - Little Laurel Run_MetaG_LLRF_2013 (version 2) | ecosystem: Environmental > Aquatic > Freshwater >... | reverse complement strand
GGTCGGGTGGACCTGGTCGTATCAATCAAAACTGGAGAAGATATTCAACATTCGTTTCGTTCTTCACTTCGGACGGAAGTGGAACTGGAAAGGGATAAGAATTCACGGTCGAGTTAGAATCGTCTGGCCAATTTACTAAAAGATAAAAGTTCAGTTTGTGTTTCTGACTTGCACAAATCCAATCTCCCATTAAATTTTCACCGCAATTTTGAGTCTCAAATATTTTTTCATAACGTCAATTACTTGCACTCTTCCGCATAAAATTGAGTGGCTGCAGTGAATACGCAGCAGTCTCGACTCTTCCGTGAAGCAGTGATCGCTGCCCATGGAATGTCCAAGTCACCAAACTGCGACCCATTTGCAGGAATATTTTCAGTTTTATGCGAAACGCTACGCAAGCGTGCAGTTCGGGGTCATTCTGAAAGTTGCAGACATTGAATAAAACAGTCGCACGGACGGTGCTCTTTATTGGCGACATGTCTTAAGTGGGACGAAAGTAGTCACTGGAATTGACGAAACGTCAGAAGCACGTTAGCGTAAAAAACTCAACAATCTCGGAAGCCAATATTTTGTTAGAATCGTCAGTGTCTTTCTGGGTTCAGTGCATTCCGAGTGGTCGTCCATTGCCACTTCGGAATGTTCCGCAACGATGGCACACGTTCCTTAATTGACGCTCCGGCCGCTGTCGACGACGCTTCTCCAGAAGACTTCCAGTGATTTCTTTAGAAGAAGGAGAAGTCGTATCGCCCACCGCCACTGAAAAAAGAAATTTGGTAGAACACTGAGGAGTTCCTCCACTTTCCCTGGGGAACAAGATGCCCTCTCTGCTCAGGTCATTGACACCTTCGCGCCCTCTTCTTCCATTGGCACCGATTGAATGACCGGGAGATCGTTCGGCCAGTGACAAGTCACCTGACTCGGAATCCACCGAAAAGGTCACGTTCATTTCCTCGCTTTTGACAGATTTTACCCTGAAGCGTCAGCGTCATCAGCGCTAGTGGTAACAACGAAGAATGGTAAAGTAATACGTATTACGTAAGAAGTGTAATCTCCAGGTTCTGAAAGCATCACTCCTTCCTCCTCTTCATTAAGCACTTAATCGTCCAAAGGGAGAACATGTAAAGGATCATTCAGGTTCCAACCTTTGACCTCTGGGGTGGGGGTCCTTTGCTCCACAGAACTGCATCCGTTGCAACCAAACCCACCAGTCTATCTTCGGATATGGACCCTACGTCCTCTTCCAGTCACCCCCACCGAGTGGAGAGCAGTCCTCCTTTGAGTATCTCACGAAGAATATCTCACTTCCCCCCTTATCCTCACACCTCAACGGAAGTCTTGCTTGAGTCCCTTCCAAGTTCCAGGTTTTTCTCAATCTACTCCCCCCCCCAAAAAAACCTCTTCCTACCTAGGAGATTTCCGAAATAAAAGAGGGAGGAAGTCCCCACCCTTGTTCAAAGCCAAAGTCCATGCGACAAAAAGAGTATGGGTAGCTTAATATTTTTGAAATATGCAAGTTAGGGGTTCAGTTACAACTCACAAGTTTCAGGTTATCTTTATACGGAGGACCTAGGACGTAATTGCATTGTCAGTTATACACCACCTAAGATGTTTGAGTTATCACAGTTGAAAGTGTGTTCCATCTACGTGGGCCCCCCTGTACAGTGTAAAGAGTGATAGTTGTAACTCCCTGTGATGTGAAGTGTAACTCTGTTGTAGTAATAATTATCCGAGTGAATAGTAATGGGAGAACACATAGGAAGAAAATGAGCTTAAATTATTATTATACTGTGAGTAGTATAAATTTATTTCGTTTATCTTAATAGCGAATAAATTAACAAATGACTAGGAAATAAACGAGCCATAGACGATTAAGCGGATTAATCTGTTGATTTGATCATCATCATGATCATCATGTGGGTGAAAGTGGAGAACTCTTAGAATGAATTTCAAAACATTATTTTGAATTATTTCGTAGTAATTTATAAATGTTGAATGATTTGATGTAAACTTCTTTGTATTCCACTCAACAAATAAAATATCCATTTGTTGTATAGCGGGTACAACTTTGTCACATCAAACCAAGCAATAACTTTTTTCAGTGCAAGACAGTTTCTATGTTTCAAGACTCCCTTGTTCTCGTTTAATTAAGTTTGATTAATATGAGATCACAGGTGAATTCAGGAACTCAGGGAAGAAGGTCGGTAGCATTAGCGAAGACCCTCCTGCTCAAAATAATTGAGGGAATCTGGAAGTCTTCCAAGAATTCTCTGTAGGCAGAAAGGCAAGGAAAAATCTTGGGCATTCGCTTCTATCGACACGTGAGGTCAGTACAGGTCATTCCTGATTTCTTTCGTTAACGAACATGATCCGTGGATATTACCACAAAAAAGAAAAATCCACACCCACTGTGCTTGTACCACCGAATATCGGATTGTCAGTCGCCTCTGCTTCATGAAAGTGATGAGTTTGGGGGCAAAACGACAGCCAGTGGAATTCAGTGGTTACTCCGTCCTCTGGAGTGCTAAGGAAGGACTTACACCTACTTCAACTGTTCATGTACACATCTCTCAGCCTCACAACTCGACTTCAGGCAAACTATCCTTCCATCGATAGGAGTGGTCAACATTACTACAAGTAAACTACTCCCCGCGCTCCATATCTTATCGTAATCCCTGTTATCACCAGTTGAAAGGCATCCGTATTATTCCGTATCGACTTATCGATATCCAAACAAGAATTATGAGTCTAGGATATAGGCGTCTTGGACATGGGAGCCTGGGATATAGGAACCTCGGTCATGGGAGCGTCGAACATAGGAGCCTCATAGACATAAGAGAATTATGATTACATGCTCTGTTCAGGAATATGCACAGTCAGTCTCTTTCAATGATAGTGGAAGATTATAACCTCAGACAGGAAGGGTTTTCAGTGGAGGACAGAACTCCCTGATATTATGCCACCAAGGCTCAGAAGCTGCCGGAGACAATAGAAGCGGGGGAAGAAGATTTATCATGCAACTCAGATACCGGCGCTTCTTGGTGGTAACGAGTGCTGTAAATATAACTGAATGAGTGTAAGTCTACAGCAAGTTTTTGTGGCAGAAGGGCCATCCAAGACTTCACGAGGAGGAAGGGGAGAAAACCATAACAGAACACGACAAATGTTAATAATAATGACTCATGTTGGACACAATGTTACTAAAGCAGGAAGAACTGCCCATTCAGACGCAACAACAACTCATGTCTACTTTGCAACAAACGGGAAATAATAACAATTTTTGGCATGAATGTACAAAAGCAACTTTATTTATTATACACTAACTAGTCCTCGAAGCCCGTGTAACGGCCTCGCACATGCAATCACACGGCTGAATCAAAAATCTGCTTAACATTTCCCATTTTTGTCACGTAATTAATAAGTGGACCCACGGAAGGGCCTCAAGAATAACTGAAGCTAAAGCAAAGCGTTCCAGCTCTTCTTTGGGGTCTTGCACTCTTTAGAGGGGTCGGTCATGAACTTGAGACACCTTAAATCCCTTTGTAAAATATAGTTAACGATCCTCGTATTTGTCTGAAGACTCTCCCATCCCCTGCAAAACTTGCATCTCTTGTTAATCGGTCTAACCGAAGGTGCAAGCGGTTAAGTCCCCTCACGCCTGTGAGAGAATTTTACTTGTTTTTATCTGTTATAAAATGTCCCACCCCGTTGTAGCACTTACGGACCTGTGAGATCTCAAATCCCGCTTGAAACTAATTTAAAATCAGTTGAAGAACCTATGGACACGTGAGACTTTTAATCCCCTTTCAACTCAAGCACCGGCCAGTACCGGGCTTCGTGTACGTTGATGAGTCATTAACACTCAAAAGAACCGGAGATTTTTCATCCTTTTGTGGTGTCAACGGTCCTCCCACGCGTTTATCACCCCCCATGAAAGACCCACGGGCCCGTGACCGATGGTGAACTGATTTCGATTAAATTAAAAGGCCTCGCACCCGGTAAGAGACCCACGGACCTGTTAAAGATGGTGAATCGGTTTTTAACAAATTAAGGGGCGTCGCATACTTTAAAAGATTCACGGGCTTCGACCCGTGAAAGATTTTTAATCGGTTTTAACTGAACTAAGGGGGCAACTCACACCCGGTAAAAGACCACCCGTTTATTTTTTTAATTTGGTTTTAACCGAACTAAGGGAACTCACAACCGGCAAAAGACCCACGCACCCGTGAAAGATGGTGAATCGGTTTTTACCAAATTAAGGACCCTAGCACCTGGTCAAAGACCGACGGACCCGTTAAAGATGGTTAATCGGTTTCAACCGAATCAAGGGGCCTAGCACCCGGTAAAAGACCTACAGACCCGTTGAAGATGGCAAATCAGTTTCAACCGAATTCAGGACCCTAGCACTCACTGACAGACGCACAATTTAAGCCAATTATAGAATAGGATTCACACGCTAGAGACAGCGTTTTTAAAACCTGTAGTAGATCGTTGGCACTCTCAGCACTCACGGTTAACAAACAATAGATCGAGGAATATCGTAGAAATCCTTTTAATTATGGCGGAGTAAACTTGTATGTAAACGTACATAAAGATGTCGTGGTAATGAAGTCTCACCCTACCCCTAAACAGTATATATCGGGTAATGGGGAAAACTAAACCTATCTCTGAGTCTCAACATGCCCCTGAATGGGAGGCGGGGAATTTAAAAAATCGGACACACAGACACACGCACATTTTAACCCAATTATAGAACAGGATTCTAGAACAGGATATATGGCTAGTAAAGAGTTTTTGCTTGATTAACGGAAGAATAAAAATTATGCATTACGATTGATCATAAAAAGTAGTTTCTGTGATTAATTGCTGATAAGAGTGGATTACGAAAGAGAAAGTGTTAAAATAATTCCTGATTAAATCTCTTACAGCTTAAGTAACTTTACCGAAGATATTTTATGTTCCACGTTAGTTAACCCATTTTTTGAATATTATTTCTACCCAGAGCCAAGAAGCATTCTCGAAGGTACTTTGCTTTGTCGATATCAAAAGCAAGTTACTTTCCAGTTTATAATAGTATGCATGAAGAAATATTTGATCGGATTGTATCAACCGATATGATACTTTGATTACAGGGCAGATAAAACTTTCATGCTCATCTGATCTTTAGTAAAGTTTTATAAGCATGCGATAAAAACCTACAATGATAAACCTTGTAATGATGTGTCCCACTTGAATTTCAGACACAATTCACTCTCCTGTCACAAGTGGAAGCAGTCGTAGAGCTTAGACAAGCCTTATTATTTCTAATTGATTTTTTTGAAGGTTCTGCAGGTTAAAATTAAGGAGTAGATTTATACAATTCCTGATCGGTATTTTAATAATAACTTCAATTTTCTACTAACTGCGGACGACAGTGCGTATTTGTAGAGTTACAGGAAATACTTCTCTCGAAATATGTATTAACTTCACACGCTTATTTTTTGTGCAGAATACAAAACTACCTTTTAAACAGAGCAGCAGCAGAATAAGTGACGAAATGTTTCCACAAGAACAAGTATTTAGATTGTGCCAAGCTACAACTGTCAACAAGGAGCTGTTAATTAAACTTGTACAAGATAAAATCGTCATTGACGGTGACATTGACCATAGTAAGTACGACACATTTTTTCTCTTCAGCAATTATTTGTGTAATATAGCAACCCGGTTCATAGATAGCTGAAGGATCTAACTTTGACAAAGCTCACAGCCTTTACAACCTTCTACAAAGACGGCCGTTGAACGAAAAACCACACATTATCCAAAATCTGAAGGACACAAGTAACATTAAAGCTGCAGGAATTATTGAAGGCACAGACATCACCTAAAATTTAGCATCAACATCATAAATGACAAATGGCGTTTCCTTTAAAACGGACAGTGAGGTTTGCAATTGGAAAACAATGTGGGCTTTAATAAGAACAGTTTCGACTGTAATAAGAAAAATTTCAAATTTCTTTATCTTTTTAGATAATGCTGTGTCTGAATCTATTGATGCAAAAAGTAGAAAGTATTAACGAGCGACTAACAGCGATAGAGGAAATATTAAGCACCATTATTAACAGTGGAGCAATAATGGGCCGGCTAGAAGAGAACAACCTAGCAAGTGCAGTTGAATCTCTACGATTAGCACCATCACCATCACGTGTACAAGAAATTAAAAAAGCGACTCGTTTGTACTTAAAAATTTAAATTATTTACCAATTCTTAAAAGTTCGAAAGTAGAGAGTAACTTGTTTTGCAGATGCAGAAGGAATCTCCGTTCGTTTTGGATGTGTCTACTCTGCCCAATGGACTCGGATCGATTGTATTTGATGAAAACTATAATTCCCTGCGGAAAAGGAGGTTTTGGGTTCTTGAAAAGGCAGGGACAATAAAATTTATAGTGGTCAAAATTCATTTTAATAAAGGTTTCCGTATCACGATTTTTGGATTCAAGACAACTGCAAACCGGAACTCTGAAGACTATTTGGACGAAGTTTACATAAAGTAAGTAATTAACTGAGTACGACAAAAATTGAATTTATTTCAATTTATCACAGTTCAATGTTCATTTTCAGCTCGTCAACCCCAAATGGAACGGAGTTCACAGTTTCAGGTGTCGTCATTTTAGTGACAGTGACAAGCGACAACATTGACGGCAAAGGATGGGGCTCAAGCTGTGCATTGAGTTTCACTCACAAACGAAACGATTTAGTTTTGATCCCAGGAAGAATCCTTTGCCCGAGTTCTTTCATGACGGCGGAGGAACGGATGGTTGGGTCATTTCCAGAAAACAACGCCGTGAATTCCTAGATATCGAGGGAAGCAAAGACTACATTCGGGCATTTTACATTCAAGATGATACAGAGAAGACCCGGGTCATGCACTGCGAATCGTAAGATAAAAATATCAAAGACTTGAGAGGTGCGACCTCCAGTTTGGTTCTTGTTTCAGAGATACGGGTAGACATGGCCGTCGCAATTTTCCTTTCGTCGGACAATATGCAACAGCCGTTGTGTTCTTCTCTTCGGAAGGAGGTGAAACTGGAAAGGGATACGAAATCACGGCCGAGTGAGACTCGTCTTATCGATATGCAGAGTAAAGTTTAGTTGATGCTTCAGTGGTGATGAAAATTGAAAATTGAATTGAAATTTGACTGAATTAAACGTTCAAAGCGATTGTGAGGTTGTCCTTCTTTCTTTAACTTCATTGACTTGCACGCTGTACTATAATGTTCTAGAGATGGCAATGCGACCTATTTCCAGAAATATTTTGAGTTTTATGCAACACGTGGGGGGTATCGCACGTACGTAATTCTAGTAATTCTGGAACTTACAGATATTAGTGGAACAGTCTAACGGGCGTTGTATTTTATGGGTTATACATTCAGCAAAGCAAAAAGGGGCCACTGGAATTGAAGGTAGGTCACAAGCACGTCGGCGTCAGTAACACGTCCGAGCCTATCGTCAGTAACTGACGAGGGAATAACGGGAGAGGTTACATGGCTCCTGAAATCTGTGCATATGGAAGGGTCCAACTTGAACGGAATGACCCACATTTGCTGCCAATGCTTAGTTAGGACTGAGCAAATTAGCACTTAAGTCATAAACCCGATGGCTGTAGAGACGCGGGTTTAGACGGAAGCTTTCTCTCTCATTTCTCCCTTTACTAAACATTACTTTCTCCCTCCATTTAAAGATAGGGGGGAAAGTCCAATACTTCTTTCTCCAGTGATACTGCTAAAAAGGAGAAGTCGTGTCGCCCACTGCCATTGCTCAGAGAAGTTGAAGAGGTGATTGACGTTCTTCCTCCTTTATTCCCCTCGGAAAAATGAGGCCTCCCTGCTTGAGTCATTAGTACTTTCGAGCTGTCTCCTTCCATTGGCACAAACTGAATGACCGGGAGATCGTTCGGTCAGGGTTATTAAAAAAGCTGTGCCTTCCTTAATTTTGACTTGGTCACGTCTTGGATAAAGTAGCCTTCTTGGTTTCTTAATTTTATCCCGCAGTTCACCGTTTTAGACTGCGTTATTTTAGTAAACCTGACATGCGAAAGTTTTAAGGAATAATATTATTGGGACTATTAAAAAAAAAAGATGAAGCTACCCATTATGAAAGCCGAAACACATCCCTACTGACAATATCGAGAATATCGAGAATATCGAGAAAAAATTGTGAATATCGAGACTAGTTTTGCTTTTTCACTCCTTTATCTGAGCGGAATCATCCATTTAAATAACTGAATACCCCATGAATGAAATTACCACTAATTATCGTTGTTGAAGTATGTAATAATTCGCATCTAATGTCTTCCTTACTAGAATGCGGGTTTGATTACTATTGAATATGATGGAAATTTTTTATGGGATTAAGGTTTCAAGAGGGCCTATGTTATCTTTTTTGGGAATTTTAAGATTTTTCTCTTTAAAACTTATAAGGGACAACTTCAACATGTAAATTAAAGATTAACAAAAAATTGAATTGAGTTGAGTTCCGGAACCCAAATTTGAAAATACAAGACAAAAAACGTGTTTTAAATAATCTTTGTATTAGGTTTATTTGATCTGTCACCTGTTTCTCTACCTAAGTTCCGGTCCTATACACAATTTCAAATAATTTTGTTCCGATTTAAAAGTCTGTATACTTTAGTCCCAAAATAAGCTAATGCGATCTCCAGATTTTGGTTCCTGTTTCAGATACTAGGGTAGAGATGGTCGTGGCAATCATAAGGCTGATGCAACAACAATTATAAGTAACTTATCTTATCTTCAAACAAGTGAATTTTTGATAACAGCCAACTCCATGACTAGCATGTATTTGTCGGGCTTGACAGATGAATAAAAAAAACACAGCTGTAATAGTATATTATTTGTATGATAAAAAATGTATTAGTTCATACAAAACTTTCTTCACTTGGCTTTCTTCAATCGTGCAGAAATTACCTGTCAGTCAGTGGACTACTATATCTAGTGGACTCTTTCATTAAAATTCACAGCTCTCATTAACTTAACAAATTACTTACAGAACAGAAAGCTATAGTTATCCCACATCATTTATTACCTTAAATGTTTATTTTGTTTCTACAAAGCAAAATTTCCAATTATTCTTCAGAGACAATGATGAACGAACTATCAGCATTGCTGACATTGCAGAAATTTGAAACACGCGACTCATTTGTAACCACAATTTAATTATAGTTTTAAGTCAAACACTGAAAGCTGAAATGCTGAAGTGAAGAATATTCTTGGCTTCAGGCACAAAATGAGTCTACCCAGGCACAATTATGTAAATCTTAAATAAAAGTCAATTCGCGACAATGAGCTATAAAGTCTTGAACCATGAAAGAAAAAACAATGAGTGATGAAACTGAACTTGCCCTTGGGCCCAAGCCGTCAAATTGATCGTATTCGCCACTAAACTAATCCCCCGTTCTCACCAGGAATTTGAAACCCCAAGGCCTTCCTTCTGTGGGCTGCGATTTTGGACCTTTTCGTTCTGTCCCATTTCCTTCGAAATCGTGGTTATCCAAGATCAATCATCCCACTTGGAATTATCGTTTTCTCCTTAAAACATTTGGGTCTCCTCACTGCAATTTAAATATACAAGTAAGTACTAAAAATGTTGTTGGTTGATCATTCTCTCCTTATCAATATATTCTGTCACTTACTTAGAGTAAAGGGTTTTGGCTGGCAATGCATTGAAAGTGAAACAATTTCAATGATTAGTCAGCTTTGGTTTAAACAGGTCAGAACAAGCAATACACTTTCCATTCCATTCGCAATGCTGAATAAACTCCAGACTCATCTGGGTTTTGTAGTATTTAACTTTAACTACGTGTAGTGACCTTTGACTCCTTTCGATTATTTCTCCTCACCACTTGAATGTATTGCCGAATTTTTTTCAGTTGATCACTTGTCAAGGTCGCAGAAAAATCAAATGTTTCTAGCAATTGTTTATACAAGCGACTCTTGAAATTTGGTTCATTTCCCGAGGAATCTGCGAAAGTTGATTTTGTGCAATATATGTGGTCAACATGGTTTATTAGATACATTACATCCTCAGTTTTCCAACCTGACTATTGATTCTGCTCCACCTCTTTCAGAAATCTTAGAGTATATAAAAAGTTATTGCCATTACAACTCTTAATTGAGTCACAGTATAATTTAACATAAAAGGTTAAAACCAGTCAATACTTTTCTAGATCATCCAAAGCTTTAGGTTTGAAACTGTAGAAAGGACAAACTGCGATGGTAAGGTCCGGAATCTGATCTGTAGCAACAGACTTCATTCTGATTCCAACGAGAAGTGGAAAGTTGAAATTTGAAATCCAATGGTATTGACAGTGAGTATCAATCCAATCACTAACGCAGTAAGCCAAGCCAAAAACGACGAGACTCTGCGTAATTGTAATAATGCATTATTTCTGGTACAAAAACATGATCATGAGCATCGTTGAACATTAACTCTAGGTATTTGTGATGAGACTGCTGACTTATGTTCAGATCATATTCGGAGGCATCATAGGAATACATTGTACTTTCGATTGTCGCTGCCCAGAAGTACCCCCACGACCAGAGCTAGGTGAACCCCAGAGGTATTGCGGAAAAGAACTGAAGGGAAAAGATTGCCTGCCTGAGACAATATATAAATGCGCAACTTTCAACCAGACCATAGCAGAACCACCAAAGAGAAAACTTGACGATAATTGTGCACATAAAAGGGTGAACATGCATTGTGGTCCTTACTCACAGTCCTATTACC
>Ga0194135_10002711_pt1 | contig 10777 bp, 9 predicted proteins | sample LitLau_LLRF_2013_FD_134024 | JGI IMG/M metagenome (GOLD analysis project Ga0194135, IMG submission 134024) | Freshwater sediment microbial communities in response to fracking from North America - Little Laurel Run_MetaG_LLRF_2013 (version 2) | ecosystem: Environmental > Aquatic > Freshwater >... | reverse complement strand
GGTGTTGGTGGTGGGGGTAGATCTTACTCGTATAATAAACAGGAAGGGGGAGGAAGGTTCGAATACCCCCCATCCCCTAAGCAGGGGGGAGGAGGAGGAACATACCAAAGACTCCATTCATCTGATTTGATGAGTGGGAGTGTTGGATACAAGGTCAGACCCACACACGCTAAAAAACAGACCCACTCGTATCGTTTGAATTTCAGTTTTTGTTTTTTGTGTGTTTAATATTTGTTCGTGTTCAGTGATCATGATTGTGAACTTTAACTAGCTTCTCAGCATGTCGTGTGTTTTGTTTGGTTTTAATTTTGAGTGTGTGTGTGGGCTAGCTACGCTGTTTGATACTAAGCTGGCATTCACTTTTAAAAAGGGAGATGTAAAATGGATATTATACCGTTTCTTATTTCGAATTACTTAATTTATTGATTTGTTTCTTGATCGGATGTTTCATGAATGATAGTGAATGTCAGTGAGAAGTGTATTTCAATGCATCCTTGCTGATAATGCTACTAATATTTTGTTGGGTGTTCAAAGCGTGTGTGTATTAAGATGAAGCCATAGGGAATCGCATGCTAAACATTTCTGGGTTTTATTTTACAGAAGGAAGATATGGAGATGGCATTAAGGGCTTCGCAGATGCACTTGGACAATGCAATAGACGCTATTGACGGAGGTCGTGGAGGACCACCACTTATGGACCAGTCATTATGGGGAGGTGGAGGACCAATGGGAGGCAGACGAGGAGGCCCTGGTGGAGGACCACCTCTTTTGGATGATCACGGTGGTGGTGGAGGTGGCCTTGACTTGGGCTTCGGTGGAGGCAGCATGGGAGGACCAGGTGGAATGATGGGACCTCCTCGTGGAGGGGGATATCCTCTCCCAAATAAAGGCAGTGGTGGAGGTGGTTTCGGAGGAGGAAACTCATCGTCTTCGTCCCTTATCAATAATAGTGGAGGTGGTCCGAATCTTGGCGGAGGGGGTGGTGGATCGATCAATCCTCTACTTCAAAGAATTCTCCAACAGCAACAACCCAACTCCAATCCTCCACCTGTAAGTTCTTCGCAAACGTATATGAGAGTGATGTAGGTTCTGTACATCCGAAAGAGATAGTGAAATAATCTGCTTTTTAATTGCTTTTCGTAGGGTCGTGGTGGAGTGCAGCTGAACGGAGGCCAAGGTGGTGGTGGAGGTGGAGGAGGTCAAGGTGGACAAGGAGGCGGTCAATATCCCTTCAACAAGAGTGTCGGTGTTTTGGTACAACAAATCCAAATGGCAGTCCAGGCTGGCTACTTGAGCAATCAGATTCTTCAGCATCCGCTACCTCCTCAATCGCTAGTTCTTCTTAATTCACTTCTTCAACAAATCAAAAACTACCAAATGTTGGCGCAGGCACAGAACCAAATGGCGTCCCCTAACTCTCCTGCAGCGCTGCAACTCTCCGTCCAAATCACCAAAACTAAGCAGCACATTCAAAATCTCCATGTAAGCTATTAGGAAGTTAACGGCAGAGAACTGATGTATGTGGCATGTTGGATTGTGTTAATTAATTTCATTGATTTATTTCCATTACCAGAATCAAATCTCAGCACAGCAGCTGCATCATGCAAAGCAGCAGCAGGCAGCACAAGGTCATCCTCCACATGGTGGTGGTCACAGTGGACACGGCGGAGGAATGGGAGTAGACTATGGCAAAGGCGGTAGTGGACCCCCTCAACAACCTCCATTTGGTCTTCTCGACGGTCGAAGTGGATCCTCCGGAATGCTCGGAGGAGGAGGCGATCCTCTTTCTGGACTCCAACACAACTTTGGAGGTGCCGGAGACTTCCTCAAAGGAGGAGGTGGACTAGACTTAAGTGGAGGAGGTCCTCATGGAGGCGGTGGAGGACATCAACAGCAACAACAGCAACACCCTCATCATCAGCAGCAGCAGCAACAACAATCAAGACTGAGTCAATGGGCAAAGATCCCATCGTTGGAGAAAGACGATGGAGGAAATGTTGGGGGTGACTTTTCACGAGCTCCTGGAGGCGGACAAAATAATGGAGGAGGGTTGCTCAAAGCCTCGGGAGGTGGTGCAGGTGGATTGCTCCTTGGACAGGGAGACAAGTAAGTTCATCCTCGCAATAGCAATAGTGATTTGTTGAATAGTTTTGACCAGTGAGTTAATCTTTCCCTATTTGTGTTATGTAGCACTTGGTCTTCCCGCGGGGGTGAAGGTGGCTGGCCTAGTTCCTCAGGAGGAGGGGGCGAAGTTCACGATGATGGAAACAAAGGTGGAGGAGGTCCCTCCGAAGCATGGCAGACTGATTTAGTTCCTGAATTCGAACCAGGAAAGCCCTGGAAAGGAACACAAATATTGAAGAGTGTGGATGATGATCCAACCTTGACACCAGGAAGTGTGGTGCGCTCTCCACTGTCCTTGGCTGTGATTAAAGATGCCACCGAAATATTTGCCAAGGGCAGCTCAGCTTCTACTGCCTCTGCTGGAGGAGGAGCTGTTTCTTCTCTTGCGTCAGATTCTCTGCCGCTCTCTCTCTCGTCATCTTCGACTTGGAGTTACACTCCTACTTCTGCCTCTGCTGGCATTGCCAAGTGAGTAGTTGTTTCATTTACAATTCAACATGTTTTGTTGGAAGTATATGCTTTAACATTGTGCAATTATTGTTCTGAATAGTTCTTTGCAAAAGTTGAATGCAACAAGAGATCTATGGGATTACGGTGGTGGTGGCGGCGGCGGTGGCCAGGGTGGAGGATCACGACCTCCTCCAGGACTGCCTGGTAAGAAGACTGGACTTGCTCCTCAACAAGGAGGAGGAGGATTTCGTGGAGGATGGGGAGGAGGCGGAGGTGCTCCTTACATGTGGCTTCTATTGCGTAACCTGACTCCCCAAATTGACGGTTCAACTTTGAAGACGCTTTGCCTCCAACACGGCCCTCTCCAAAAATTCCACTTATTCCTTAATCATGGAGTTGCGCTAGTTCGATACTCTACTAGAGAAGAGGCTGCTAAAGTAAATGTTAATTTTATAATTTGAGTTCTTATCTTATTGTTAAAAGTTTGTAATGCAAAGCTAAAATGTACGAAATTGTATTTAGGCTCAAAATGCTCTGAATAATTGTGTACTGAGCAACACAACGATTTTGGCTGAGACTGCTGGAGATGCCGATGTGCATCAATTGTTACAAGGTCTTAATGCAGCCTCCAATGTTGCTTCCAACTCCGCAGGGGCCAATTCAGGTGAATACAATGGTATTTTGAATTCTTTTTTTTATACAAAATTAACTAACATACATATTCTTGAAGTACGATGATCATATAAAAACTTATGATTATGATTAGGGTTTTCTGGAGGAGGAAACGGAGGAGGTGATAACCCATGGGGAGGAGGTGGCGGTGGTGGAGGCCACGACTCAAGCCCATTGTGGGGAAACAATCCTTGGGGAGGTGTTGGTGGGGGTGGTGGAGACGCACCAGACCGAGCCACACCTTCTTCTCTGAACTCATTGCTTCCGGATGGTTTGTTGGGAGGCGAATCAGCGTAGTCACGAGGTTCGGTAGAACTGCGCCGTGTGATATTACGAGGAGTATAGACAGCTTTAGAGCAATAATATAATTACGCGTCATGACGAGAGTGACCTTTGACCCACCCACACTTATCATTTTCTGCTTTTTATCTCTGGATATATATCTATATATAGTAATATGTGTTGTTTTACGCGATCTCACGTGGTGACGACGAGCTAGTGACATAAAAGTGTTTGACGAAGATTTCCATTTGACATTTGAGGGTAGGCATATTCTTCGCCCAAGTACAAGTGCGCATGGAGTAGTTGGCGTTGAGATTCAGTGATATTATGATACCTTCTGTATATATTATAATTTGGTTTTATGTAATTGGATGAGGCAATCAGGAGACGTTTTAAAATGCACGTGTTGTTTTTATAGGAATTATATATAATGAATTTAAACGTGTTTGAAAAAAATCAATGTACATATTAATTATCATACTGATGGAGAATAGACACAAACTCGGTCAAGACAAAGAAAGAGTGCTTAATGTTAAGTTAAGGTGTAGAGTTAAGATTATGATTACTGTGCAATGAGGGTGAGTAAAAATTAAGAGAGGCTTAATTTTAGAACAGGAGTGTGCTTATCCCGAGGTTGTTGTTTGATTGGAGGCAATAGGAAGAGAAGGACTGGGGAAGTCATTATGGACTGACTTTTAATTTAAAATCTTAAAATGAAGTATAGTCAGGGAAGATCTGGGCTTAAGTACAAAACGACCTATACAACACTACAACTGCTAGTGCACCTGCATATCTTATGGCATTTTATTATTTCCGCAGCATTTGCTATTAAATCTTAAGGGTCATTCATTATATTCCTTAGAGTAAGAGCGTGTATATGTTATCATGAACTACACATAATTCTTCAGTACAGCGAGCAGATAGTTTTATGAGTGAAAATAGTAAATATCTAAGTCTGGAAGTACAATACGTGCTTAGTATGTAATATCCTCCTCCTGCTGCAGAGACAGACACTAAAATAATACAATGCATTTCCTTCGTCCACAATGACTGAAATCCTCCATCATGAAAAGCATCGATTAAGCATTCATTGTGATCCCGTGTCATTCATTTATTTAATACACACATGTGCTATATACTACTATTGTACTACTACTGCTACTATATATTATTATGATTGTTATTATGATTAGTTTACAAAGAACGTACAAATTCACATGAGACTTAGATTTAGCTGATCCTCGGAGTGTCTATATATGTAAGAAGAAGGCTGATGATACCAATCGTTCTGTTGGGAAGAATCAACTGGAGATCAATTTTTGGTGCAATTTCACTTGTGTTCTTTCGGTGGTTTTCATTCGTTGATTGGCTTTTTAACTATGTACACTTAATATACACACACAATAACCAAATTGGCCTTACTTATAGAAAGAAAAGTACAGAATGAAGAAAAATGTAGTATTTTTGAAGGCTTGAGTAGGACTTGCCAAAAAACACGTGGTGTATTAATTGAGAATTAATTGGGTATTGACTCTTGGTACTCGTCCACGTGTGAACATTACCAAGCTTTAAAGACTTATTATTTAATTAGTTTAAGATAAAAAGTGATGAGCAATAATCTAATTGCTGATGCTATGTAGCTCCTCCTGAAATCGCAATCTCAGTGTTTACTGTTGTTCTTATTATTATATACCCAAACGTCTGCCCAAAGTAGGCAGTGACTTAATAGAGTTGTTCTCTCAATTGAAAATAATGCTCTTTTGTGCAAAATATTTTTTGTGAAGTCAAGTATTACTCTAGTTTTTGTCGTGGTGGTCATCATCATCAGTTCGATTGACTCAATCAACATTTAAATTAATGCCAACCAATGTAGCGATTCTTGTTGTGATGTTACGTGAAGCCTCAATTATTCTCTGGTCTAACTAAATGACTTTCACACAGTATAGGTTAAGTTATTCGGTGTGTGTGAGAGAGGGGCTTATCGATTACAATTATTTTTAATCCCCACTCTCACTCTTAACCGCAGCCAGATCTCTCTGTATAAGTGTATACATAATATATTTAGCATAATAGGATACGTGGTGGTGATTCATCTTATAGTCTCACAGAGTAGTATAATTAAAATATGCCTTTTCTTGACCATAATGATACCAATGAGTAAGTCAATTTTAAACGAACACAATAATATATATAAATATATAAATACATTATATATCCATACATACACCCACACTTTTATTACTACACGCTTAACCTTTGACCTTTGAACTCACACATGTGTAGGAGTAGGTATAGACGTATATACAGTTACTGTAAGGATTTAATGATGACCCTTATTTTTTAATGGACGGTGAAAGGTCAAAGGTGAGAAGATCTGTGTTTCTAGTTCGATTTTGACAAACAACAAAAACAAAAATGCTCTCTGAGGGACAGGTAAACCACCACTCACACACAGGCAGGCAGTATGAAAGCTGGTAGTCAGAGATGAAGAAGCAAAGATCATTCATCAAAAAAGTCCATGAGGACTCTATTACGAGATGAAATGGCATTGACTCAAGAGTATGATGATAACCTATATTACGTGCATTTGTAGCAGACTCTGTGATGTCCAATCTGTTCTTTAATTAGTTATAGTTGTATTATTGCTAGTGATTATGCAAAGTTCAAATGTATCCGAGAAAGATAACCGTCTCAAAGATAAGTTCCGTACTTAACTATACGAAGAAGGAAGGAGAGAGAAAGTAAGGAAGGAAAGAAAGAGAGAGGAGGCTTATCTTCAGAAGATAAGCTATAGAATGTCGACGAAGACGGGTAGAGAAGGACTCCTCCTCCAGTATTACACAAGAGTCTTTGGTGGTGCGGAGGTTCATCCCAACCTACTAGTTGATTTGCCCAGAAGACTTTAATTATTAATGTTACAAACTCCACTACTACTTCACTATGCATGAGAAGAAAACCTACCACTCTATTCCTTTTTGAAAATATAAGGAATAACCAGCCTTCCATTTAAAAAAGTACCAGTTTAGTACACTTGCACACACACTTTTTACAAGGGTGTGTGTGACTAGTTGTATGTTTTGCTCCAAAAGAAAGCCAGAATAAGAAGTGCTCAGTTGATTGCTGTGAAACAGTTGAGATATACATACACACACACACCTGCTGCCTGCCATCGCCAACACTTTTGAATAGTCAGATCAATCATGTCATAATACTAGGATTATCAAAAGTAGATAAGGTTTCTATAAGATTTAAAAAGTTGGTGAAGGAGTAAGGCAGGGTTTTTATTAATGAGGAGTCAATTGTGCCACAGGTATATGATCCCTTACCTGGGACGATTCTTAAGTTATTCTTGATCTGACATAAGAAGTTATATTATTATTATTATGAACTTTTAATTGCATTCATGATGAGTTACATATCTGAGTTAACCACGTAAAGAAATACGCATATCAATGCATGTCAACCCAAACTATATACTACATACATAATACACCACACATTCTGTAAATACATACACCCATGTTATTATTATTACTTTAATGACCAGTTAAGTTTTAAATCATCATCTCAGTTGTCAGTTACTTAATTTGCAATTTGAAGCAATCATCATCATCATTATTATTATTACTGCTATTACTTTTATCCAATCTTTAACAGAGGAGGTTTTTGTGTCGCAGGTATCTGTATAAGTTTCCCGATAGTACTCATTTAAAAAAAACCTTACAATCGAGTTGCTTGTGGGGAATGAAGATCTTTTTTGTTGTTGCTGCTTTTTGGGAAATTAATTGCAATTACTGGAAATTGTGATTAACAATATAAAAAGTATGACGAGCTGTGTGTAGTGTTAATCAGCATAATTAAGTATTATGTCACAGTTAAATATACTATCAACTATCAACATTATTATGTGTTTCACTTATCCACTTGTAGGTTACCTATACACAACAAATATTATCTTAAGTTTAAGTGTATTAAAATTCTGTGTAAAAATTTTATTTCTTTTGTGTTCTCGTTTGTTTTTTTTTCATTTATTTGCATTTGTCATGTTTTTTGTATGATGATTTGCAACCATTTGTACACAAGACGACTTGAATTTTGGCATTTTATTTCAATTTTCACGGGTGACTTTCAGGGTCAAAATTAACTACAAACTATGCAAACAGTTAATAACTCTCTCTCAGATTGACATCTTCTCTGAAGTAATATATATTCCAGCCTGAATATGAATCTGAAACACTTCCTATATAGGTATATATTGTGTCAGTGTAGTTTTATTATTACGACCTGGACTTGTCATATCAATCAGAGCATCGATTATCCATGCAAAATATGTGAGAAATGTTTGTGTGTTTGTAATAATAAGCTTATACCTTTCTATAGTTATTAGTATTAGATAAGTAATATATACTTACTTATGACGATGATAAAGGGACTGGAGGAGAGAGGGTTCAACAATCAAAAGTTCTTCTAGAAAACTAACATTTTTGCTTGTTGGTGTGATAACGAATCTGCAAAAAAACTGGCCAAAATAGACGAGAAAATCCCGTACAGAGTACAATAACCAATACTTCTTGTGTGTAGTAGTTTTCAGTGTATATGCGGAAATGCAATGTGTATGACGTGACCTTAGATGATTAACACTCGTGCTCAGTCAGAGATAAAAAATGCAGCTTAACATTTAAAAGATTGAGGTTGTCTTCGTCCATGTGCCGACGTATAAAAGTGTAATAATTAAGCTGAGTAAAAATATATATATAATGGTGATCGTTGATCATTCATTTATGTATATATGTGTTTGTTTCACATTTAAAAAATTATATTTCAAAGATTCAGAATTCGAATTTCAAATAATAATCATATTGTTCTCCTCCAACTTAAAAATTCACAAAGCAAGGACCATACTGTATAAGAATATATAAAGACCAACTTCCGGAAGACTTTTTGAAAAGATTGAACAAAAGTGAGTCATCTTTTGTCTTTGATGATGAAAAAGGCGAAAGATTTTTTTGCCGATAGGAAGATATGAAGAAAGGAAGAAGGTGGTGGTGCGTGAGATAGGGTGGAAAGAACAAACCAAAGCCCAAAAGTCTATTCAAAATGAACAGATAACGAGAAGAAGCAAATACACAATCAAGTGATTTGAAATGACGATGATACATATAAACACATTTCACTGCAATGTCTTCGAACAAATGATGAGAAATATGTACCAACAGCCGATGATCAGTTACATATATAGACATGCAAAGTTTTAGGAATTTTTGGAAAGTTTCTGTGAAGAATAAGGAGGCAGTCAGAGAGAGAGAAGGGATTCCTTCTAAAATAATCCTCGTGTGAAAATGAATAATAACAGTGAGATTAAATAAATTCCTGGTGTGCGTGCAATAAGTGAAGATGATGCAGCACTGCTTAAATCTAAAAGAATTAAACCTGCGGAAACACAAATGTTAATTCTGCAATTAGGTGAGAGATCGTTGGACTCTCGCGAGCTCACAAATCGTTACCTTATATATGATGGCGGTGGTGGAATTACTATCCTTAGACTTTTCATATTAGGTTAAGTTTTTAGTAGGGGCTTTGGAAATGCAAGCTGCATCATACAATTTTAAATATAAATTATATTGTACCTAAAATCAGTAAGGAAATAATAATATTTATTAGTGAATAATGAAGAAGAAGGAAGAGAGGTATCAAGAAAAAATTATGTGCCACAAGGATTAATTTACCCCTGAGAGAAGAGAGTGAAGGTGAAAAGTCTAAAAATTTTAAAAGCTTTATTATTATTACCCATGTTAAGTATGATTTTAACTGCATAGTTGGGACATTAAACCATTAAAGTCATAATTTTATTGGTAAATTGTCATTCAGTGAATTTATGAATTGAGAAGGAAGTCTTGAACGAAAAAAGGAAGTTCATCTAGTCTGAAACTTAAAAATATGATTCTCATTAAATACAATTGACAATGAACCGCAATATAATAAGTGCGAACAAAAATCAAAATTCAAGGATCTTAAACAGGAAGTATTGCAATATTTATAATTACAAATTACAATGATTTTATTTCTTGATTTGAAAAAAGGCAAATTTATGTTTTAAAATATGATTGGAATGTTTTTAAAAACTCTTCCTTTCCGAGAGGAAAAATCTGCTGCTCTGTGTGATATCCGGTAAATGAAGAAGTTACAAAATGTGTGCTGCTTATAATAATAAGATAGTATAGAGAGTAAGTTAAGCTGAATTTTCCTCGAATATCATATGGATAGGGTATAAGGTTAGATAAGAACTTAACACAGTCTGATTATAAATGAAGGAAGGCGGAGAGGAATAAGAAGAGTAGATGGTGAAAGTAAAAAAAAACCTCCAGCACACAGACATGCATATATACCTACTATATAATAGGCAGGCACAGATTTACAAACTGGACAGAATGCACATTCTCTCGTGAAGAAAAAACCTATTTATAGCTTATGACGGCCTATCTAGACACACCCAACAATGAAATAAAGTGTAGATAAGACTTAAAACTTATCTTTCTGACGATTCCATCATCCATATTATAAAAAAGGAAAGACTTTGAGCAGGCCTTGCAGACTGGCCAAAAACTTAAGTGAAAGAAGTCTTCAGGTGAACAGTCACGTCCCTCCCGACTCTCTTCTACTACTACTCTATAAACTACTCTCCACCAAAATACTTACACTTTCAAAATCTCCTAGAGCAATTTATCGAGCAATTAACCCTGGTTTTAAATTGGTCATAACGATGAGTTAGTAGAGAGGTATTAGGTGATGCAAATACCTATGCATAAACGCTATACTCTATACGACGACGATTATACAATGGGATGATAATGATGATATGCTCGGAGTTCAAGTGATGTACATGTGGCACAGTTTCATACACGTTGTGATGACAAAGTTGCTAAAGAATCAATATACTACCTACCTTAATTAAGATTAAGTCAGTGCGTGTGGAGAGGGATAAGAAGAAGAGGTGAAAGCGCAGGTGTCAATGCAACTGTTTATTGTTGCAGCCTTCTCTCAATCTTTCACTCACTACTAACTATGTAGAGGTAGACAGACATAAATGAATCAACTTTAGTCTTGATTTCAATAGAAATAGCCATTTAAAATAATCTAAAGTGTAATATACATATATAATATATATATATATATATATATACAGTCAGGGTAATTCTAATACAATGCTACTTAATCGTGGCATCAACATCTCCTCCCTTCATATATAAAT
>Ga0194135_10002710_pt1 | contig 10777 bp, 11 predicted proteins | sample LitLau_LLRF_2013_FD_134024 | JGI IMG/M metagenome (GOLD analysis project Ga0194135, IMG submission 134024) | Freshwater sediment microbial communities in response to fracking from North America - Little Laurel Run_MetaG_LLRF_2013 (version 2) | ecosystem: Environmental > Aquatic > Freshwater >... | reverse complement strand
AGAAAGTGATAAACTATAGATTGTCAATTGAGGAGGATTAGCTCGCTGCGCTCGCTGATCCCTGAGGGGGGAGGCTTCAAACAAAAATGCGTCGCTGCGCTCCTGTCATTTTTTGTTTTTATCAAGCCTTGCGCTTGCAGCGCAGAACTTGATTTAAAACAAAAAATGCCACCCTATCGGGTAGCATTTTTGTTTGGCGGAGAGTGGGGGATTCGAACCCGCGGACCCTTTGACAGGTCAACAGTTTTCAAGACTGCCGCAATCGACCACTCTGCCAACTCTCCGCGACAAAAGTACAAATACGTCTTGATTATGCAAACAATGATGTTGATTTTTTAACAGAAAATTTATAACTAGTTAAAACAGAGATAGAAAAACTTCTATTTTCTGATTTTTTGGGTCTGAGATGTGCCTTTTTTGAACAGATTAAAGGGTTGTTTGATGATTTTGACGCTGCGTTTAGAGACGTCAACGCTCGCATTCAGCTCGAAACCGATCAAAAGTATGAGAGAATTGAGATACAACCAGATCATAATTACGATCAATGTACCTATCGATCCGTATACTTTGTTGTAAGAACCAAAGTGATTGATGTAGAAGGAAAATCCCCAGATGGTGAGGAAAGCAAGAATCGTGGCCAGCCATGATCCGGGACTAAAGAATGTCCACTTTTTGGTATTGGCAGGACCATATCTGTAAAGGATGGAAATGGTGACAAAATAAAGGATACCCAATAATGCCCATCTGGATAAATCAATAAGATAAGCAATAAAATGCCCCTTGATATGGAGTCCTTTATTAATGTAATTTAGAGCAAGCTCACCCAGGGTCATTGCGCCAATGGTAATGATTAGGGAAACAGCAAGCACAAAGGTAAGGACTAAAGCAATCAGACGCTGTTTAAGCCATGTTCTGGTTTCTCTGATCAGCGATGACTTATTAAAGGCATTCATCAGACTGTGCATGCCGTTAGTAGCGAAAAATACGGAAAGTAAGATACCGAAGGATAGTAATTTTCCGTTCTGGATTTTGATAATTTCGGATAGGGTCGATTCAAAAGCTTTAAAAGCCTGAGAAGGAAGGATGAGTTGTAGTAATACCATCAGCTGATCCTGGAAACCAATTCGCTTCGGAATAAAGGGAATCAGGGTAAAGAGAAAGATGATGCCTGGAAAAATGGCCAGCATAAAAGTGTAGGCCAGAGAAGAGGCCTTATTCACTAATTCCTGCTTGCCCAGCTCCCTGAAAAAGAAGGAAGCTACTGTGTAAAGGGGGATTGGGCTAAATCCGGGGGCAACATAAACTTTTGTCCAGTCTATAAATAAGGAATATAGCCTAATCTTCAGAAGATGTTTGTGTACCCAATTCATTCATTAAATCTAGTGATAATATTTTGCGATCCTTTCCATAAAATAGTCGGGAGGGGAACAGGGTTTCTTTTTGTCCATGTCAAAGAATACGAGTGTCGTAGATCCGATGTTGATGAGTTCTTCGTCTTCGTTGAACAGCTCATAATCGAATATAATACGTACCCCAGGTAATGTTTTGACGGTAGTTCTGATCGTGAGTTCCTGATCGTATAAAGCAGGTTTGATGAATTTGCATTTCAGTTCGAGCAGGGGCAGCATGATCCCTGACTCTTCCATTTTACCATAAGTCATGCCCAGGCTGCGTAACATTTCAACGCGGCCTACTTCGTAATACTGAGCGTAGTTTCCGTTGTAAACATAGCCCATCTGATCAGTCTCACTATATCTTACTCTGATCTTGGTATCGTGTGTGTACATGCCTATTTGAAAATATTGCGTTTATCTAAGGCTGCCCTGTAGGCTTTTGCATTTACTTCATGCTGTGCTTTGGTTTCTGCGAAAGCATGGTATCCTGAGAAATCTGCTTTAGCACACATATAAATGTAATTGTTGTGGTCATGGTTTAAGACAGCATCAATAGCATTGATACTTGGCATCATGATCGGGCCCGGAGGCAAACCAGCGTATTTATAAGTGTTGTATTTAGATTCTATGCGCAATAAAGGACCGGTTACTCTTTTTACAGTGAAATCACCGTTGGCAAAAATTACCGTAGGATCTGCCTGTAATAAAATACCTTTGTTTAAACGGTTAAGATATAATCCGGCAATAATTGGCATCTCTTTGTCGTAAAGGGCTTCTCCATCAACGATTGAAGCCAGAATAGTTACTTGCTGAGGACTTAAATTCAGGGCCGCTGCCTTTTGTTTACGTGATGCATTCCAGAATTTATCATACTCTTTCTGCATTTTGTTAAAGAACTCTAAAGGTGTGATATTCCAGTACATGTCATAAGTATTCGGAATGAACATCGTATAACTGTTATCTGTCGTAAAACCGTATTTTTCTACTAATGCAGCTGAGTCAAGGACTTTGATAAAGGCCATTGAATCGGCTTCGAGGCTTTTAGCAAGATAAGCTGCAAATTCTTCTTTTTTCCGGATGTTATGGAATTTTAAACTCACAGGATCCTGGTTTCCGGCTTTGATCATATTGATCAGGCTGCGGTTGTTCATCCCTTTAGCCAGTTTATAGCGTCCTGGTTTTAAACGGTCTGCCAGATCCATCTTAGCAGCTGCCTGACTGAAGCTTTCAGCATCTACCAGCAGGTCTTTACTTTTGATTTCCTGAAACAGGTTTTCTATTGTAGAGCCTGTTTTGACGTATAGATACTTTTCTTTACCGCTGATATTGGGGGCGAAGTAAATTTTATATTGTTTCAGACCGAAAAATCCCCCTACAGCAAGGACGATTAAGCCAGCAATCAATACTATTTTAGTACTCTTTTTTGGTTCTTTGGTGGTTTCAGTAGTCATAGAGAATTTGAAATTCTAATTATTTTTTATTGGATAGAGTGATATTGATCGGAGTGCCGATTTTAACCTTTGATACCGAATCTGTCAATGCTGGGCTCTGTGCAACAATAACAGCATTTGCAGTGTCGGTAATTGCACCTTCATAAGTAATTGTTCCAAGTTTCAGGTTCGAACCTCTCAATGAGAAGGCAGCTTCGCCTTTCGTAAAGCCTAAAAGAGCCGGAATATCTACATCTTCATTTCCTCTTCCGTCACTCAGTAACATATCTATTTTTGAACCTTTAGGGATCACATCGCCTGGTTTAATGGCTTGTCCGCCGAACGAAACTTCCAGTACGACATCTTTACTAACATCAGCTTTGTATACTGTATCACCTACCTTTAAACCAAAACTATGAATGATAGACTGTGCCTCAATAAATGATTTGTACTGGATCTCAGGGAATTTCACATTAGGTGCCTGAGCGGTATTTATAGTCAGATAGATCGTTCTGTTATCCTTTACAAAAGTATTCGCTTCAGGATCCTGATCAATTACGGTACCAGGAGGCATATCCATAATGTATACAGAATCTACTTCATAACGTAAACCCAGATCTTCCAGTTTGGATACTGCCTGGTTAAAAGACAGGCCTTTCACTGCTGGTACATTTAAGCCCTGGCCGTGTTTGGTATAATAACGTAAACTGAAAAAAGCAATAAACAAGAGTATAGCCACAGTGGCGATGGCTGCAAGGAGGTTGTTCCTGAATGATTTAGTCTGTAAGTAATCGATGAATTTTGCCATTTAATTATTTTGTGTGCCTTGTAATTTCGTCCAAATTTAGACTAAAAATATATTTTATCGGAATTTAAATGAGATCTGAATAAACTATTTTGATATTTTTGAGCCATATCTTATCGTTTAATTTGATTAATCAGGAATATCCGGTATGAAATCTATAAGTATAAAGGCTTCATAACGGATATTAAAGAAATATATTTTTATGAAGAAAATAATAGCCTTGCTAACTGGCGGTACAACTGGAGAATGGGTAATATCAGTAAAAAGCGCAGCCACGATAGCGCATAACCTTGATCCGGATAAATTTGAAGTCTATAAAATTATGCTTACGCAGCAGGGATGGTTTTATGAACCAGTTGATTCTGTAAAGATTGAAGTAGACAGAAATGATTTTTCATTGGTCTATAATGGCCGGAAGATAACCTTTGATGGTGTTTTTATTGCCATCCATGGCGCCCCGGGAGAAGATGGTAAATTACAGGGATATTTTGATATGCTCGGTCTTCCTTATACAACCTGTGATGCACTGACTTCGGCAGTAACAATGAATAAAGGGTATACCAAAGCTATTGTTCAGGACATTCCAAACCTGTTTATCGCTAAATCTGCACAGATTTTTAAAGGTACACCTTATAGCCTTTCAGATATAAAAAATGGACTTAACCTACCTTATTTTGTGAAACCGAATAATGGAGGAAGCAGTATTGGCATGAGTAAGGTGAAAAATCAATATGATCTTCAGGGAGCAATTGATAAAGCGTTTAAAGAAGATACGCAACTCCTGATTGAAGAATTTATCGAAGGCCGGGAGTTTACCGTTGGTGTGGTAAAGCTGGATGGTAAAATAGTTGTTTTGCCAGCAACAGAAGTAGAAACAGCGAAAGAGTTCTTCGATTTTGAAGCAAAATATACGCCTGGTGTAGCTACAGAAACTACACCTGCACCATTGCGTCCTGAAACACGTTTAAGGGTAGAAGAAATCGCAACTGCTGTGTATACTAAATTGAATTGCAGGGGAGTGGTTAGAATTGACTTTATTCTGGTTGGTGATGAAGGTGATTTCTACTTTATTGAAATTAATACGATTCCGGGACAGACGGCTACAAGCTTTATTCCTCAGCAGGTAGCTGCGTATGGAATGAAACTGAATGATTTTTATACTAAACTGATTAAGGAAACCATCGGTTAAGTAAAATGTATAGTCAGTATTTAGCAGAGCGCGATTTTAAAATCACTGTTTATAAAAAGGGGGAGGTGATTTACGAGCCGGGACAACAGCCGAGATATGTTTATTTTATCAAAAGCGGAGAGGTCAGAATGGCTACTGTAAATCATGATGGAAGAGAGTTCATACAGGGGATTTTTAAATCGAGGCAGCACTTTGGCGAACCGGCTTTATTGCTGGATCGCCCTTATCTGGCTTTTACAATTGCCTCTAAGGATTCTGAAGTCATTCAGCTGGATAAAACTGCCTTCCTGAAAATGATTGAAGAAAACAGGGCTTTCAGCATGGATCTGATTATGACAATGAGCAGACGCTTGTTTTATAAGTCAATGATGCTGGAGGAACTGGCGAATGAGCAGGCTGAACACAGGCTGCACACACTGATTAATTATCTGTGTCAGGATCTTGAAAAAGGTGCCTTACTGAATGTTACGCGCCAGACGCTGGCAGATATGAGTGGTTTAAGGGTGGAAACGGTGATAAGGACAATCAGGAAACTGGCCTCCTCAGGTGAGCTTAAACTGGTCCGGGGCAAGATTGTCAAACTATAGTATGATATAGATCATAAATTTGAAGGATTATAATGATTAATTTTGTATATTAATTATTACGAATAAACATTAACGTTATGGCACCTATTTCAAAACTAGAAGCAGTCATCCAGTGTAAATGCCCAAGATGCAGGCAAGGGAATATCTTTCCGGGTAAAATGTACTCTTTTTCGTTTAAAGGGCAGGTGACAAATGAATATTGCCCGCATTGTAATCTTCGTTTTGAGAGAGAGCCTGGATTCTTTTACGTGGCAATGTTTATCAGTTATGCTATGAACGTGGCTGAAATGATCACTGCAGCAGTGGCAACTTATATTTTAGGTTTGCCATTGGTTTATGATAATCTATGGTATTATATAGGTATTTTACTAATTACAGTATTTATATTTTCTCCGTTTAATTACCGTTATTCAAGGGTAATGCTTTTACATTGGTTAACTCCTGGTTTGGGCTATATTCCTGGCAGTGGCGATGAACCGGTAAATACAATTAAATCTGCTTAGTTTTCCACTTACCTTTCTTAAATAAGATATATCCGGCTATAGCGATCCCTGTTTCGGCAACCGGGATCGCTATAAATACGCCCTCAGGTCCCATATTGAAGGTTTTTGCCAACAGGTAAGCCATTGGAATCTGAAAAACCCAGAAGCCAAAGAAGTTAATGATAGTAGGGGTTCTGGTATCTCCTGATCCATTGAAGGCGCTGGTCATCACCATGCCGATACCATAAAACATAAAGCCCAGGCACATCGTTCTTAATGCACTGGAGGCAATTTCCTGGATTTGCTGGTCCGCAGTGAAAAAGGAGACCAGGTAATGGCCGAAAATCAGGCTGATCAACATGGTTACTCCCATATAGATCATCGCATATTTTGCAGTTTTTAAAACAGATTCTTCAGCACGTTTAATATCTTTTGCACCCAGGTTCTGGCCTACTAATGTAGCAGCTGCACCACTCATACCCCATGCGGGTAGCAGAAAGAAGAGCATTAATCTGATTGCAGTCTGATAACCTGCCGAACCATGATCTCCACCAGTAGTTGCCACCAGTTCTGCCAGGAATATCCAGCTGCATGAACCAATCACAAATTGAAAGATAGCAGGGATAGCTATCTTTAGCAAAGCCTTCATCTGTTGGAAATGAGGCGTAAAATAGGCCAACTTGATTTTTAACAGACTTTTTCCGCTGATTAGCTGGTATAACTGATAACATACGCCAATGCTTCTTCCGATAGTAGTAGCTATGGCAGCTCCGGTTAATCCAAAGGCCGGGATAGGACCAAAGCCGTTAATTAAGATGGGACACAGAATGATATTGGCAATATTGGCAACCCACAGGCTTTTCATCGCGATAGCTGCATTACCCGCCCCTCTGAAGATCCCGTTAATCAGGAATAACAATACGATAATGGTACTGCCCCCCATCATAATCTGGATAAAAGGGGTGCCTGCCGCAGTGGTTTCTGCCGATGCCCCCATCAGCATTAATATTTTTCCGGCATAAATAAAACCAGCAATACTAATCAGCAGGTTTAAAGTGACGGAGATCAATATAGCTTGCATACCCGCTTTGGAAGCGGCTACCGGATCTCTTTCTCCGATCCTCCTGGCTACCACTGCAGTGGCGGCCATACTTAGTCCGACTGCAAAAGAATAGATAATAGAGAGTACAGATTCGGTTAAACCTACTGTTTGTATAGCTTCGCTGCTATTGTGAAGGTGGCCCACGAAATAGAGGTCGACCAGGGCAAACACCGATTCCATGATCATTTCGAGCATCATCGGAATGGCCAGTAACAACACAGCTCTGCGGATACTGCCATGAGTGAAATCTAATTCTTCTCCCTGGATAGCCTGTTTTAACAAATGAAATATTTTGCCAATACCCGTTTTGTGCTCCTGCGTTGTCATATTCGGTTTTTTCTATACGCTATAGGCTTTAATCATCTCTTCACTAACCTTACATCCTTTGCCTGTGGTGGTGTCAATTAATACATAGTCAAAATAACCATCTGAGGCTATTTTTCCGGTACGTATGTTTTCTATTTCAAATTGTACGCGGCAGCCTTTATCGTTAATGGTCAGTATCCCGGTACGTATCTTTAACTGATCTCCTAAAATCAGCGGCCTTTTATAATCTACATGGGCAGTGCGGACCACCCAGCCAAAACCGCTTTTCAGGAAGTCTTCCATGGGCATTTTATAGAACTGTTCCATCTGATCGTAACGTGCAGCCAAGACATAATCAAAGTATTTGCTGTTGTGTACGTGGTTGAACATATCTATATCATCGGGTCTTACCTTAAGTGCTGTCTCAAATATACTGTATTCGGTCTTTTCCATGTTACAAAAGTAAAGTTTGAAGGTTGCTTATTGAAATATATTCTCCAGAAGGAGCGGTTGAGCATGGTGTAATTGCTGGTTGTATATTTTTTTTGTCTGTTTTTCAGTGGTTTAGGTGTTGTTGTATTCTGTTTAAATGATTTTGAGGATACTTGTTTATCCTGAAAACTTACACTATCTTTGCGCGTAATTAATTAATCAATATACACTTTAGTATAATTCAAGCAATGTATTTAAGTAAAGAAGTAAAAGCCGACATTTTCAAAAAACACGGCGAAGTAGAAACTAACACAGGATCTGCAGAAGGACAAGTAGCGTTATTCACTTACCGTATCGCGCACTTAACAGAACACTTGAAGAAAAATCGTAAAGATTTCTCTACTCAATTGTCTCTTCAAAAATTAGTAGGTAAACGCCGTGGTATTTTGGCTTACCTGTTTAAAAAAGATATCAACCGCTACCGTGCTATCATCAAGAACTTAGGTTTAAGAGATATCATCAAACCAATTGGCTCTACAAGAGACAGTAAATAAGCGTTATAATATCAGGAAAAGCCATTCTCAGGGATGGCTTTTTTAATTGAGAAATAAAAATACTATATATAAATCAGATGTGTAGAAAGAGGAAAACACATCACAACAATTTGTAAATGAATGTAATAAAAAAATCGTTCGATCTTGGCGATGGAAGGACCATCGAAATTGAAACCGGTAAATTGGCTAAACAGGCTGATGGTTCCGTAGTGGTAAGAATGGGTGATACCATGTTATTGGCAACTGTAGTTTCTACTGTAGGCGCTAAAGCTGGTGTTGACTTTTTACCTTTATCTGTAGACTACCAGGAAAAATATGCGGCTGCAGGTCGTATTCCAGGTGGTTTCTTACGTCGTGAGGCAAGATTATCTGACTATGAGGTTTTAATCTCCCGTTTGGTTGACCGTGCTTTACGCCCAATGTTCCCTGAAGATTATCACTCTGATACTCAGGTAATGATCACTTTGATCTCTTCTGATAAAAATATAATGCCGGATTCACTGGCTGGTTTAGCTGCTTCAGCTGCCATCGCTGTTTCTGATATTCCTTTTAACGGACCGATCTCTGAAGTTCGTGTAGCAAAAATTGATGGCGTTTTAGTAATCAATCCATATGTTAGCGATTTAGAACGTGCTACTTTAGAATTCTTGGTAGCAGGTACTGAAAACGATATCGTAATGGTGGAAGGTGAAGCTGATGAGATTTCTGAAGAAGAAATGGTTGAAGCTATCGAATTCGCTCACAAAGCAATCGTTGTTCAGGTTAAAGTTCAGAAAGAACTTGCTGAAGCAGTTGGTAAAACTAAAAAACGTGAATATTCTCACGAGGATAGCAATCCTGAGTTAAAAGAGCAGGTTTATGCTGCTACTTATGATCAGGTTTATGCTGTTGCCAAAAGCAAAAGTGCTAAACATGAGCGTACTGAGAAATTTGCTGAGATTTTAGCTGTTTTCGTTGCAACGCTTGGTGAAGAAGTTGATGCTGTAACTAGCTTTTTAGCTAAAAAATATTTCCACGATGTACAATATGATGCTATCCGTAACCTTGTTTTAGACGAAGGTATGCGTTTGGATGGTCGTGATGTACGTACTGTACGTCCAATCTGGAGTGAGGTAAGTTACTTGCCATCTGCTCACGGTTCGGCAGTATTCACACGTGGTGAAACTCAATCTTTAACTACAGTTACACTGGGTTCTAAAGATGATGAGCAAATGATTGATGGTGCTTTCATCAATGGTTATAACAAATTCTTATTACACTATAATTTCCCAGGATTCTCTACAGGTGAAGTTCGCCCGAACAGAGGTGCTGGTCGTCGTGAAATTGGTCACGGTAACCTGGCTATGCGTTCTTTGAGAAAGGTATTACCTGGACTGGAAGCAAATCCATATACTATCCGTATCGTTTCTGATATTTTAGAATCTAACGGTTCTTCTTCTATGGCTACTGTTTGTGCTGGTACTTTAGCACTGATGGATGCTGGTATTAAAATCAAAGCTCCGGTATCGGGTATTGCAATGGGTTTAATCACTGATGAGAAAACTGGTAAATATGCAATCCTTACTGATATCCTGGGTGATGAAGATCACTTGGGTGATATGGACTTCAAGGTTACTGGTACTGAAAAAGGTATCGTAGCTTGTCAGATGGACTTGAAAATCAATGGTTTGAAATGGGAAGTGTTAACTGCTGCCCTGAAACAAGCTAATGAGGCTCGTTTACATATCTTAAATGAGATGGCAAAAACTATTGCTGCTCCACGTGAAGATTACAAGGATCACGCTCCTCGTATCGTTTCATTAAGTATTGACAAGGAATTTATAGGTGCTGTAATTGGCCCAGGCGGTAAAATTATTCAGGAAATGCAACGTGAAACCGGCGCTTCTATCTCTATCGAAGAGGTGGGTAACAAAGGTATCGTTGAAATCTTCGCTGATAATAAGGCTGCTATTGATGCTGCTGTTAAGCGTATCAATGCAATCGCTGCTAAACCGGACATAGGTGCTACTTATGATGGTAAAGTAAAATCTATCATGCCTTTCGGTGCTTTCGTTGAAATCATGCCTGGTAAAGATGGTTTATTGCATATCTCTGAGATTGCATGGGAACGTCTTGAAACTATGGATGGTGTCTTGAAAGAAGGTGACAAAATCCAGGTTAAATTATTGGATATTGACAAACAAGGTAAAATGAAACTTTCAAGAAAAGCTTTATTACCTCGTCCACCTAAACCAGAAGGTGTTCAGGAGAACAAACCAGCTTAGGTTTCTTCAATAGTATAAAGGAAAAGGCGGTCTCTCTATGAGATCGCCTTTTTTGGTTTAAAAATAAAGGTGTGTGTTTTTATTGGCCGGATACCTTTGAAGGAAGCTATATGCCAATAAAAACACACACCTTATTTTTAAAATCACTAGGTTAACTTAATAGGAGACAGCTTTTCTTGCTTATACTATCTTGAAAATATCAGGTTTTTATCTCTTTGGTGTGTCCCAAAGT
>Ga0194135_10002709_pt1 | contig 10779 bp, 18 predicted proteins | sample LitLau_LLRF_2013_FD_134024 | JGI IMG/M metagenome (GOLD analysis project Ga0194135, IMG submission 134024) | Freshwater sediment microbial communities in response to fracking from North America - Little Laurel Run_MetaG_LLRF_2013 (version 2) | ecosystem: Environmental > Aquatic > Freshwater >... | reverse complement strand
GGAGGAGGCGAGGAGAGTGGAAGACACTTTAGTCCTCTGGCCAATTCGGATCAGTCAGCAGCAGCAGTGGAGCTGAAGGACAACAACAGTCAACAAGTTGACATCATGGAGGACATGATTGCAGACGATGCGTAAGTTAATCAATTACTAAATCACACTATCTTTTATTTATACAAACGTACTTTGATTGCATTTAAATTGAATTGAATTCATCATCTGTCACGTCATAACACTCGTAAGAGTAAAAGTAACCACCTGCTTCATAATCTTACCGGCTCTCTCTAATGTCACCTTCACCTCGTCTATCTTATCATTGTTATTTATGTCAACTTCCCAGGCCACTCCGACGTCCCGTCTAACCCTGTTTACCCTGCTGCTAAATTCGTGCTGAAAGTTAATTGATATATATCTTTTATACCGCCTACAGGGCATGGAAGAAAATTCAACAGAACACATTTACGAGATGGTACGTCAGAGTTCTTATTCTTTCATATCTTGTCCCAAATGAATTAAATTAATGAGATTAATATTCAATTTGGATTTGTTCAATCCCAGGGCCAACGAGCACTTGAAGAGAACCAACCAGAACATTTCTAATTTGGAGACAGATTTGGAAGATGGGCTTAGATTAATTGGACTTCTTCAGGTATTATCTGGGAAGACACTGCCGAAACATAATAAGAGACCGAGCTTCCGCTCACAGAAACTTGAAAATGTTTCTGTGGCGCTCAAATTCTTGGAAAAAGATGAACAGATTAAGATTGTCAATATTGGTAAGTCAGTCGCTGTTCTCTTATCTAGGGTAGAATTCAGTTGAGTTTGATTCGCTGATTCTGACGTCGGATTTTGTTCACTTCGGTTTAGATTCCAGTGACATTGTGGATTGTAAACTCAAACTCATCCTGGGTCTCATCTGGCACCTCATTTTGCACTATTCCATTTCCATGTCAGTCTGGGAAGGAGATGACCCCGAGATTAAAGGAGCTGACAAGGAAAAAGGCCCAACACCAAAGCAGAGGTCAGTTGCATGAGCAAAGTGCAAAGCAGTAAAGTGTGTATTTGTTAAAGGCGATGGGTTAAGGTTCATATTCCTGTCTCCAAAAACAGTGTTCTTTGATTATTCTCAGACTCCTCAATTGGGTCCAAAATAAAGTGCCGGAGCTTGCCATTTCCAACTTCACTTCGGATTGGAAGGATGGAAAAGCGATTGGAGCTTTGGTCGATAGCGTCGCACCGGGCCTTTGTCCAGATTGGCAAGATTGGAAAACTAATGAGGGTTTGCAGAATGCTAGTGAAGCCATGACCTTAGCTGATGACTGGCTAAATGTTAGACAGGTAATGAAGCAATTAATTATATACATGCATGAAGTAACATGGCGCAAGTCCTGTAGCGAGAGTGCATACTAAGGGTTTTCCATATTCCAGTTGATTACACCGGAGGAAATTGTGAATCCACAAATAGATGAGCAGTCAATGATGACGTATCTCGCACAGTACCCAAATGCAAAACTGAAGTCTGGAGCTCCACTTCGAGAGAGAACGAATCCCAACAGGTAGGTTGATTAGTTTTGACATGTGTTTCAACACTGATGCACATTACAACAAGTTGACTAATGCATTATTCCCACTTTAAAGAGATGTCTGGTTTCATTTTTTCGATTTCATTTTCATTCGGGATGACTGGACAATGATGTTTATTTCGGCAGATTCAGATATCCGAGGTCGGAGTTCGTTTCGTGTGCTTTTGATTTCCTTTTTCTTTTTCTTTTTTCTTTTTTTAAAAGATTATAACAATTCTATCCTACCTAATGTGTGCAAACTGCGACTGACTGATTTTGACTAACAAAACTCACATCTTTTCATCCCTCTTTATTCAATTTATTTTAGATTAAAAGTAACAAAGAAAACAGAAATGATGAAACTTAATGGCGTGTTGTGATGATTAACTTGCAAACGTGTTATCCAGTCTGATTTGTGTTGATTTCAAGCTGAAATGTGAAATATTTTTTGTTTATAATTATGTCTATTTTGACCCTTCAGGGTTCGATGCTATGGGCCTGGACTCGAGCGTAATGGTTGCAGTGCTGGAACGTCGGTAAAATTTACGGTCGAAACGTTCTCTGCAGGGAAGGGGTATCTTGAAGTTTATCTCTTGAATCCGAACGGGAAGCAGGAAGACGTAATGAAATTAACAAGTCATATAATTAATAATTTCCTCATTTAGATTAGTTCCATCATCAAATGCATGCATTCATTTCTACAGGTGGAAGTGAATTTCAACAATGACCGAAATCTTACGTACAGCTGTACGTATACACCAAAAGTGGAAGGTGATCACACTGTGGTCGTTTTGTACGGCGGACACCAGGGCCACATGCTGAATGTACTACCGATCACACTACTAACCAATCACGATACGCCGTGCCCAACGTTTGTTTCTTGTGTCTTACCAGGTGGCCAGGAGCCCTTTTGTTGTCAGCGTTGAAGCACCGACTGGGGATCCGAGCAAGGTTGAAGTCTTTGGGGAAGGTGTAAGAGCAAATGGGGTTGTGACCAAGAAGCAAACTTACTTTGACATTTCTACCGAACGTAAGTCAAAGCTTTCAATAGGGTTTTAAAGAAGTTTATATGCCGCGATGTGATTAATTAAGAAATTATTCTTTGTAAAGATGCTGGTTCGGGACTTCCAGATGTTGTAATTTTGGATCCAAATGGCGACAAAAAGTCAGTGCCTGTTAAATTGCGTCAAATTAACGATAATGTATGGCGTTGTGAGTACGCGTCGGACATTGTTGGCCTCCATTCTGTCAATGTCTTTTTCAATCGTGCACATGTCCCCAATAGTCCATTCCCGGTGCAGGTTTCACCAGGTATGTACTAAGTAACGTTTTATCCCAATCCTCCTTGTCCAGTCATAATTTCAGTCAATTTCTCTTTAGTTTCTGACCCGAAGAAAGTTAGAGTCTCAGGGCGAGGTCTTCGACAGAAAGGGGTTCGCGTAGGGGACAAAACTGCAACGTTCCAAATTCACACAGAACACGCTGGTGAAGGAATTCCAGAAGCCAAGCTAGTCGAGCCAGGTTAGTGAACATTTTCAATTCTATCAGGAATGGATTCCGTTGAAGTTGGAGTCACATTGCAGGTGGTGGAACGCTGCCAATACATTTGAAGAAGAAGGATGCTGTGACATACGAAGGGAATTACATTCCATCAAAAGTTGGGCGTCACGTGGCCATGCTCACCTTTGCAGGCCAAGAAGTTACCAATCCAGCTACGGGTGAGCCGTTCCAAATCCAAGTGAGTCCAAAGCGAGACACTGGCGTGCGGGCCTACGGTCCAGGTCTGCGCCACGGTATCGTCAATCACCCTGTGCGTTGTAAATTTCATTGAATATTTTTAGTGCGTTGCCAACAATATAATATTCCGGCCTTTCTTGCAATTTTATTAGGCTTTGTTTATGGTTGAAACCAACGGAGAGAGTGGGGCTCTGGGCTTTCAGATTGAAGGGCCTAGCCAGAGCGTAATTAACTGTGATGACAATGGTGACATGTCCTGCCTGGTACGTAGACTCCTCTTCATTTCTTATCATCTCAAGCACTGTAGCTAGTTTTTGATTCGCATGAAAAATGAACTGACAGGTAAGCTACGTGCCCCTCGCCAGTGGTGACTACTACGTTCACATTCTGGAACAAGATGAAGATATTCTAGAAAGTCCGTTCCACGCTCGAATTCAACCCGAATTTGAATTTGAATTTCATCCGGACTTGGTATGCACCATCCTAACACTCACACGGATCCATCAATTTTTCACATTCAAACAAACGCTCACATTTTTTTTTTACTTCAGGTTGAGTGTAGTGGGAGAGGAGTTTTGGCCGACAATTTGGTTGTGAATGAACCTGTGGAGTTCCAGATTGATCCACACCGTTCCGCCTGTGATGCAACCCCCCTCGTTGAGGTTGGTTGACTTATCGTATCATTTGCTTCCGTTATTATTCTAAGAGTAATTCTAGCTTTAATTGTGCACAAATTCTTCTAGATTGTAGATGCCAAAGGAAATTCTGTCAAATGTGAAATAGAGAAGGGTCGGGGGAGTTATCAGTGCAAGTACACTCCCGCGCTTCCTGGGAAGCTGACGATTTTTGTAAGCGACTTTGAAAAGGGATTTCCACAGTTTAATAATTGAGGTCTTTGTGAACAGGTGAGTTATGGTGGGGTTGCTACGAAAAAGTCTCCATATCGCTTGATGGCCGTGATGCGATGCAATCCAAAGCAAGTCCGTGTCTCTGGCCCTGGAGTTGTTGAGAATGGCGTCCTTTCTACCAAAGCAACTCACTTTACTATTGATACGCGAGCCGCTGGTCATTCTGAATCCGGCTTAGCTATATCAATTACGGATGAAAACGGGAAAGGCGTTCCGTACAATTTGCACGACAACATGGATGGGGTTTTGACGGTAGAATTCATTTGAATCGGCTGGTTTTTGGAAATAAGTAGCGAATTGTCCTATTGCTTACTTCAGGTGGACTATATTCCTCCTACCCCAGGGAAGTACCAAGTTCGTGTCCGCTATGACGAGAAAGACGTTGCTGAGAGTCCAATGAGTGTGACGGTCCTGCCACATTTGGATTTATCCAAAATCCACGTCCAAGGGCTCGAGCCAAGTGAGTTCTCTCTTTGGCATAATTTCTATGGGTGGGTTTAGAACTTGGAGGGGGTGGTGAGATAAGGGTTAGATTTACAGGCTTTTAGGTTCTGTGTTAATCTTTTTGAATGTGAGTCAATATCAACTATTCTTCAGTCGTCACCATCGCCCGTCATCAGGAATTCACAGTTTATTGGCAAGGACAAGGTACGGGAGCAATTCAAGAGAATCCTTTTCGTCTCATGACCCCATCCGGTCGAGAGATGAAACTGGATACCGTGAACAAGCGGGGTAGCCTTCCCACTCCACCGTGCACAACTTATTCCTACACGCCTTTTGAACTCGGAGAATATTTGCTCTATGGGATGAGGCAGAGTCCTTTTCCTATCCTCTGTACCCCACCACCTGAGCCTGGCCGCGTTCGCGTATATGGTGATGCACTGGATGGGGGATTCACGTGCGCTCCCGCCCAGTTTACAATTGACACAAGAGAGGCTGGGCATGGTCCTCTTGGGATTTCCATAATTGGTCAAGAAGAAGTCCTAATTCACTGCCTGGATAATTATGATGGGACATGCCTCTGCTCCTTTTTCCCTACGTGTTCGGGAGACTATACAATCCACGTTACTTTTGATGAACGGGCAGTACCCTCCTCTCCCTTCCTTTGTATTATTCGACCGAAACTAAATCCACCGGCGTCAATCGTGAGTCGTCCACATGGATTTCCGATTTGTGACGGTACAGCGTGCGTTTTGAGTGCAAGTTTTGAGTGGTTCATTCTTTGGCGTGACCTGCATGCGAGTTTACTAATCTCATCATAATTTTGTTTTCATCTGTCATTGTTGTTACAAGTAGGAGAGACTCACAGTAGGGTGATTTAGTTCAATGACTTGTTTCATCTTGCATTCATTCAAATAGTAATAATTTTAATCCACTTTGGGTTTCTGATTTCCAGATTCCGACTTTTCCTAAACTAACCTGTCTTTCTGTTTATTTTCTACTTGCGCAGATATTTTCTTGGATTCAGTGACAGAGTTCCAACTGGAAGGAATCGCGGACAAGGAGAAGATTGCATGTCATATTGTGAGCCCCTCACGTCAAAAGTTTGATACATTCACCACTGACAATGGAAAGGAATCTGTCAAAGTTGCATTTACTCCTGCCGAGGAAGGAAATCATGAAATTGAGCTTACTTACGATGGACTGAAGATTCCCGGTTTTCCTTATGGAGTGAATGTAAGCCGTGGATCTGACCCAACTCGAGTTAAGGTGAATCAATGTGTATTTTATTGATTACAACACCGCGATAATTTTTATGCATTGGTCCATTTAAATTATTTGCATTTTAAGGCTAAAGGAAAGGGGTTAGAACAGGCCGTAGTGGATGAACCAAATGTCTTTCAAATCGAAACGAAGGGGGCGGGTACTGGCGGTCTCGGTTTGGCTATAGAAGGTATTTAACCACAAATTATTCTTGACTCACAATCATAAGTGTCAGTCTGTAACTTGTTTTCTTGGTCAATTAGGACCGTCCGAGGCGTTGATGACTTGCAAAGACAATCGTGATGGCTCATGTACCGTTGAGTACATACCCGCGGTGAGTTGGATGGAGCATATCTTGCTTCATTTATGTAACCTAGCTGATTAGGCTGCTCATTAAAGTGTTGCTTACTTTAAGATGGTTGGCATGTACGACATTGCAATTAAGTTTGCCGACACAGACATTCCAGGAAGTCCTTTCAAAGTCCCAGTTGTCCATCCAATGACGCAGCAGAAAGTGACGGCTTACGGTGATGGTCTGGACCCATCCAAAGTTCGCGAAGGGGTCAGCCAAACATTCCTTATTGACGCCTCTGAGGTACGTAAAGGGAGTTTCCTTTTCTTATTATTTCTCATAAAAATGGGCACATGTTAGCTCTGACTAAATTAATTATGAACTAATAGGCAGGCCCTGCAGAGATGTCATGTGAAATCAAGGGTCTCAAGAGTTCACCGGTAGTGAAGGATAGAAAGGATGGAACTTTCGAAGTAACCTATTTACCACCTCTTGGATCTGCTGGTGATGATCTGATGATGAATCTCAAATACAATGGGAAAAACATTGTGAACACGTTAGTTTGAACTCCCTTTACTCCATACTAATGACACAAGACAGTAAATAATAAGATAAACTTCCTTACTTTTCAGTCCTGTCCATATCAAAGTGAAGCCACGGGTAGAGCCGCACCAAGTGAAAGTAGGCGGGGAAGGGGTTTCTCCAAAAGGAGTTCCAGCGTCCCTTCCAACTTTCTTTACGATAGACACGGAAGATGCGGGAATCGGAGATCTGAAGGTGGAAGTTAGTGGACCAAATGCCAGACACCCGAAAGTGACAACGGACGTGGTGGACGATGGAAACGGGAAATTCCGAGCCAATTATCTTCCAGAAGATATTGGAAACTACACAGTACTTTCTTGTTTTTAAAAACAATTAAAGTTCCAATTACATCTAATTTTTGATTCCCGACAATGCATGTGTATTTTTCGTAGGTGACTGTAAATTATGGTGGGTATCCTGTCGGATCTCCAATTACAGTGAAAGCACATCAAACTGGACATGCGGAAAAGTGTAGAATAACAGAAGGAAGAGAGGAAAGGGTTGAAGTGGGCCAGGAAAATTGTATTACAGTGGATTGCAAAGATGGAGGCCCAGGAGCAGTGACTTGTCGCATTGTTTCTGCGGATGGAAGGTGAGAATTATTTAATTTATTAAAGACAATTCAGTATTTGAGAGTATAAAGTAAAATGGTTCTTTTTTAGTGAGGTTGATGTAGAGGTTGAGGAGAACAGTGATGACAAATCCTACTCTGTTTACTACAAATTAAAAGAAGCTGGGGACTATACAGTTGACATGAAATATGGCGGAAATCCCATTCATGGCGGTTCATATCACTTCAAGGTCAGTCTTTGTTCTATTCTCTTGTTTTTCAGAATGTTTCGTTTTAATTTTCATTCAGGATGTGTTCGTGATTTACGAGTGTTCAGAAAGAATTTGGTTGGCATAGAAGATGAGAAAGGATCCCTTCCCAACAGGAACTTATCCCTTTGCCAAGAACCCGACAAGCGTTCATTTCTGAAGGGTAACTTAGGAACTGATGAGTCTCTGCAACCCCGGTTCTTGCATTTAAATGTAGTGGTAGCCTTGTGGAAATTTCACGTTAATCCGCGACTTGTTACTCCCTTTGTAGTTATGGTTGCACAGTTGGTGGATTTTGGCAAGGGTTCGGTAGTGAGGGTTTTTTAGTGTATCTTTGTTTTTTAAGAGATTGGAGGGTCAAGTCACGGGATGGGGAGTTCAGTCGAATAAGAGTGAAAGGAATGGAAATTCCAACTCGGATGTCTTGAGAATCTTATGCAAATCTTCTTATACAAAGGGGTTGTCATCCTAAGATTTATTAGGCGTTTAGTCCCTGCCAAGAAAGTCGATGATTGGAAAAAGGATTTGAAAATAAGTGAAGTTGACGTTGGCATTTTAGAACCGTTGTTGATTAAATTCTGACCGTAACCACACAAACGGAGAAGCAGACGACAATGGTCTTATTTTCTAAATCCCCGTCCATGTTTATGCCCAGGTATTATCCCCAACTTGGGATCCAATCCAATGCATGGGAGGTTAGTTTAGTAACTACGAGGTGTTGAAGGGAATTGAAGTTTTGTAAAATCTAAAGTCGTTATTGTTCTGTCATTATTCGCATTGGAGTGAAGATGGAATGGGTGAAAGTTAACGCGTAAAGTTTGTCTGTATAATTCATAGCAATGACGGCGGATTTGTTTAGCAAATTGGCCACCTGGATTTTGTAACTGTCAGCATATATGTAGGATCCGTTCCGGATCCGATCTCTCCACTTTCACCGTCATGTCACAATTAACGAGCCTTTTTTTAAGCAAGAAATGAAAAGGAAAAGCATACCATTCTTTGGTGCATTCTGGATCTCCAAGTTGGATGAAAGCCCCCAATTTTTTATTTTTAGAATTTAGATTTTTATTCCCGACGGGATAGAAAGATTCCAGTTTGGAGGATCAGTGCTTTGCTTCACTTAAGCATTCAAAGATCTTGTGTTTAATTCCTCTTTTCCCTTTCCATACATCCTCAACCTGTGGCTTTTGGGTAAGAACTCGTCCAGTCCCCGCGAACAACCGGCAGTCCACAAATCATTTTTACCACTTTCAGTTCCAATTAATTGAGCTTGATTTGTCAAATTTGCCTATTGTCCATGTCCAATTCAGGATTTCGATACAGGGTCAACAAGTTAGAAATGAAGAATTTTATTTCTTCAGATCACGGCGTCGCCCAGTCCCTAAGAATTCCGGCTTAGGTAAATATCAGGATGGTATGCTGAAATTCACGGGACGCTATTGATATTGATCTTGTCGTTTGTCCAGTTTTTTATCCTAATTTATCAGTAACAGGAATTGAAATATTATGAAAGGATGCGGTAAATGATTTGGACGGAGCCAAAAAAAAAAATCTGGTTAATTATTATACTTCCCAACTAATCTTATCGCCTGGAGCCGTAAACATTGGATAAACGAAAGTATTACTTATTCTCTTGGGGGCATTGCCGGCTCCAATAAGAGTGTCAGTCTGGTAATCAGGAATTGATTGATCCCAGTTCTCAGACCAAGACCTGGAACAACAGGTTTCAAGAGTTCTGGAGTTCTTCCCTTGTCGGTTTCTCAGGTCCCATGCACAGTAGAGTTATTCGATTTATTCCTCGATATGAGGAATACCCGTCTTTCCCCCCATCGGAACCAAACTCGGATTTTCTATTTACTTGGCCTTGGCCAGTCACTCGGCTTCCGTTTGAGATTGACATTGAAACTCAACATGTGGCTCCTTCTAATACTTTCCAGGCGGATTCCTCCGTTTCGGAAACTTTCAGTGAGGAGAGGAGCAGCTTCCAGACGGTTCGGACGAGTAGGACCACAAGAACAACTGAACACGAGTTATACCGCTTACTCGAGCTTAGCCGAATTCCAATCCCAAGTACAGGCGGAGTCTTGTCTGGTAAGCGCAAGTACTAACTATTTGCTTCAAGTTTTAAATATTTCCAATCTTGATCTGGTTCCTGGTTTTTATATTTTAGCAGAAGTCATCATGCCAAGTGGGCAGGCAGTAAAACCAGTGATTGAGGACCATCACAACGGATTTGTGACGGTACGGTACGAGCCAACAAGCAGCGGGGTCCATGAGCTTCACGTGAAGCAGAATCAACAAGCGATTCCGGGCTCGCCGTTCTTCTTCTATGTGGATTCCATCAATAACGATGCTCTAACAGCCTACGGTCCAGGCCTCACTCGTATGGGCACATAAATACCAATCCAGCATCGTTTCTGTTTATTAGTTTTTTCAGCAAAAGAATGGGCTAAGACTGAGGGACTTAAAAGTGAGAAACCCCCAGTGCCTCACGCATGCAACAGCATGAGAAAATGAGGCTGCGAAGTGGCATTTCTCTTTCACATCCCTCAGTCTTAGTTAGCCCATTCTTTTTCTAAAAAAAAGCTATAGTACTCTAGAATTGAATCAATAACTCTTATTTTTAAGATGGAATCTGTGGAGAGCCGTGTAATTTTATGGTTTCCACGAAAGGATCAAAAGCTGGAGGTGTCCAGTTTAGGTATCCACCCCAAATTCTACCCATTACATAAGAAGCCTTCGGCTTTATGTGTTTCTTGAATGCAAAAGCAAACGTACTTAAGATGTCCATCTCTTTATAGCATCGAAGGACCGAGCAAGACGGATATCAAATGTACTGACAACAAAGACGGAACCGTTGGCGTTCAATACATCGCGACGTAAGTTACAAAGTATCATTACCCTGCAGTAGGCGAACATTGGCTACGTCACCAACGCAATTATTGTATCGTTTCCTCCGATTCCAGTGCACCAGGAGAATATAAAATCACAGCAAAGTTTGGAGAGAAGCATCTTCGCGGAAGTAAGTTCAACGTCTATTCAAAGCAATTTCAAATATCTTGAACAAGTCTTTTGTCTTTTCTAGGTCCGTTTACTGCCAAAATTACGGGTAAGTACTCCATAACGTCTTTCAGCGCAATTATTAAGAATAGAAAAGAGAGCTTGTTCTACTATAGGT
>Ga0194135_10002708_pt1 | contig 10781 bp, 3 predicted proteins | sample LitLau_LLRF_2013_FD_134024 | JGI IMG/M metagenome (GOLD analysis project Ga0194135, IMG submission 134024) | Freshwater sediment microbial communities in response to fracking from North America - Little Laurel Run_MetaG_LLRF_2013 (version 2) | ecosystem: Environmental > Aquatic > Freshwater >... | reverse complement strand
CTTACATACAAACATTACATGATACATATCTTCAATTTCATTATCTTGGCACATATTACATGTAGCTTGAGCATTATTATCATACCGATTATTCAAATAATTTAGTCTAATTGCCTTACCAGATAATGTACTAAATGACCGTAGCATATTTATACTCATTTTCTGTAGTATTTCTATTTTTCTACCACTTTTCAGGCAACCCATTTAAATTAGACTTGAAATATTTGTGCCCTGTGTCATTTTGATAGAAATGCTTCGCCTCACATGTCTTACGATGAAGATGACAGCCATTTCTACAATAGAAGAGAAGGTGGTGGTGCACTACATACTCCATTTTCTTTTGTTGAGAGTGTATCACATAATAATTCCAAGGATGAAGAGTAAGTTGGAAATGTGTAGATCATTTCATTCATACACACGTGCACGTATAAATAAAGTCTGTCTATGCATATAATGTATAGTTGCACATATAGTCACGAAGATTGACAGATTGCCCTATGAATTTGTATCTGTCTACTCTTTCGAAAGGAAAAGTGTCACTGCTCTTTCACTCTTCAGAGTAGAGCAGAGGTATTTTGGTTCTTTCAACCTTTGTATTGTCCTCGGAGGATTACAAAAATGCTCCTCCAACCTAACAAATACATATCTGGGAGAAACTGGTGTAAACTACAGTAAACCACAGAGCTAGAGTACTGACGACGAGTACATGCATAAACGATACACAGATACACACCACAAAACGCATCAACCATTGAATGTGTGTGTGTGTTTCTCTGTAGATATTTTTCTTTCATTCTTTCCCCACATACAAAAAAGTATTTGAATTGAAAAGTATTTTATATTCGCCAAAAGACTCATTGTGCTCTGTCTGTGGGGTATACACACGACACATGAATATACTTATTATTATTATTATTATTATATTTAAAGGAGTTTCCACATTTATTTTTATACTTCTGGTTAGGTAGTGTAGTAGTGTTATTGCTTGGGAAATAGTAATACTGTGCTGGAGAAAGTGTATATCCCTCGTCATGATGATGTTGGCTTAGATAGTGCCTAGTGATGCGGCAGAAACATTCATACAAAAGATGTTTTTGGATACTTCGTAGAGTTCTTTCCGTTCTTGTTGCTCGTATGTGTGTGTGTGTTTGTATTCCTACATCATTTCACTTTATTTCTCCGAAAGACTTCATTTCACATCTCATCTTCATATGATCATTGCAAAGGACGTAAAGAAAAGCCACAGTTGAGCAGTTTCCAGTGTATAAAGTATCGCTTTGAGTCTCTTTATAGGATTTCTTTATGAAAGTGTACCACTGATACTTTGAGGACGCGTGAAAATCACCCCAAAAAGAAGACGCTATACTATTTTCACACCAAAAAAGGAGACCAAGGAATACCATGCTGGTAAGAACTACTTATACTCAGGCTCGGGAGTGTTGGTTCACCATGGGCCATCATCTCAACACTCTCAACCCTTAACTGACTCAAGTTTGTACATTGATAGTTATTAGAAGATGGATGAGTTGTCTCATGCAGTGCAATGTGCAATAATAGACTGTCGTTCTTGTAGAAGCTATTGCTCAAAAATGTCTATTTTGAAATCACTTTCTGTTCCCATTTCCATATTAACCTTTTAGTTACCTGCTAGTTCACGTAGATCTATTCACGGAATGTACTTGTCATTGTTTGATTCCGACTTTGCTCTTGAAATCTTGTTTTACTCCAATAACTTTATAGATCGGCACATAAAAATGATTATTTGCTTGGTTTTCAAGCCATAACATCACCATTACCTGCAGAAAGTTATTGACTACAGAAAACGCGTTCTTTCAAGAGGTTTCTCTACTCATGAATGAAAGGTTAGCAAACTAATTAGTAATTCAAAAAGGCTTATTACACACAGAACGACAGAACCTTGCTCATATACGATAAATCGTTATATTCATGACATTCAAACTTATTGAAACTCGCTGCAACATGAACAACAGTAAAAACAACCCTAGCTCGTCACCAATTCGTCATATTCCATTCTGTGACTAAATGCACAGACATATATGTATCTATCATTTATATTTAAACACGAATTTCTTTCAGTCCACTCAACTTAATTGCGATTTGTCTCTCTCTCATCATCGTCCATTGCGCCACTCTCCGTACACACCGCCATTCGAACTAAAACCCTTTCACTGATGCACATGATTTGTGAAAACTCCCCACAAGCAATAGTGCGAGCTCCAGTAATTCTATCGTGAAAGAGAAGAATGAAAAAAATGCTAAACAGTTTAGTCAAGAAAGTTTTCATGCAAGCCGAAACAAGAGAGGATGAGGAGGACGCGTATAATATAAATACATATATATATTTTAAAGCTTCTTGTCCTTTTTATAGAAGCTGTGAGAGTGTATTAAAGTACATCTGTAGAGAAATCTCATGCTGCGTACTTGATGCTGAGAAAAAGGCATATTTCCAATTTCACATTTTCTGCCTCGTCTAATTAAGGCCATTACAATGCAAAATGTTTCATCCTTCTCGTAGTTTCATAGATATTAAGTCAAAACCCACGACCCATAAAGAAGGGAAACTTTCACATGCAAACTGGCAAACCTTTTCATAGTCATTTTTAGTGAGCGCCTCCATTCAGAATTTCTCATACTTTCCATAATTTTTTAACAGGAAGAAAAGCTTTGTGAATCCACTCTAAAAATTTGATGAAACGGCAGACACACATGTCGTCCATTCTTCGTTCTGTCTTGCATAATGCAGCCTAACTTTCGAAATGGCAGGAATTCTATTTTTAGAAGAATAAAATGCAATACATGGTTTTTGCAATGAAAGCAGCTTGCAATACAATTAATATTCATATGAATCATACGCGTGTATATAAGGGCTAGCCTTTAAGACTCCCGTTTTGGTTTCTTATTTTATTCATGTCACCAGACTGAAAGTTATATTCCCGTTTTTGGTCGAGTCTGTTTGCAATTTGCAATTTATTATTGCTCGACTGTGTAGCAAAAAGGCATGTTTTAAACTTTTAGGAGTTGTTTAACCTTTCTTTTTTCCTGGGGTTTCTTTTGGCCTAAAAAGCAAGTTTCCTTTTATCCTTTGTGTGATCACGTTTCACGGGAGTATAAAGTACAAAATAAATATCTCTGATCAGACCCAAAAGTGGAGAAAGAGAATAATGTTTAGTTTGTATTGGAAGATTGGACAAATACACATGAGCAACGATTGTTTAAATTACTTACATAGAGTAGTTTGTATGTTTGTGCTTGCAATAGTCACCAAGAATTGAATTCCCAACTCACCGATATAATACAGGTTGAAAGTTAGGTCAGATAGTCTGCTATTATGAATCAATGTTCCGTCAATTGCTTTTTTTGTTTAGCTTACCTAGAATTTAAATAGATTGGTACTTGAATTACGTAAATTCTTGGAAAGAAGACAGTCGCCCTTGGAGTAGACAAGGATTTCAGTAACTTTCCGTTTATTGCATAACATTCGAAGTATATAGAAGAGGCTTTATCCTTTCCTTCGAGCGTTAATCACTCAAGAGTAGGCTTAGAGAATAAGCCTGCACACAAGTACACTTATTTGCATAAAAATATTCAGATTGTTTCATCACTCTAGAAGATGATGGTGCAGAAAATATATCAGTGCTTTCGCCAATTCCCAACTTTCTCAAGTCAGACTCCATTGCTTATGGTTCCACTGTGACACACACTTTGTATCTGAGTGCACACATTCTTGTATAAAATGACTTGTGCTTTCTCTTCATATACACCGTGTGTAGTAAAACTAATCATGTAAAATGTGCGCGTTTGTGTGTTTGGTCATTACACAAATGGATACAGAAATAACACTTCTTGAAATGCACTCACGCCTCATCACATCACTGTGAGAGAGAAGTGTAGAGATCTTTTCACTCTGTAAAGAGAATCTGATTAATCTCACGTACAGGGAAACATGAAGAAGGAAAAACATGCTAAGAAGTCAATATACAGTAATGATGTTCGTGGAATACTTAATGATTTTGAAAAAGAGACCTCAAGCCATCACCACTTAATCTGATGTGTAATGAAAGTGTACAAGGAAAAATGTACGAACGATGTGACCAGTCTATCATTCTCGTGTCGTGTCGTAAAGAGAAAAACATGTCTTGTCGTATACTTTACTTCTCCATTTCCCTTTTGTGTAACTTGGATATCCTCCCATACACATGAGTCTCTCTCCCTTTGAAGAAGTGCAACATTAACAAATGACTTCTTCTCGACTTTGAAAAAAGCCTGTCTTGCTTCCGAAAGAGGAATTACGAAACTTATATAACGCAGTTACGTGAGTAAATATCGTGTCATGATGAAACACATGAATAAGACTCCGTTTCGACTCTCCTACTTTTTCATCGTCTTAGTTGATTATTCCACTAACCCGCACTACTACACGTTATACCTTATTATATATTTCTCAACCACAAACGACTTATCTCATGCGATGATTTAGCTGGCTTACACGTTACACTTACCGGCGATTCAGCAGAGTCCTCACTACTTTATTATTATTGTTTTAAACTAAAGTGATCCTCCGAATTTGTGTTCTCACGAACATTCTATACATAGAAATCTAGTGTATTGATCGCGTTCACAGCAGTTTGTTGACGAAATCGATTCTTGGTATGTGTCACTGGAGTCACATTGTTACATCAATTCAGAGCAATATATACTGTACTGTATATACATGCATATTTAAAGCCTCGGGAGAATTCACATCAATGTCATTATCATTCTGTATCGCCTTCGGATACCTTTGTTTTGGATTAGTGATGACAAGATGGAATGTACAGATAAAGTCACCAAGAAGTACGAGTGGTACTTTCCATGTACTAGAAGTGTGGCTTTGTTGTTTAGCATGCAAACGTATTGATGGCTAGCAGTGCTCCGTTCCCTTGAAAAACAATGGATATTCTATCTCCTTTCATCTACTGAACTCAAGTCGTCACCTTCCAGCTCGATTCATATTGTGTTCTCAAAATCAATATTTCATTGTCTGAGCTATCAAAGGCATTTTCATCCAAATATTCCATAATTATTTTTCATACGCATATTCTCACATAATAATCTTTTGAATTTCTTTCCTACTTTTGGTCGATTCCCTTGAGTCTACTTTCAAGCTGTGTTACGAAAAATGATTACGAATGAAACGGTTTTCTTTGCTTGCATAATAATAAGTAAGATAGATCCTTATTATACCGACCTGGTCTAATGATTGCGCTCAAAGTTCCTATCCGTGCATGAAAACGAAATGAATTTTTAAACTTCAACTCGCTTCGATAAATTGATTAGATTATTTGATCTAGATCAATGAGTGTGAGAGAGAGAAGGAAGAAATCCCAAAAAGCAAACTTTTCTAGAGGGCCACAAAACGAGCAACAAGATTCAAGAAATCGGCTGTTCTAAAGAAAGACAGACGAATTTATATAATAAGCGTGTGCGATTCAAAAGACTCCAGTGTATACCTGTCTCAATTCCTCCAATGAAAAATATCTCTATCTTTTTCAAGCCGTATAATATGGACGTCCTTAACATCGCATGTCGACAGCTGATTGCTTTTAAAGCTAAAGTGGAGCTCTCAATTTAGTTTCTAGAGATCTTTTGAACATTTGAACCCTTTCCTTCTTCTTCATTCATGATGATTTTATGAATAAAAACCCGATGAAAGTATTTTCTACTCCGTATTTCATTCTAACGAACTAATGTGAGCTTATAGGTATCGCATTTGTGTTCACGAATATATACTACGTGGCATTAAGTATTCACATAATATCTAGAGATATCAAACTGAAAGTAAAAGTATGCCCACCACCACACACACGAAAGGTAGAAATAATATTGCTTGTACTAGTGATTTTGATATCGTCACTCTACGTAGATTAGAAGCAAAACTTGAAGGAAGAAGACGAAGAAGAAGGCGAGTCCTTTCACTCCGAAAAAAGCTTTTTTCTTTAGCCAAACGCTCTTTTTATTATAGCAAGGAGAATGCTAGATATCATATAACAACATGGCAGGAGTACTTTAAAAATTCACTCTGAAATTGAGACGGAAGAAAGTGAAGAAGAACGCGAAGGAGGACGAGAGAGTTTGTGTTGTGAATGAGATTTTCATTTTTCCCCTTCCATCATCTATTAAATCTCATCATCCATGAAATAAAATATGTAGGTTGATTTTATTCCCGTCTCATAGTTTATGCTTCGTCTAGTACGACTGTAACTGACTACGACTACACTACTACGACTCCCTTTGCGCAATAATACTTCAACTACACTTCCCGCACACACATAACTTTAGAGAAACCTGTACATGTACACGGAGGAGTGAGTTCTACTCTCCACGACACACAGGTCTATTTCATATCATCCACTTTAAATCAAAACCTTTTCATCTTCTCCCTTTTTCATCCGTTTTCCTCTCTCCAAACTCGAAGCGACCAATTTATGTTTTCTACCGAAAATAAAAACTTTATTCAGAACTTTCACGAAAATCCTGTCAGCTATATATCCACACGGGGAAAGGTTATTCCCTCATTTATATAGGCGCTGAAAACCTCGCTCGTCAAACTATACATATATATCTATATATGCAGCAGCAGCTTCTTTAATTACCGGAGATTTTGTAAGAGAGCTTTTTGAATTATTCAGGTGAACACTGAGTTTCCTTCCGTATGAAGTGCTCAGCATACTTTTCATACTTCTAGTGTAATGGAGATGCATCGTGCATAGTGATAATACTACTTGGTCCAATTTAGTACACACACAAGTAATCTACATAGACAAAACCTACTCTCCCTACCTTATGTCTCTACACACAATAAATTAATACGTGGAAGTCTTCACAAGATGAGTTTGTGTTTGCTTAGCTCAAGTCTCACTTTAAACTGAGCTAGAATTTATCATGGAAGCTGACTTGAAAAGTTCTTTGAAAAGGAAAGCAGGAGAAAATCAGCAAAGGGATCTTATGTTTATTTCTACAGTCAAATTACCAAGCAGTCAAAGATGAGTGGCCCTCTCAAAATTCCATAAATGAGCATTCTTTTACTCGTAGGATTCATTCATTGAGATGTTATTAAATATTCCGTCCATCTTTCACTACTCTCAAAAGGAAGAGTCTTTTACATACTCACTCGATCTTGTATTAAGAAATATTCTTCCTCTACTCGCAGTCTTTGTCTGCAAAATTTTATTTCCGAGAAGCTAGCCCGCAGATATCCAATATTACTGAGAATCAAAACGAAACTTCTTACTCCAAAGGAATGATTACCTTGAAACCATTTGACGGTAGCAATTGTAAAGCTATTTTATTAAATGCAAATTGAAATGTGACGTAAAAGTTTGTACGAAAAACAATGCAGACAAATTAGGCCTAAATAGTTCTTATAATTAGCAACAATACCTAGATAGCGATGAACGATAACGCGCAATGTTTGCCACACATGAAAGCAGTGTAAACAGAATTTAAGAACTGTAGTTGATGGAACGATATACGTGTAAGTGTAACCCTCACTGAGAAAGTGCTGGTTCTCGAAACGCTGCTGCGTACACTTTTGAATAAAATTATTTTTTCCATGAATGGCCAACTTTGGTGTTTAATGTCGCGAATATTCTGAAAAGTTTCCACTAAAGTGAAGACTACGGAGACCTACGTTTTCTGATGAACCTGAACCTGTGTGTATATACCATATAACTAATAATTCCTCCTGAGAACGAACCATTCCTTCAACGCAGAGATGAGCTCCGTAATTTAAAGAGATTGCTTAACTAGTCTCGTACCAAAAATTAAGTGGATATAGAAATGAACTCCAGACCCAAAAAACTTGGAACCTATGCAAAGATTGCAAAGTAGACTAATTGGGTTTAACTAAAAGTTTTAATTCTCTTCATCATTTTGGTTGCATGTCTCACGGGATGCCCTCGACTTTCCTCCTCTTTTCCCTCTCTCGGACGAAAAAGTCTTAAATATATTTTTCATCTGTACTCTCCCTTGCCATCATGTCTCTTAATAATATACACTCTTCTCCAGAGTATAACTTTTACTCTCACTTACTTAACCCATCTTGACTCTGTCACTGTCTACTGTCTCTGTTTGTTTATCACCCTGGAGCGCCTGGAGAGACCGAAAGTTAACAGATAAACCTACAACATAGCCTCTTCAAAAAAGCTGGAAACATACATATAGGGACGAGGACGAAGGGGAGAAAGTGTTTCATCTCTCTGTGCAATAATTCCCCAATACAATTGCCATTCACTAGACTATCTCACACACTCAGACTCTCCATAAATAATTCCGAGGTTTCCGTTCTCTCTCACGGATAAACTTAGCTTCTTCTCCTGCGTTCCGTCCAATAAAACATTACACAAAGATGCCTTATACCTAAAAGGGAACCCAGAAGAGGAAGTAGTCGTAGTATGAACTGTTATGTCAACATCTGAGACCAAAATAACGGTTACATCTTGTGTGTCCGCACCTTTTCAAGGTTTCTCAAGTAATTCAGACCGACATGAGGGAATGTGTCTATGCATAGGAGATGAGGGATACTTTTTGTCAGCTCTCTCTCTCGTACTGTCACTCCCATACATACGGTACGGAGAAAGCTCTCGTACATAGGCATGGTAGTTTAGTGCTTTTGTAGTTTGAGCCTCGTAGGATATTCAGAGCTTTCTTCTCTACACACGCATGGACTCATCATCATGAATGATGCAAGGGTGAATAGTGTAAAAAGACACAATGAGGTGCGGGTATGTGAGTGTGTTTTAAATTGGAATGAGAAAGTAATAGCAGCAACTGCAGTGAGGGTTATTTGTGGCACGAAGAGACTCTCTCGAGACAGACACTTCATCACTGCTGCTGAACGAAACCAAGGTCTCCTTCTCTGCACACGGATACATTCTTCCACAACTTGTAAAGACAAATTCACTTCCACTTTTCTCACGGTCAACTCAGTGCAATAACAGTTTGTCAAATTCAATTCTCACCAAGAAATTCAATACTCAAAAAAGGACTCACTCTCTCTCTCTGAGTGGTTGTCCCACCCATCCGGCACATATCAATGTCACCCACATCGTAACTCAACCTAAAAGATATATTTCCGTAGAATTTTCCCGTAAATTCACTTATTCCTCCATATTCCTTCGATTTAGCTCTCTCTCTCTCTTCGGTTTAGCGCCTATTGTGTTTTGCAACAGCAGCAAAAGCAGACAGTGCACACGGATCTAATTACTATACTTTCAGTCAACATTTAATTAATTAATAGTTTTATGTAGCTGTTGAAACAATTCTAAAAATATCATCAAAGACAAATGGATTCTTTAGTAAGTTAAGATTAAATCACGATCTTGAAATGTCAAGTGTCATTAGTCCGGAACACGGGAATAATAAGTCGCGCAAAGGGATCTCCTGCTAAAATGCTTTTAAGGCTTGTTGTGTTCTATTTTAAGCACCTCTCCCTACCATCATAAAGTATCAAAGGTTTTTCTTGAAATTAAATTCTACATTATGAGGATGATGAGCTTGACATCCTTTTGAAATGCGCCTATCAAAAAGACCTTCTTCTTCTTCTTAAGCTTTTGATTGCGTGAGGAGCCTTCCTCTCATTTGGCTTGACAGGGCACGTAATTATTTGACGAAGGAAGCAGATCTGCTCAAGACACACTTTAAACTTCTCTCTACCTAATTGCGAAGGAATCTTTTAATTCCTGTTGCAAGAAATCATCTAATAATGACTTGATGCTGCCAAAAGGGTCGGTGAATGGAAAGAGGTAACAACAAGCAAACCTTCTTCATTATGTCATATATTCCAGCTTGCACATAAAGGCTAATGTCTGAGCTGTTCTTACACTTATTGTTGTGCAGCCTGAAGATTATAATACTACTTGACTGGCTGGGGATATCAGTATCCTAGCCACCACCACCACTTAAGTCTCATCCCTTCGTATTCCTTATTGCTAATCCTTTGCCTAGCTTTTTTTGCTTGCAGCATCATCATTCCTTGAAGAACACAGGAGAAGAAGGAATGCAATCAGACCGGTCTCTCTCTCTTACACGAGAAATGTAGTAGAGAAGTCTCCTTCTATAAATTCTACTCGGAGTCCTGTCAGCTCTCCTGTTCTATTATTATGTCAGCTTAGGGGCTTTTTCTTTCTCTCACACACCGTTGAGTTTATTTCATACAGAGTGGTGGTGTGGTTGTTATAAGCTTCTCCATTAAGTCTGCACGGACTTCTTAAGCAGTTCTTCTATGAACATTAGCCTTTTGCTTTGTAGAGATAGTTTTGGGATGATTGAAACGCATTTTGTAACAAGAGATCGGTCGTACAAGACAACCATAAATATTTAGAGAATGAATAAATTGCACTTATCTTCGGGAAACCTCCTTCAATTAAACTCACCGCGTGCTCAACATTATAATCAAGTTAAACAGAATAATAATAATATGTATAGGCCCAGATTCTAGCACCGCAAGTGGATATGATTAAATCAATTAGTTTAAGTGAAAATGTGTTCTTTGGTGGTCACGTTTCAGGGTGAGAGAAGTAGGAAGCTGTTTATTCTTTCATACTTTGATTCAATTACCGATAAGGAAGATTTTAACCTGTAAGCAGAAGTGTACAGTAATGTAAGATTCATTTCAAAAGCTTCTTCCAGATCTTGTCTACTTCTTCCTTGCATCCCAACTGTATCTAGGATTCAGCCTTGAACTTTTGTGAAAAACAAAGTTCTTCTAAATCCCTTTTGAT
>Ga0194135_10002707_pt1 | contig 10784 bp, 14 predicted proteins | sample LitLau_LLRF_2013_FD_134024 | JGI IMG/M metagenome (GOLD analysis project Ga0194135, IMG submission 134024) | Freshwater sediment microbial communities in response to fracking from North America - Little Laurel Run_MetaG_LLRF_2013 (version 2) | ecosystem: Environmental > Aquatic > Freshwater >... | reverse complement strand
GGGAGAGAACCCACGGCACGGGAACCAGCAGCAGGAAGGAACCAAACGGAGGAAGGAATTATTGAATGAACCGAAAAAACGGTTCAGCAGCACCAGCTGAGACGCTATTTATAGTTTAATGAGTGAAATTATTCAATTCTCCCAGTGAGCAGAGTTGGGGTGAGACTAATCGGTTAAATTGGTTGGATTGGACTTCTTAACAGTTTTGTAGAAACAGTACCACTCTTCACCCGGGATGTGACAGTCCCTTCTTCCTCCTCAGTGAAATTGGGGTAAGTCAAGTTAAAAGTCACTTTAGCAAATCCAAATTCGCATTCCAAATATTCTTTAGTTTTTCCCTAGTTTTTAGCTTTTTCTTCGTGTTTCTTGTCTTCAACAATTGCAATCTCTGGCCTGTGAATACATGCCGTTTGCCTGTCAATCCCAGTCCCAGTCGTCTCTTTTTTATCCTGCTAAAAATAACAAAGGGGATGCAGATTTCAAATGTGATTGACTTTGATCTCTCCGAAAAAATGGAACATGTTCAACGTACGCCGGCGAGGTTACAGTGGTGGTGGTGGTGTTGAGGGGTTAAACCAAAACCGATTCACTCCCAATTGGCATTTTGCCTGGCGTCTCTCATTTTGGCAATTCATGGACTTAACAAAGGATGATCATAATGACACCTTTAACCCAGGACCACACTTCCGCCCACCAACCAATCCCCGCAGTCTTCACACACTCACTCAGCTAGCCTAACCTAAGCAGAAGAAGAAGTTGCAGTTGGAAATATTGGCGAGTTAAATTGTTTGAGAATAAATTAAGGGTTGGGGAGGCTGTTTAGGCATCATGTGTGCCGCTTGCCTGGCTTGATGTGGTGGTGGTGGTGTCAATTCCATTCTTTGTTCCCAGCTTTTAATGGCCAAAATGTCAAGGAAAGAGTTATGGGGCGAGTCCTTCCTTGCATTTCATTTCATTTACTGGTCTGTGTATTAATTCGCAAAACCAGCCCCACTTAATCAACCCAGAATTATCCTCCGCCGCATTGAACCACGAATCTGCTGAAGTGTTCAATTTTAAGCGAATGCAGAATGCAACAGTCCAACAAGTAACAACCCAATTAATTCAATCCGAGCCCGAGCTCTTATCCCTACCGCCCTACCCCTGTAAAGTCACGAAGTGGAAGAGGCTTCATCGATTCTTCTGTGACGACCATTTGGGAATAATCAAAGAATCAATTTATGAGTTTATCTCCGAAGAAGATGAGAAGATGGGACTAGATTAAGGTTTTTCAGATATTGCCCAACAACCCTGCTCCCTCTCCCGCTTTAACTTATTAAGCTAAAAGGACTCGCCCGACAATGAGCAGACAGACAGGATGAAGATTTCGCATTGTGCAAGGTTTGCAAAATTGGAAATGGATAGGAAGAGTTAATCGATGTTGCTTTGCTTGCTGCTCTTATCCGTATCTCCCCTCTAACTTTCCTAACGCTTCGTCGTGATCTAGACAAAGGATTTAAATAACATGATGATTCATCTTCATCTCCTACGCTTATCCTTGCAGTGGTAGTGGTGGTAGGGTTACTTTTACGTTTCCTCAGATTTATGGCAAGATATGAAAAGTTTATGATTGTTAAGGGGGGAGGGCTGGGGATTTTATGACAATTGAAACAAAACTGCTAAAACTTAACACAACAATGACAACAGTCAGAACTTGGGCCGAGGCCTCTCAAGACGCTCACGCCGCGTCATCATCATCATCCAACCAAGGAGCAAATCACAAATCACATCTTGAACAGATTCCACACAAAGCATAGGAAGTACCAACGAAATCTTGTGTGAAGATCATGTCGTCGTTAAGTGACTTTCGGCTTCTTCCTTATTAGCACAGCAGCCATGCCATGGCGAACCTTTTGCAAAATTCACGCACATCAAAAGCGTAGGCGGAAAGGAGGAGGAAGGATCCAATCGCCTGGGCCTCTAAGCAACTTGCCATCTTTTCCGTGTATGCCTTCTCTCCAAATTCAACTCGGGTTTGGCAAGCATACAAATTAATGCTGGGATTCTTATGTTCCAATTACCGCATTAGCCTTTTCCTCTTAATTTCATTTCCGGCTAAAGCTTGGGAACTAAAGTGGAGTGGAGATTGTGATTATGAGATAGCCTCGTTGCGGGCAGAGATTTAAGGAAGGATAAGGACGGAAGATGGGATGGTGTTATTTCTGTTCCTTTTCAAGTCTCATCAACGCTCGCAGCATTCTTTGTTTATTTGGATTCATGTGATGATCATGCCCAACCCAGATGGTTCTACTGCACTGATTTTCTAATTTAAACTTTGGTGTTCGTTTTAATTATTTCAGGTTTCCAGCTAGAGTGGGCAGATTTGGATTAAAACCAGCCTCCCTCCCCGGACGGAAGAATCTGAATTTGATGATGGGGAACAAGAGGGGAAGTGATGACTGAAATAAAAAGGAAAACCAACACAATCATCCTTACTTTTAACGGGATTCTCCTAATGACTCTCGGCTAAAGACATCACGGGCAGCAGAGCAAGCAAAGGCAGAGTGAGCAGTTGAAAGGAATTCGCAGGAGTGAGGAAAGGAAGAGCTTTCTTCATTTCCCAAGTGGAACATCAACCAGAACTTAGAATGAATCTGGCAATGTGCTAATTTGGCCCAAACTCCAAGGATCACCGCCTCTCCTTCGTGTCCGCGTCCTTCCTACTAATAAGCATTCCTCCTCCTCTGCCGCCGGTTCCGCCATGTTTGAAAAGTCAAAACGAAGTTTAGTGGCGGCAACGCGCGGTGGGACCTATCGTGTTCACGACTCCTCTGTGCCCACTGGAGCCTCAACCGGAACTTTCTCAGCCAATCGGACGAGTCGCCCCAAGTATTTGAGCATCACCGTCATTTTCCTCGATGATTCTCAGTTCACGTTCGAAGTTGAGGTAAGGGTGGTGGAACAATAGAATCATGGGAACAATAGAATGACGCTGGGCAGGATAATTGCCCGCACTTGATTTGATTAGTTGATGAATGACTATGGTTGATGGTTCCTTTGCAGAAATACGCCAAAGGTTCCGTGTTGCTAGACAAAGTTTACCAACACTTGGAGCTAATTGAGCGAGATTACTTTGGATTGCAATTTGATGAGCTTCTTCCGCCACCGGAAGTCGTCCACCCTCTCAGTAGTCCTCACTTGGTAAGAATAATGGAATCTTTGGACTTAAAATCCATCGCAAGGTCAAGGATTAATCAAATTGTCCTAATCTTGTAGAGATGGGTCGAATCTTCGAAATTATTGAAAAAACAGATACGCTTCACAAAACCAAGCACAACGAGTCAGACCCTTCCGATTGGAGCATCCAAGAAAAGATCCGCTCAATCAAACGGTGTCACCGGAAACGGAGAGCCCCACCTCAAGCCCTGCTCTTCTTCAACTGGATTCCTTAACACTTGCTCGAGTACGCCTCACCAGTCCCTTCCCTCAGCAACGGTCTACTTCCGGGTCAAGTTCTTTGTGGAAGACCCTTCCCGGCTCAATGAGGAGTATACGCGGTACCATGTTTACCTCCAGGTGAGGAAGGACGTCTTGGAAGGCCGACTCCTCTCCACTCCCCCCACTGCGTGTCTCCTGGCCTCGTACGCAGTGCAGTCGGAGCTTGGCGACTTCAATCCCGATGAGCACGACGAGTATGGGTACTACCTCCGCCATTTCAGCACGACCCACTTCATTGACTCCTCCTTCAAGAGTGGGGATGAGTTTATGCGGAAGATTGCCCAGCTTCACAAATTACACAAGGGGCAGACGCCGGCGGATGCGGAGTTCAACTATTTGGATCATGCGAAGAGGTTGGACGCGTATGGCGTCGCCTTTCACCGTGTCCGGGACAATGCCGGGAAGGAAATCCAAGTGGGTGTGTCGGCAGGCGGACTGGGCGTCTATCACAATGGGATACGCATTAACAATTTCAGTTGGTCGAAAATTACGAAAATTGCTTTCAAGCGGAAGAGCTTCTTCATTCAACTCAGGCGAGAAATGGTAAGGAGGGAAAGGCATCATGCATGGACGAGCTTATTGTGATCTGAATCCACAAAAGAAACAATTGATGATGAGCACGAGTGACCTTGGTACATTTTTTCAGTCCGAGGACTACGACACGCTCCTCATGTTCGATTGCTTCCAGTACCGGAGTTGCAAGTTACTCTGGAAGAGCTGCGTCGAGCACCACGCTTTCTTCCGCCTCAGCGTCCCGCCTACCCCTCACAAGCGGTCCAATCTCCTCCTCCTCACGCTAGGATCCAAATTCCGATATTCGGGACGAACGGAGTACCAGACGCGGGAGGATAAATCCTTCCGGAATTTATCAAAAGAAAAGGAACGAGAGCGGCGGACTTTCTTTCGATCCCCGAGCAAGCGCCTCCTCCTCCTCAGACAAACCCTTCGAGCCAAAGTAGAAGGACAAAAGGAATCGGACAAGGAGTCCCCGTATCACCAACAACAAGCGGACTTTCAAGGGAACCAATTAAATCTCGATCTCACGGCAAACACGAGTCCCAACCGCACCCAGTTCGACCAAGACAGTTTCGCGGATCAATACCCGCGGCCCATGATGCATCGGAGTGCAAACATTATGAACCTTAAGGTGGCAGCGGCCACTGGCTTGGTCCGCGGAAACGACAAAGTCCAGTCATATGAAAAAGAACCAAGGAAAGCCTGGGGCGAACACCAGCTCAGTCCCAGAATGTCGGATGAGTAAGTTTCACTTTTTCAACCAATGCAAATTCTGGACAATAAAAGTTAAAGAAAGCATATAATTTTGATTGTAGTGAAGGAGGCTTCATGGATCCTGGAGTAATACTCCACCCATCCCCTTCGGCCAATCACATGGCAGTCATCAATCGGGGTGGCATTGCCTATGCGGATGATGAAGAGAATTCGCAATCTCTCTTTGACGTAAGGGACAATAAGAGGCCGCCGTGATGCCGTGGTGGTGATTCTACCAGAAATTTCTAAATCACGGCCAATTTTTTTTATCCTTGTCAGGATGGGAATGTGCTCATCCGCCTCGAGCCAGACAGACAGGGTAAGTTCGGGTTCAACGTCAAGGGCGGAGCGGACATGAATTGCCCCGTTTTGGTCTCTCGCGTCGCTCCCGGGACGCCGGCTGACCAGTGCTACCCAAGGCTAACGGAAGGTGACCAGCTGGTGGCAGTCAATGGGAAGGACACGTCCGGCATGGGTCACAGGGAAGTCGTCAATACGATCCGACAGGCAGCCACGGTCAGGAAGGAGCTTATTCTCAAAGTTCGTCAAAATGGTTAGTTGGGAACGCGTGGGGGCTCCTTGTATTCAAATTCTGTTAATTGTGTCTCTGACCCTGCAGTATACACGACGGATGACTTTGAGGAACCACCTTTTCAGTATGTCCCGGACATTCCAATGATGCACATGTACCCGTCGAAGAGTGGTGAATTCCTGAGTCCGCTCATCTCATCAATGCTCCTCTTGACAGAGTCAATAGAGTCGGATTCCATTTCCAGTCAGTTTGAACTCGTCTTCCGGCGGAAGCCTGGCCTCAGTTGTGAAGCTGCAAAACTTCCAGACAATATTTCCAAGAATAGATATCGAGACATTTCGCCATGTAAGAGGACTTTGGGATCATCGTTTGGTTTAGCCAAAATGAAAACCCGCCTTTTAGTTGTGTTTGTGATGCTGTCCAATATTTCAGATGATGCAAGTAGAGTGATCCTCAACTCTTGCCCAAGTGGAGACTACATCAATGCCAACTACGTCACAATGGAGATCCCCGTTTCTGGAGTCGTCAATCGATACATTGCTAGTCAAGGTCCTCTCTCTACCACCTGCATAGATTTCTGGATCATGATTTGGGAGACGCAGAGTCCGTTGGGTAAGTTGACGCGGCAATTCAATCTGCTCTGTTCTGACGGGATGCAATTACGGAAATGAAAATTCCTTTTTCAGTCGTCATGCTCACACCCATTTGTGAGCGGGGCAGAGTCAAGTGTCATCCTTACTGGCCACAAAGTCCCAACTCGTCAGTCATTTACCATCAAATCCAAATCACAACCCTCAAAGAAACCAAACTCCCGCATTGGATTCAACGAGAATTTCAACTCAAAAACCTTGAGGTGAGGAGCGTGACGCTGGCAGCGTCTTCCCCCTTTGTAATGAACTCAAATATTGCGTAGGATCAGCAACTCGTAATATATTTTCCTTTGTAGACTTCCGAGGAGCGTGTCGTTTTGCAGCTACAATTCCAATCCTGGCCAGACCACGGCGTCCCCGACGATTCCTTAGCGTTCATCCGGTTCGTTGAGCAAGTGAGTCTCGTTAGGGGAATCCGGAATTTTGATGGTGGTACAACATGCTCCTCTACTCCTGCTTGTCTATTTTCCAGGTCAGAAAGGCCAAGTTGGGTACGGTGGAGCCCACCATCGTCCATTGCTCGGCTGGGATTGGTAGAACGGGCGTATTGATACTCATGGAAACGGCGGAATGCCTCATCGAAGCGAATCAGCCCGTCTATCCTCTAGAAATCGTTACACAAATGCGGAATCAACGACCACTCATGATACAAACTCCTGTAAGTAACAAGTTATAACAAATGGAAATTACACCGGAACTCACCCCGTCTTGTCCTCACTTTTCCACTAATGCTGAGCTTTTTTGGCGGATTCCTTCCAGAGTCAATATCGGTTTGTTTGCCAGTCCGCTGTGAAAGTGTATCAACAAGGACTCGTGCGACCACTCCCCGAGTTCAACGTCCTCTCTTCTTCCTCTCCGCAAAAACAATTGGGACGAACCAACGCCTTCAACATTTGGGGACAAAACTAACAGGCTCCAACTATTTTTCCACTTTAGTTTTTAGATTTCTATCTTTCTCAAATATTCCTCCAGTGCGTCGTCGTCAGTTAGTAGTGCGTTTTTTTTAAACTTTGGAGAATGTGTGTTTGCGCTAGTTGAGCTTAGGAAGCGTCAAAGAATGATCGAGTACAACCTCAAACTTATCGGAGAACGGAATTGTTGTGAAAGATTGAAGGAAATCAGGAATAGGAACTTCTAACCCAACGTCTGAGCAGCATGGAGCAGCGAGCCACTCCCGTAACTTAAATGAAGAAACTTGTCAGTAACAATTGCTTTATGTTAATTTAATTAATTGTGTTGGTGACTCCAGTCATAGCGGCTGCGAATTCTCGTTTTAATTTATTTTTACCTCTTTTGTTCTATGCTGTGATAAATAAAGATCAAACGGAAGTAGGTTCTCATTCCTCCAGAGACAACATAATTTGGTTAGAAGAGAACATCGTCACTTAAATGCGTATGGCTTGGTGGATGGCGGATTGGTAGGAAGAGCCGAGATGAGATTCATTCCTAGACAAGATGCACAAACCTGAAATAGAAAGTAAAAACGTTGAAGGAATTGTAGAGGAATTAACAATGGGAATATAGAACGTAGGAAATTACTTTGGATCGTAGAGCTCAATCCGAGATCGAAGAATATTTGGCCCAAGAAATTCTCCCAATTGGCTCAGACATTCTCTCCCTCTCTCTGAGGTCATTGGATTCATTGATTCCTACACAGAAATAGCAGGAAGTTGATTAAATTACGGAGAATAAGAATAATTTGTAGCTGCCCGTAGCTGGACACATTTTGATAAGAGTGGTAGGCAAATAAATTGATTGGTACGTAATCAGATCCGTGTTCTCCGTCATTGATCAAGACTAACTTACCACTGTGTAGAGGATTGGTTCCAGCAATCGCTGGAGATGCTCCTTGAAAGGTTTCTTTCCAATGGCTTTGGCAACGAGTGGGACTATTTTGCAAAAGGTTTCGTGGACAGTCCAGTGCTCAGGGTAACTTCGTTCCTCGGTCACTTTAATGATGAGGGGGACCAACGTTTCAAGATCATTCTTAAATTCTGGGACACTTGTGAGGGCTCCGATTAGGTACAGGCATCCATCCCCGAGGTGCCACGGCTGTGGGAGTTTACTTTTCCGACAGCTGAGACAAGGACTAGGGATGACAGGAGCAGGAGGTGAAACGCTCACAGGAAATGCTCGCATGAGGGATTCAGATGTCACCAAAGTTTTACCAGGAACTGCAAACTCGCATTGTGGCACATGCTCGGCGCAGGCGTCGCTTTCATTAGAAACGAGGGGATGGGTGTGACCTTGAGCTTCTGCTGCTCCTGATCCGGAAGACGCTCCGGTTGAATGACCCAAATCTTCTGTACTACTTCTGTCCTTCATGAGCTCAATGGCACTGAGGCCTGCAGTCAACTTGGGCAGTATCACTTTCAACGCATCGGCTCCATAAGTAGTGGCAATAGATCCCAAGCTCGTTGCAGCACCCTGACGCAAAAGGATAATAGGGTCCTCCAAATTCCGAAAGAGTATTTCATACACGGTTCCCAAGTAGGGCTTTGCTTCTTCATGGTAGTGCACTATGAAATTCCCGCAGGCAAGACAGGAAGCTAAACGAAACATTAGGAGAGCTGAACATAAAATTTTGAAATAAACAGTTGATACTTGACAGCAACTATAACAGAAGAACTCACCATCTCGGACTGCCCAGCTTTCATTTTGAGCGCAGGAGATGAGAGCTTCCAGAAGAGGAACGGCATGAGGTAGGAAAACCAAACGATCAATTTTGAGTGCCAATTCTGAAATGCAACAACATGCAGTTTCCCGTTCCGCTAGATTTGTTGAGGTCGCGGATTGCAGATAACAGTCGACCTACGAATTGAACAGACGATTAGTTTATGACAAAACTGGAATGATTTGAAGAGATATTAATGGAATTGTACCACATTCTGGAAATATTTGGCCACAAGATGTTTTCCTTCAGCCCCAACAATTAGTTTCCAGGAGTCCTGCACGTATCCCCTAATCCCTTCCGCCGTGTAATATCGGTTTAGACAAAGCTTCGGGAGAAGTGTTGGGTAGAATTCTTCCTTGCTCTCGGCATATGTCAGGAGAAACTTGCGCGTGGCAATAGCAGCTGCGAGGCGGACCTTTAAAAAAAACCAAAATTAGTTATCCAATTTCCTTCGGATTAATTGGGATTGTGATTGCGATTACTTGATTCCAATTATCGGAGAGACCTGCAGCGAGATGACGTGACATTTGATGGGCGACTTCCTTCATGTCCTCCGGAGCTACAAGCATCAAATCACCTTCGTCAAACCGCATCAAGCGATCAAACATAAATATTTTTACTTTTACCTGCCACCATGAGAGCTGTGCAGATTTGGAACCCAGTTTCCCTGACGTATCTCACTGGGTGGGACAGGCATTGAAAAATCAAGTTGATTAGTCTCGGTTCCATAAAAGTACTGAACTCTGATTCCAAATTCTCAATCATGAACTGGAGACATTTGAGACTTGGTTCGAGATGGTTCCAGCCTAGTGATTCCTTTATCACTTTCTGTCTAATGACCACTGCGGGGAGCCGAACGTCGAAACCCTGGAAAGATCAGTTAATTTAGTTTTCGGGTCAGTCCAACGAATCATTGCGTCATGTTCATCAGGCAACACTTTGCCTTGCCTTTACTTACTTGTTCAACAGACTTCAGTTCATCTTCTTCAGGAATCACACAGACAATGTTCAAGTGCTCCGTCACGAGACCCAGAACGATTTCACGGCTCGCTTCATAAACAGAGGGGCCTGCATATTTGCTCATAAATCCAAGAACACCACCTACGCGACACATCATATCATATTATGAAGGTTTTTAGGTTTAGCAGTTAGAACGTTGGAAACCGGAAGAGTTGTGAAATTACCTGCAGCAAGTTGAACACGAACTCGAGGATGTGTTAGCAATTTGATCGAAATGTCGCGTACGTTCAGCAAGAAGTCCTTATCATTTGCCGTACTGAATGAAATCAGTGGATAACATGCCATTAGGCATATGTACTTCCTTTCCCACTGGTAGTAATGATGAGGGTCCTCTGAGATGGAATTTGATCGTGACACGGGTCTGGATCCATCCGTCTGTTCATCATCAGAAACAGCTCCTGAACTGCTCGGCCGACTTTCATGAGTATCATCTTCATCTGCCAGTAACCCTTCCAGAATTTCTGATTGCAATCGTTGTTTGCCGCTCACGCTTTCCTCCCTGCAAAAGTAACAACATTGGAGTGCATTTGATGACATCCAGTAGTTGGAAATTCATGTTTTTACCGTGTCACGTCGTCAGTAGGCTTGTCCCAAATTTTAAGTAATTTCTCCAACTTTACAACGCCGCGTTCCCGGTCCAGCTTGAGCCGACTAACAAGAAGTTCAAGTACCCATTCAGCAGTGATTGGTCGCTCGCCCTCCGCATCACTCATCGTTTGAAAGTCTCGGGAATACCACCGACACCACAAGTTCAAAATACTAAGGATTAGACAAAAAACCAGGAAATCAAGTGAGCCAAAGTTTACTAACAATGCTTACTAACACACTAACAACTTACCACTAACTAGCTTCCCTTCTTGCAACAGACATCTGGACCAAGAGGTCAAATCCCACCGACAATATCAATTGTTACTATTGTTAGGTTGCATTAATTACAATGAATAAATTGTTTGAATAAAAAGCATACGCTTTTTTAGATTCCAGTATAATCTGGTAGAATCAGTATCGGGTTATCTTCCATAGGATTCCCAATGGGAGCTAGCAATTTCAGGGGCATCCACTTCCCATAAGAGCAGAAAAAAGAGAGGCCGTCAGTTTTCCCACACGATTTCAGTCACGTGTGGTTGCCAGGATTCTCCTCTCCCTTGCCAAAAGCCAAGTG
>Ga0194135_10002706_pt1 | contig 10786 bp, 11 predicted proteins | sample LitLau_LLRF_2013_FD_134024 | JGI IMG/M metagenome (GOLD analysis project Ga0194135, IMG submission 134024) | Freshwater sediment microbial communities in response to fracking from North America - Little Laurel Run_MetaG_LLRF_2013 (version 2) | ecosystem: Environmental > Aquatic > Freshwater >... | reverse complement strand
TATTATTATTATGTCATAAAAACTAATTATACCTTCATTCTCGGACAGGATTGACAATGGCTGGGTTGTGAAAATTGGAAGAGGATTGGATTACTTCAAACCAGTTGATAGATTCACTATCGGCTGGACTGACTATGATTTAAGACCCTGTAAGGAAACCACAATAGATGTCTTTCATCGGAAGGAACTTGCACGCTGCCATTGAGCCTCATTCAATTCCAATTCAAACTACTCTCTCCCTTTCCAATTAATTTTAATTTATTATCTAACCAGAAGAAATATAATTCAAATTGAAAACCAACTTTTACTTAGGAGTACTTCTACAGAATTATTTCCATTCTTGTGGCTACCTTTGTATTACTCATTCCAGAATTCAACCAGTTGCAGTTTAATCATGTTTAAATGAGTCTACAAAATAAATATTTTCTGAGCATAATTGGGACATTTATTTATTTTCATGCCCATAAGCACTTAGGACGCTCGTCACGTTTATTTCCTGCGTTTGTCTGGCGCGCATTTGAATTCGGCTAATCTTCCGAAAAGAAAGATTAGCTTTTTTTTCGTCAGCGTGCGTCCGCGTCGTCGGCCGCCGTCTCCCTCGTTCTCCTCGCGGTCTTCCTTCTTGTGTTTTGGCGAAGAAAAGAGTTGTTTAATTCTAATTTTTTAGTTTTGCAAATTACGAAGTTACTACCAAATCTACTCACGGAACCAATATGACAGAGGTTGAACAGAACGTGAAGGTTGAAGTTGCTGAAGGTGAAAAGAATGAAACCGAGAATGGGAATAGCATCCCTGCATTGGACGAAAAGATCCTACAACAAGTGGAAGTAAGTTAACTTATAAAAAGGCTTGATTTGATGGATCTCTTTTCTCTTTGACACACACGAATGATATGTATTGTCTTAGGTCGAAAAGTTTATATATATTATTTTAATTTTTATTTTCAGTTTTACTTTGGAGATGCCAACTTGCCACATGACAAGTTTATCAAATTGGAATCAGCAAATAATGGTGGATGGTTTCCGGCGGAATTGTTACTAAAGTTCAACAAGCTGAGCAACATGATTTCAAGGTATATAGTTGGTTTAATATAATTTAATGGGAGTGCGTCAAAGTTTCGGCATGTCGGCTCATTTTTTTTAACACTATCTAGCATTACGCCTAAAATAACCAAACCACTAACCTAAATTACTCACAAAGAGCCGATGAGCCGAAACTTTGACTGACACTAAGCAAAGCACAATCATCTTCATCTCATGATTCACAGTATCCCAGCGGAGGAGCGGCTCAAGAGCATTGTGGCAGCTATCCAAAGTTCCGTCCTGGTGGAAGTAAGCTCGGACAGTACGAAAATTCGGCGGAATCCGGAAATGCCTCTGCCAGAAGGGAATTCAGAGTCAAAAACAATATACTTGAAGGGCTTTAACAAGGTGGACACAAACTTGGAGCGGCTTATTGGTATGTTCCTTAATCATTTGCCATCAAAGACTGTGCGTGCAGTACGCAGCATCATGACGCAATTCATCATCAAAATTCTTCATTGTATTTTAGAGCACTTTAGTAAATATGAGGGAATGGAACGAGTTATCATGCGATACTACAAGGAGAAGTTGCTGGCTCCAAGTCATATTATTGCAAAGCTGAATGCGGAAACGAAGGAAGGTGATTCGAAAGATCCTGACGGGGAAGTTCCAAAACCTGTGGAGGAGGCACCTAAAGCCACGACAACTGTCCCTTCTTCTATTACTTCGAAGATCATTTGGGTCAAGAAGTTCAAGGGTTCTATCCTTGTTGTTTTCAAAACCGAGGATCAAGCAAAAAAGGCTTTGGCAGATATTACCACCTATGCAGGGAATCCCGTAAGTTTTCAACACTACAGAATTTTTAATCCGCTGCTTCCCTCTGATGACTTTTATTTCCCCTTTCCCCCAAAGCTCATGAAATTGATGCAACCCGAATACCTCGCAATGAAGAAGAAAGAATTTATGGAGCGAGCTGAATTACGAAATGCACGGAAGCGTAAGAGTGATGGAGGGGACGGGACGTCTACCAAGAAAGCCAAAGCGGAGAAAGTGGATGGTGGTGACTCGGACGTGGAGGAGGAGGAAGAGAAGGAGGATGAAAGTCTTAAAGGCGTCTTGGTCAAACTTTTGGACATTCCCGATGGCACTACACGTGAAGTCATCAAAGAACACTGGTACAAAGCTACAAGTGACAAGGAAAAGTTTGGGGTACGTTGAACGGAAGTGGTGATCTTAGTTTTGAAAGAGTTCTTTATTCATGGATTTCAAATTTTCAGGTGGGTTTTGTTGATTTCCAACGCGGTGACAAGGCGGGAGTTTTACGTCTATCAAACGAAGGTGCTGCTACCGAGGCCTTGGCTTTGGAGTCATTAAAAGAAGGAACACTCCAGCTCAATGATGGTGCTTCTCTCAAAGTCGCGCTTTTTGAGGATGAAGAGAAGGAAAAGGAGTACCTTCATAAGATGCAAAAGGATCGGCTCAATTTTCAGTCGAGTCGAGATGGGCGTGGCGGTGGAAGAGGTCGTGGAGGAGGTCGAGGGCGTGGTCGTGGGCGCGGTCGTGGTGGCCGAGGAGGAAGACGCCGTTGAAACAAACCCTATCAGAATTTTTAATATTCTTATTAGAACCTTAAACGAAATCAAAATTTTATTCAAACATGGTAGCAATTATGACATCTTTAACTTTTCACTGTAAACTTGTTTACGCTTTATAAAATCTTATTAAATCCCTTCATTTCCTTTGGGTTTCCGGGTTTAAAGGCGTGTGTTGTCACGAGGGTCAAACCAAATCAATTCATCAATTCCTTCATGGAATGACAGCGTCCGTCCGTCCACATCATTTCTCCGGGGTCTTGCAATTCCTTTGTTCTTTCTCCAACAGTACATGAGGAGACCCGCAACAGTTGAGATGAATCCAATTATCACCAATGCACTCCCGGCAATGACAAGGAGCTGGCCAACGGCCAAGTGGGAAGGACTCGCGTCAACGTCAAGTTTTGATGGGGATATGGCCACGTATTCCCGTATCTTATCATGGGACAATTCAAATTCTTGCTGGAATTTGGTGCTTGCTGTTTCTGGCTGAGGTTCCGTTGCATCTGTAGTTCTCACTGTTTGGATCGGGGTTCTGAGGGTGGTGATATCGTAGATGATTGCGGACTTTGAGTCTGGAGGAGGGCTGGTGGGCTCCTCAACCTCTGGCTCAGGAGGTACGCTTACTATGTCACTCTCGATAGAGTCTGAGCTCTTTTCCGATTGTGTGACTGAGGGTGTCGCCAGTTCAACTTCTGTTGAGTTACTTGAAGTTGTCGTCGGCAATGTCGTATTCGCCGCTTGGTATGAATCCTCCGTTAATAAAATTTGAGTTGGTTCAGAGACGCTTGGAATCTTGGTATCTTCTATTGTTGCCCCTACTTCCCTTGGATCCTGGTCACCCAGACTTGAAGTTGTGACACGTGCATTGGGGCTAATAGTGGATGCTGTAGATATTTCCTCCTGGAAAACATCAGCGGAAGCTATCGTGGTTGCCGGTGGTGTCTCCGAGGTCACGACTGGGCCATCCGGGCTCACACCTGACTCGAGATTTTCTCTTGTTGTCGTGAGCTCCATCAAGTCGTTGTGTCTCTCAGTTATATCGGATCCTACATCGTCCTGTGCTGTCACTAACACTGGAGTAGTAATGGAATTTTCGTATTCATCCAGCGAACCATTTGTAGCAGAAATGGGATTTCCTGGAATAGTGCTTAGCGTCGTCGAAGCAGGTCCAGTTTCCAGATGAAAACTCGTTTCTGTAGCAAAACCGCCTGTCTCTTGACCACCCTCCAAGTTCGGAATGGTGATTGGTTGAGGAGTCTTTGAAGTCAATGTAGCGTCGTCGCTAACCGTTGTACTTTCCGCATTCTCTTCAGACGTTGGAGTTTCACTCACAGTAGTCTCTGTGCCGCCGGTATTTGGTGCTGCTGGTATGATGGTGGGGGTAGACTGTTGTGGAATATCCAAGTCCGCGGGAATGGATGGGAAGGTGATGGGGAATGGGGTCACAACGATTGGTGGGATTTCTGGAATGGCATGATACATTATTATTCGAGACGATTAATCGCAATGCAATAATGCTCCTCCAACAATGACCTTAAAACGGATATTTACCGATGCAAAGTGGGGCGGTCCCATTCCAACGTTGCCCATCACATGTCAACATTCGATCTCCTTCCATTTTGTAGCCATAGAGGCAACTAAAAATCCCAACGCCCCCACCATAAAGGAGTCGAAGCGTGCCATGAATTGGAATTGGAAGTTTTCCACAACCATCCCCTTTCAAATCACAGCAAGCAAGTTCGGTGTTGAAGCTAGATTTTATCGAGATGCAAAATCAAATCATACTTACGGACGCAGATGGGAGGTGGGTCGGACCATTTCCCTTTGACACAAACAGCAACTGATGCACCCATCATACTACAAAGAAAGGCCAATTGAAAAAAATCTCATCGTAAAGGTTATGCGCAGCATCAACGTCCCTTTTACAAAATATAGCTTACTGATATCCATACGAGCATTGAAATCTTGCCAAGGTTCCTCGGTCCCGTACTCGGGTTGCGCCATTAATAACCCGGATCCGCTTGTCACATCGTCCCCTTGGACCAGACATCATAGTGTCCTCCAGTCCAAAAGATGAAGGTCGATTGTCCAATCGGGGAGAATTAAAGGGATGCGGCGGGTCGAAATCTGGGGGTGCTCTCCATCCAGCTCCTGCAATCTTGGCCCCACCTGGCAATGAGAACCTATCACGGCCCGGAAAGAGTCCCTCACCACTAACCACATTTCCAATGAATATAAGCCCCAGGCAAACTCTCCATAGTAGCGAGGACATGGTGGATTTTGGAAATGATGCGGAGATTGAAAATGAACTTTCAGTTTATTTCCTACTGATGAGCCCGTTGTGAAATAAATGGCATGGATTTTTAGGTTTATCAACTCCTCCTTGTCCTGAGTCCCTATTAAGGGAAAGAACGGAAGTGAAGTGACAAATAATAATTTTTAAGTTGTGAAATTATCAAGCCCTTTTGAGAGCATTTCCAATTCCATTCCATCTTCCCATCATCCTCGACGGGACGGACGAGGATTTTCGAGGAATCTTATCGCTCCATACTTTCATCTCTCGCTTCTTCATTTCCAAAATGCTTCTTATTGATATTCTTTAATGGGAATTGAAGTTCTCAGAAAGGGAAATGAGTCAAAGAGAAAAATAATATACTTTGTACTAAGGGGCCAAGAACATTTGGGAATTCCAGACAATACAGTGTATGACATCACAAAATATAGATCCAAGCCTTATGGACATCACAATTCCAAGGTTGGTCATTTCCAACAACAACGCTTACATTATGCTTACATACATTATGCTAAACTTAATGCAAATGAAAAACAACACGGGACTTTGGAATGAGGTGTGTGTGATAATCACTCTATAACGTATAATTTTGACGCTTTTAACTGTAAACGAATTAGGTCTCAAGATGTGTAGCGTAAAAAAATTAGTCCAAGTCTGCATTGAGCTGTGCAGTACAATGTAAGAATTCATTTGGAGGAGGACGTGTCCAACAAAGATGATTATCAGCATCAATCTAGAGAAAATTGAAATCAGGTTGAAAAGTTTCCACCCGACGACTCCAATTCCCAGTTCACTTTGATATAAATGTTGTCAGAACTTCAACACTCAGCAAATCATTTGAGTAAGAATGTGTTTGGAGCTGGAGAATTCGGAGAAATTTTCATAACGCCAGGGACTCACGTTTACTTGTTACTTTCACTTTTGTGGCAAACCGGAGAAAGTGTTTTCACGAGTGCAGGGATTTCGCCTACTTTTAGAAACTTTATGCCTTTGACTCCGTTTGAAGCACTGCTCGTTGGAATGGTTATGCTACAGGTAAAACAACACTTACAAAGAAACGTAAAGTTTCTTGGAAACTTTGCATTCAAGAACTTTCTCCATTTCATTTCCAGATTTTTGTACTTCAACTGTATGGAATTGTGCCCTTTGACCTGAACAAGATCCTTCATGGAGATTACAGTGGGATGGGATTCACAAAGACAGTGAGGAAGAGGCGAACCTTGCATGGCGTGCAAGACGTGGAAGATGAGTTGATTAAAAGCAAGTTGGAATTGGCAGATAAAATTTTGACGGTAAAGTTATATTTGAAGCAAGAAAACAATGTAATACGTTGAAGACGTTTTGATTTTCCTATTTAGATAATTTTACTCACGGATCATTATGACTGTGTTCCTCGCACACTCTGTGAATTCCAGATTATGCCTGCGTTTCAACGGAAGCCTCCCCCAGCTCTCTTTGTGGCGATATTTCATACGTTCCAATTGTAAAATCATAATTTCATAATTACAAGATTCTTGTCAACCCATAGGAAACTAGTATTGGACACTAGTTTGCTATGGTATACCACATGGATATGGAAGTGAGTGACAGTTCCTCCATTCTTTTAGCTTATCCGAAGAGAGGAAGAAAAGTAATCCATTGGGTCAAACGAGCAAAGTATTTGAAGACGCCGTTCAACTTGGGATCAGCTCTTCAGTCCTAGGAACCAACTCGACGGTGTGTGAGAAAAAATACACGAGCTGTCCATTAACTGTCCTGGATTTAATCAATTATCTCGACGACATCAACCTGGACAGCTTCATTTAAAAATGAGGTTTGTTACACACACAGAGTGGGAAGAGCAATCCGCCTGTCATTCTAATTATGCCTTAGTTTTGCCCTCAAATTATTTAGAGTCGCACTCAATTGAACCCAATTCTTGAGTTTCTCCATCACCAAAAATTGTCAACAGTTTGAAATGCACGTCAATAATTTTGTGCTTTGCTTTATTTCTTTAGACCGGAGACTGAAACTTCTACTAAGGCACTTCGACGCCTCGAAACGAAAAACCATACTTTTTGGCTTTCCTGGGTCAAACGACTCAACCTAGAGACCTGAAATTTTTTCTAAAGTCAGTACTCGACATGATACGCGTATAAACCAAAATTTATCCAATTAAGCGTTCCTGCCGCAGTGTCTGTATATCTTATGATCCCAACCCTTTGTTTGTTTTTAACTAGATTAGATTAAAATATTAATTAGATTGAAAGCTTTAGCTTCATCATATCGTGTTTCCTCTCTGAAATCAGCACGCTTGCTGAGGATATCACTCGAATAAAACAAATCAGTCAATCTATCAAATATTAATAAGAAAACAGTATACCATTGTGTATTAGACATATAGTACTTTCATTGAGAACTCGTGAACTCGTTAGGATTTATCAATATTCCCATGACATTTCACAAAGACAATTGACATTTCACTTATCGAAGGCAGATGTCAGGAATCGGGCGTTCACTTGAAGATACTTCGAGGCCAGTCTTCACGAGACCAATTATTAATCAAACTCCTCGTTTCCTTTCTTTCCGAATGTGGAATAGCTGAGTCAATTCGTCATCCTCATATCCTATCGTGTCAATACGTCCAGTATATCGATTGGGTCAAACTTTCAAGGCAGTTAGCTGATAAAACTAGGAAGGATTTAGAACAAACGAGGCTTGGACAGTACAAACAAAGAATAACGGATAAGTTCGTCGAGACTCGAAAACCAGGGGACGTAATAATATATAAAAGAGGGTAATTTTTTTTTCATCCGTAGAGAATTAGTCAAGCTCAATTATTCCTTTTAGGAATTTAAACTCAAATGCTCACTATAATAATTAACGTCAAGTGAAATTGAGCTAGTGAATCAAGGAGCCTGATTCATTCAATGTTCATGATTCAAATAGATATCCCTTGTAAAGTAACCTTCACACAATTGTGAATATTATTTGTTATACAAATCAAAAGGCAAAAGATTTTCTAGCCCTTTCTCGACATTTCTTTAAATATACATTCCCATTTTCCCATTGTTCTCATTTCCTCCCGAGAATCCTCCATTCCGTATTTCATTCAACTGTTGTGATTTGGTGGCTCTCCTCAACCTTGCTCGAAAACCATAAGAAGGGGAAGCATGGAGGAATCCCTAGTAAGAATTCACAAGCGTAATATTGTTCTAAAGAATGAAATTGGAAGCGGAAGTTACTCCAAGGTTTATTTAGGTAAGTTTCCTCCTGCTCTCCAACTGAAATGCTAAAATGCAAGTTAATTTTAGTTGTAGCAATATAGCTGTTGTAATTTTTATTTAAGGAACCTTACGCTCGAGTCCATCGGATCATGTTGAGGGTGGGGATAGGACTGAGCACGTGGCTGTAAAAGTGTCCAATGAGAAGCTCACGACCCGGGAGGACTCCTTCACCGAAATCATGAATATGGCAAAACTCAAACATCAAAACGTTGTCCACATCATCGGAATCATCGGTAAAGTTCTACACCTCCCAGCCTTGCACTCACTTTATAAATCATAAAACAACTTAACCGGAAATGGTAAAGTAAACAAACTCAAAATTTTTATTGGATAGACAATGGGAAGGAGCTACCGTGGCTCGTCATGGAATTTATGGGAAATGGGACGGTGTTCGACGTTGTGACACAGAAAGACGTCAAGTTGCGGCAGGTAATTTTCAATATTTATAATTAATTGGTGAAAGTAGTTAAAGTTCTAGAAGAGAAAAGAGCAAGAGGGATGATAATAAATGCATTCATTGTTATTCAAGGAAATGATTCTGCGCATGATGGCGGACATTGCATCTGGAATGGCATATCTCCATTCTCATCATGACCTGGTACACGGAGATCTCCACTCCAAAAACTGTTTCGTTGATTCCAATGGAGTTACCAAAGTAGGGGATTTTGGATTTACTTCCAAAGCAGATCCTGAGGATGTCCTAAGCCGCTATGAAAGAATTCCATGTCGGGTAAAAGAGAATTTTTAATGTCCTGTCTGAAACAATTTAATACTTTTCCCTTATTTTTTTTTTAAATAATTTTTCAGACCTTCAAGGCAGCGTTGATGAAACACTTCACCCGTCGCACACGCCCTGCTCATCTGCCCAATTTCCATTGGCTCCCACCCGAGTATCTTTTATCCGACTGCCTGGATGACCTCGTGACTCATAAGCCAGGGGATGTCTGGCAATATGGAACGCTTGTGTTCCAACTGTGGGCAAGCGGTCAGTGCCCCTATGAGAAGCTAACTGCGAAACAGGTAGAAATAACTAAAAGTAAACAGTAGAAACCACTGAACCAAGGAAGCATGGAAGAGCACCTTTTAAAGGAAGGATAATTCTCAAGGGAATTTTACTATTTATTTTTAGATTCGGTATGCACTACAATCGGGAACTGATCCGTTTGATTTTATTGAAATTGAGGCGCCAATCACAGTGTTGACGCTCACGCTGAGCTGTTGGGAGTTTCAACCCTCGAAGCGTCTCACGTTTGACGCCATTTTATCCTTACTGACGGACCATTTTTCCTGTCTTTCACCAACCTGGGATAAAGACGTTTCCATTTTTTGACAATTTACTCTCTTGCTAGAAATCAATCAGAGGGTGAGTGATCCTGCATTCCGCAACTTTCATTTAAAATCAAGGAATACATAATGCTTGAAAATTATACGTATAATTAACATTTATAAATGTATCCAAATTTGCTCAATTGACCTTCTACCTTACTAACTATAAAACAAGTGCAAACACTTGAAATATTCAAGTCATTGTAATTCCGAGTAAATTAAATAAAGCCAGAGATGTAGTGTATTCTGAAATTCAGGATTACGTTCAAAAATTTCAAAAAAGAAAAAAATCATTTTTTGCTCCTCCCCCTTTCTCCCACCTTTCTCGCATGCCGATGCCGAATAATCAAATCAAAATTTTGAATTTCCTTTTCTGATGCCTGGTTGGTGTGTGACCTTGATAGAACGAGGGTGCAAGAAATGCCTACGGAGTGCGGACTCGACTTTTGTCACGTACGCACCAACTTTTTTTCCTTCGTCCCACCACGGTCCCACCTTTCGACGGTCGAAGTCTTCGTCTTTGCAACGATCATGGTATACCCAAGGTTGCTAGGAGACCAAAATTGACGAATTGGCTACGTATTTTTTCTTCCAAGCCACCTTGGGTATACCTGTTGTTCGTTGTCGTCTTTGTAATTTTGTAAAGCGGGTGAGGGGAGAGGGAGACAGTTCACTGCTTCTTCCACCAATCAGAGTTCTCCTTCTCCAAACGGCGCAATTTGCTTTGTGTTGAAGGTGGTGAGGTGAAAGGAGAAGAAGGGAAAGAAGGAAGGTGGAGGGGTACCCTGGAAGGCAGGAAAAGACACGCACAGCAGACGCTGCTGCCAGAAGAGAACAGAGACGACGAGACGAAGACGATCCAGAACCTTCCAACAACTTCTGCGTCTCAATCGAAAAAGGAAGAAAGACGAGACGTGGTTGGACTCCTTGACTTGCTCTCTCCCCGCAATTCAATTCCACACAGACTTCAATCACAGTCAAGGACGGATTGACTTTTCTTCAAAAGTTGAATTAATCAGAAAATAATCGGGAGTCGTCTCACCAATTATCCCCATTCGCCATTGTCAATTGAAAAGGTCCAGCTAAAGGTAAGGTCAACTTTAATATACCATTTAGGTTTTGCGCAAATTAGTAAATTTAGTCAAGTATAAAGAGCTAAAACTGATTAGAGGGTTATAACCATCCATAGACACGGCACGATTTCCATTTAGAAAGGACCCTTTTCTGAATGGAAGTCGTGCCGTACCGTAGCCGTGCCATAAACTAGACCACAGTCATTTGATG
>Ga0194135_10002705_pt1 | contig 10788 bp, 13 predicted proteins | sample LitLau_LLRF_2013_FD_134024 | JGI IMG/M metagenome (GOLD analysis project Ga0194135, IMG submission 134024) | Freshwater sediment microbial communities in response to fracking from North America - Little Laurel Run_MetaG_LLRF_2013 (version 2) | ecosystem: Environmental > Aquatic > Freshwater >... | reverse complement strand
TATTAAAAGACGGGTCTTATTATAAGTTATGCACACAGGCGAAATCTACCTCAGCCTGTGGCTTGCCAAAGGGATTTTTTTTTTTTAGTGGAAGGGTTTCCTCATGGTAGCACGTAAAAATTACGTGTGAGAGAGGGCCCAATGCCCTAACTTCGCCTAATGAAGCCGTATTTATTTATTTATGAAGCGTGAAATTAGGGAAATCATTGATTTTTGCAAGGAATCTATTGTCCCCGCTGGTAACTCAGTGGATTCTCAGGGCTAATGACTATAATGCCTTGGTCAGAGGTTTGATAAAAAATCATTAATCATAATAATGTGCTAAGGGAGGGAAATAATTACTGGTATAAAAGGATGGGATGGTAGTTGTCGCTGTCAGAGCGCGGCGGTTTTTCCTCATTTTTTTAGGTAGAAAACCAAATAATAATAATAAGAATAATAATTTCGACTTTTAAATCAGCAAACTTAGGACCTAAGGCCCTCCGCTACTTATACACTTAATACGGATTTAATTGAACTCCGAACCATTCTCCAAGTAGTTGTAGGTGATGTGGAAAATTAGAAAAAAAAACATTATTTTGACTTCTGTAGGGAATCCTAAACTCCGACTATCCGGATTGTTAACCGAAGTCACTAACCTCACACAACCTGGCTTACTTTTGGATATACAATATCGGGCGTACCTAATCTAATCATTGATTCAGCATAAAGATAAATTTGACATAATAAAATATATACTTAATAAAGGTCTTTGTTTATCACTCATGGGCTCTACTATGCGTACTTACAGCCCTATGGCAACTTACCAGATCAAATAATTGATTCTTTCTGTCTAAAAATATTTTGGTGCCAAGAGACCTGCAGGCAAAGCTATTCAAACCTACCCATAAGGCATAAATTTCCCAGGCAAGGTTGTTTGAAAAAAATGTCCCAAATGTAAAACACCAGTTGAACGATCAAAATCCCGACGACATTGCATTAGGTCGGACAAATAATGTTGTGGGAATAAATACATAGAAATGGTGTTTCCTTTGATGACTATCTATTGAGTTAATTCGTTTCGAACATAGAAATGGGGGCCATTAGCAGGTTAATGGGTGACCAATGGCCCTGTGATAATGGCATTTATTTCTTTGCTATTGATCCATGCAAGTGACACGATAGGCAAACATCACCATCACCACACAGTGTTGGTATTCCCATTGTCACCTCAATGCGATATTAAATCACCATGCTTACATTCCTCTACTGGTCAACCTTTTTTATTTTGGCTATTTCCCCAACGGTTGACGCCTTTGATGCTGCCATAAGTATACATATTTTTTTAATAAGTTTTGGTACCTACCTGACTGGTAGGATATGTTCCTTGCACATAGTGCCTAGTATATACGTAGGTAGTATACAAGTCACAACTGTCCGACAACCCAGTGCTTGCAGTAATCTTTTTGTGCAAGTCCGGCTAGCATTGGGCTATCTATAGGTACAAATTTAATAAATCGGTGTTTTCTCACACCTTAGGTACCTACCTAACATCAAAACCTATTGAGAGATCTGTCTTGCCTCCAGTAGCTTCGTATATTAGCCAGGATCCTAAGACTAAAGATTTATGGCCATCTTCGTCACAATGGTTATATTTAAGTACTTATGAGCTAACTAGCTAATATATGACAAGAGAATAGAGGAAGCAAAATTGAAAAAAAAAAATTTGAATTGTGGAACCCGACTTAAATATCGTTAAATAGGGAGGGTGGACAAATTCGCAGGAGAAGCAATTCATACTTTTTCTGGATCCGAATTTTGAGCTTCAGCATATCAATCAAAACCTATTCTCCGGAACTCCTCCCGAAAAAAAAGGGGAAGCCTATAACTTTTTAACTCTTTCATTTTTTGAATATTGTTGTACCTAAAAACAGTATAAAATACGCTTCCAGTTCTTTTCATCCAGAAAAAGGTGGATTTCCTTCTTTTGCCAACCCCCAACATTTGGTTGCCGGGACCACTAAGTACCAGTAGATACAGTTAGAAAAGAAGGGATACACATATCCATATAGATGTAAAATCGCTAAGTCCCATAAGCAGATATGTTGGACGATTCTCCATATAAAACTGCTAATATTGTTCGGCTATTCAGTTTTTGTGCACGCCGATGGAGAAGGAGGTTCTTTACCGATTCAGGCAATGAAAACTGCCGTTAAGGACCTGGTCGATAAAAAACATGTTGACGTAAACATTAATGAAATTGTAAATATGACTGCAAAAGGAAAAATCCCGAAATTAATCTTGGATTCTAGTAAGTATTATTTATTGAATGTTATCAATGAGTTTCTTTTTCCGAAAAAAAAAGCAATACATGAGTGTTTGGTATTAATAATTTTTGGGATACGAGGCATATTACGAGTATTTGGTTTCCTTCTAGTGTGTAAGGCTCTGGATAAATCGTTGGCTGCAAATAAAACCCCTCTTATTTTGGATATGACGTCAGCGGGTATTCCTTCGGAAACTGTTAAAGCTTTTGCTGCTGCTATGGCTTTACCAACAGTAACAACTGCGTATGGAAAACGCGGTGAAATAAAGTTAGTTATTACTCTATACCATTCAATACATACCTTACTACTGATCCATCGGTGACTTCGTATATATATAGTTTGAAAATATTGAAGGGCTTCATAAAAATTTCGCAATTTAATAAAACGGAGTACTGATCAAAAGTCCTGCCCTCACACCTCTGTAGCGATGTATGATTTATTCCAAAACGTGTTTTATGTATTAACAGGGCTTGGCATACCATTGGAACAGAAGAAGAAAAATTCTTGGTTCAGTTTTCTCCACCCGGTGATGTTCTTGTGGAATCACTCAGGACCATTGTAACTCAGTACAAAATTAATAACGTTGCAGTACTGTACGGCACTGAATTTGGTAATTTTTTTATTTATTTTTTATTCTTACTTCTTGATATGGTATAGTCACTTACGTAAATGATAGGTTTTTCATGACTCAAACTTTTTTGCAGCTAAAGTGTTTGACATGAGTGTAGCTTCGATTGAAAGAAATTTTCCTGCTCGAGTCATCTCTCGTGAAATTTCTGGAGATCTGAGACATCAAATCAAGGACCTTTTTAATCTCGATTTCAAAACATTTTTCATTTACGCCGATGCTGATGATATTGGGCGAGTTTTAACAGAGGCTGATTCTCTCAAGTTAGTACATTTATAACCTACTCAATAATTAAAATATCAATTTTTCTAATTATAATTAGCAAAGACCTTTGGTTGGGAGTGCTTAATGTATAAGGATCCATGGGATCAAAAAAGTAACGTTTTTATTCTGCTTATACATACGAGTACAATGACTTTTTATGCATATCCTCTGTAATCATTGTCGATGTCTTTATTAATAATTATTGGTACCAAAACCAAAAACTCCACAATAAGGGCGTTTATAAATAATAATAATAATAATAATAATAATTTCGTCTTTCATGAAGCAGCAAAGTTGTGACCTTGGGTCCTTTCTTACACTTAAATACCCTATGCAAGGGTGAAAAGGATAGATAGATATTTTTTATTGGGAAATCGATAAAATTTGTGTAGTGTATGACGGGTATTTAATTTTAACTGTACCTATGTTCAAAGGTATTTGCCAAAAATTCAGTGGTTTGCCGCCACTCTATCAAACTCCGAGATTGCTTGTGATTGCAAAGCAGTTGTGAAAACTTTGCGTGCAGTTCCCGATTCAGCCTATGAGGAGCAGCTGAAATCTGTTGTCAATCAGGAAAATCTTAATCAAATTCTTGAAATCGAAGGGGCATTTTATTATGATGTTGCTGCGCGAACTATGTTAGCAGTCGAGTGAGTGATTTTATTTTTAACGACGTTTTCGTGGCATAGGTGATAGAATGGGGTGTACTTGAAGATCGAATACTCTGGCCACTGTTGTTAAGAAATTATTTTTTCGCTGCATGTAACTTTCTGCAGGTGCAAACTTTCTTCTTAAATGAAACAATTATAATTCTTTACCACAATTATTATGTTGCATGTGAAATTGCAACAATCGGTTATACCAGATGTTGGAAAGTTTGATAAAAATTTAATTTTGTAGGAAAATGGCTAGTGCGGGAAAGTGGCCAGCTTCATCAAATTTTAAAAGGTGTGCTGATTTTCCAGGAGAAAATGTGAAGCCTGTCGAAGGTTTTGACTTACGGGCAGCCATTCAAGAAGTAAATTACATTTTTATTGATTTCAACTATTTTTGTTTCGATGTTAAACGCGATTTGGCGTTGTTCTACCGACTCTTCATATTGATTTTCGATATGCACATTAAACACTTACACCAAAGACCATGGATATACTAGTATTCTAGATAATCTATTCTATATCATTAGTCTATGTTTCCATTTGCCGATTCCAAACACTTCTCTGTTTGACATGCGTTACCTGATACCGAAAGTCTCTTTTGAGCCCTCTAAGCTGTAGTAATCTGCAATAGTTCTGGGAAACATTATGTATATCTAGGTCTAGGTTTAGGTTTTTCTTCTCAGGAGTTTTGTTTCGCGTTGGTGTGGGAAATAACTGAATTTTTGTACATCTTTAAGGTTGACTATCCCTGGACGTACGCACCTTTTTCTTATGGTCGAAATGGCGAAAATTTCATGAGTTACAATTGTCTATTAGAGTCTGTAGAGTTTGATACTGGAGTGGATAACAAGAAGCAAAGTATCGGATCCTGGCGGGCAGGGATCGACTCCCCTATTGAAATTTCAGCCGAAGAGCAAAATATTATACCGAACAATCCCAGTCGCCCCAAGTACCGGGTGGTCACCAATGAGGTAAAAGCACATTTCCACTTCAAATTCTGGCCAACAATTTCAGGTTTTACTAAATAATTGATTGGGTTTGACTTAGATAGACACCAATAGCTGCCGAGCCAATTAAATAATCATTTTTAAAACGACCGTGACGGTTCTGCAAATAAAAATTCAATCGGAAACCAGGAAGTCCAAAATGACCATCAAAAAGAGCACCAAATATTTCTTACTTATTTTAGCAACCACCTTTTGTGATAAAGCCGGCGAAGGGCGATAAAATGACAGGAATCTGTATGGATATTTTATCTAATTTGAGCAAGGCATTAAACTTTGATTATGAGGTTTATGAAGTTGTGGATGGCAAAATGGGTTCCTTAGATGACAGTGGAGAATGGAGTGGAATTGTCAATGAACTCATTGAAAAGGTATTCGGGCATTATTTCTTGTATTCAGATGGAAAGGTTTCTAAAGAATTATTAACGGGCTGTGTGAGAATAGGCCTGCACTAATTTCGCATATAATTAATTTTGTTTTTATTTATTTAAATGAGAGGCTCTACCTATATTTTGGCAATTTTAAAAGTGTTTCGCAGGAGTGCCACCCATTCCTTTTTATTCCAACGACTACTGCTCTCACAGAATTGAATGAGAATAGGTACGGCCTTGTTTTCTTTAGAATGGGTCCTTTATTATAGTAAACCATTGTAGGTAAAAATAATAATTTTTTATTGGTTTTATTTTAATAACAGAGAGCTGATTTTGCGATGACGGCTATTTCTGTGATGGGAGATCGGGAAAGAGTGATTGATTTCACTGTGCCTTTCAATGATCCCGTAGGTATCTCGATTCTTATGAAGAAACCGGAAAATCAGACATCACTTTTCAAATTTCTCACAGTTTTGGAAATGGAGGTGTGGTTATGCATTTTGGCTGCATATTTCGTCACCAGGTATGTGGAGTTTTTCAAAAATGGTTGGACGGTTGGATTCTAAAAAATTAGTACCTGCATGTGATGTGTTTTTAGAGCAACATAAGTATTGTTAAGGTTTACGATGGTACGAGTATGTTGGGTACCTAACTCTGGTTTTAGTTTTCTGATGTGGGTGTTTGACACATGGAGTCCATATAGCTACCAGAACAATAAAGAAAAGTACAAAGACGATGAAGAAAAACGAGTTTTTAATTTCAAGGAATGTCTATGGTTTTGCATGACGTCGCTTACCCCCCAAGTATGTAGTCTACTACTGTAAAGTATCTACGAGTTTGATCATGAAATGAAAGTTTATCGCTAATTTTAAAAACCTGATACGGATCGAATTCAAAGTTGCACTTCTTGCTTTTAGGGTGGAGGCGAAGCTCCGAAAAATCTATCAGGGCGATTGGTTGCAGCTACTTGGTGGCTTTTCGGTTTTATCATAATGGCGTCTTACACAGCCAATCTTGCAGCGTTTCTCACGGTCTCCCGATTGGATACGCCCATTGAGTCTCTGGACGACTTATCGAAACAATATAAAGTGCAGTATGCGCCAGTCAAAAACTCATATGAAGCTAGGTATTTCAAACGCATGGCCGATATTGAGGAAACATTTTATGAGTAAGTTTCTTGGTATTTTCATTGTTAAATTTCCGAAATTAGATTAAGATAACTGAGTAAAGTGAAGACATGGCTCAAATTAGTTCATCATAAAAATTGTGGCCAAAATGATTCAACTAGGCTGTTCTTAGACCTATTTTGATGTTATATGTGAAGGATTTGGAAGGATATGAGTTTGAATGACAGTTTGACACCTGTAGAAAGATCGAAATTGGCGGTATGGGACTACCCTGTCAGTGATAAGTACACAAAAATGTGGCAAGCAATGACAGAAGCCGTCCTGCCAGAAAATATCGATGAGGCATTTGAAAGAATTCGAAGTACGAATTCTACCAACGATTTCGCCTTATTAGGTGAGTATCCTTTTATTCTTTCTTTGATACTCTAACACACGTCCCTGTAATTTTGAAAGTCATATTTGCCATTATACATAGGTTTGGTCAATCGAATGTTGGCTACTTTCCTCACAATCTATTGAATGTCATTGTAGGGGACGCAGCAGAGAATTTGTATTATTTTAAAAGCCACTGTGATCTTCAAATTATTGGTGAAGAGTTCTCGCGCAAACCCTACGCAATCGCTCTTCAAAAGGACTCGCACTTACGGGAACCTTTTAACAAAGTGTAAGTCATCTGTGTTCTCTTCTCTGTCGGGGAACAAAAAATATTCAATTGATGATTAAAAATAGTCTGAAACAGTTCAGTAACAGTATAACTTTCATTTGGAATATTCCTTTAAGATTACAAGAAATGGTGAACGACGACAGTTTGGAAAGAATTAAAAAGAAATGGTGGGATTCAATATCAGTGAGAGACACCTGCGAAGAACTGAATGAAGAAACCGATGGCATCAGTATCAAAAATATTGGTAAGTTTCAATATTCCCCTAGTTCCTACCGGAAACCTGAAACTTCGGTTTTCTTTCGAGGTTATGTATTTTTTATCATCATTCAAAATTTCACTGATTTAATATCTTCTAGGTGGTGTATTTCTAGTAATATTTCTTGGAATTGGCTTGGCAATATTTACTCTGACAGTGGAATATTCTTGGTACCAATTCGAGCGTGAAAGAGGCATCAGAAAGGAACTTAGCCCCGCTGGTGGAAACGACGCAACGGGATACGTCAACGATGCCACTAATTTCGCGAATAAATATTTGGACCCATTGAACCTATACGGTGATCATATGGCCAAAAGACCTAACGCTAATAATAGGGGTAGCAATTATTATCAATGGTAAAACATGCAATTTGTCTTTAAAATGATTTGGTGTGATTGTTTGCCTGCAAATTCATGATTAGACTTATATCTTTCATGCTTTTACTGCATAATCGTTTTTAATACTCCGAGTTTTTCGGCTAAATTGGTCGTTTTTCTCTCAAAAGGAAAACCCAGTGACTGTGTTTAAGTGGCTAGTGACTTCGGCTACCATCTGGTGTTCAATTTTCAAAAAAAAAATAAGACAGTTTGTCTAATTAATTACCTGTCAGTACCTACCACATTAGTCACATCACTTGCGTATACTATATTATGGCTAAAACAGGTTGCTCTTGGAGACGACGACATCGTACTAGGTAAAAACCTGTGACCGGTTTCGGTTGAAAACTAGCAAACCGAAATGATGCCCACGATGTAGTTGTCTCTCATATCTTTCAGTCCCTCAAGGTACCACGAAGTCAACAAAAAGGAAGCGGCTGTTCTAATCGGTCATTTTATCTGGTACCTAATGGACGAAATTAAAGGAATATGCGTGGTAGTTGTGGCGTTAACCGCAATTTATTTATTTGCAATTTTTGTACGCTCCATTATGAATAAAGGCCCGAACTGAACTAAGAAAACTTACTGAAGTGAGTGGATATGTTTTTAAAAGCGAATAGGGAAGTTTCTATAGGTAATATTCTAGTGAGGTACATGTTTTCACCTATAACGCTAAACATAGGTAACTTGTCCCGCAATAAGAATCTGTAGGATCTTGAGTGTTGCCGAACCTTCTCGAGCGGAACTGAAATTATCTTGTGTATAGAATTTGAACATGCTCATACCAGAAAAAATCAAAGAAATGTGTATCCGCTCCCTCGGATCTTTGATATTTTTTATCATCCTGAACCTTAATGGTATTGAACTTTGGTCCTTAAACATGACCGTATCGAGGTTACCCATACCTAGGCACGTACATAGATACCTGCTCATAACGCGTGAATTGCATGGTGATCTCGTACGAGATGTTTTCAACTCCAGTCAGATTTATTGAATGGGGTTCATTTCATTAGCAAGTAGGTCAGGGTCACCGCTGCATTTGTATTTGTCTCTGTCACATGCATGCACGTACCTAATCGGCCGTTTCCCCTTTTCTTTCGCCCTCTCTCTCTCTCTCCCTCTCTTACCCACCTTTCACCTGCTTGGTGATGATTTGAACAAACCTATTTCAGTATTCATATTTTTATTCATTCCATTCACTGTTGCCTACTAGGGAATGAAAAGAGAGAAAGGTGTGTCTAATACTCCATCTTGAATTGTGGCCGACCTAATAGGCATTTTTCGAGATGCCTCTAACCTTAAATTAATATAGCCTAAAGAACGTCCAAGTTTCATGCTATCTGCACTAAAATGTACGATGAAGGGTAAAAAGTGCCTATAACCTCCTGACTATTGTATAGTTGTTCACTTCTGTGCAGTACCAGTTTTCTGGTTCTTTACCTTTTATAGATTTGCTATTTAATCTCATTTAACATTTCCTTTTATTCTAATGCCATGCTCCTTCCTTCCCGTCGCCCTTCGTTACACCCTTTCCAACATTCACCTTACATTTCATCAACTTCTGCTCAAGTTTCTCGCAGTATTGTGATAACGCTATGAGGTCACTATGGGGACTATTTCTTCAAATCATCTCTTTGATGATTTCGTCCACTACAACCTCTTGTAAGTTTTTTAATTATTATAATGTACCAATATATAAATGCGTTAGGTGTACAATATTGATGGATGGAAAGGATATTTTCGGTATAGGCAATAAGTAAGCCATCAGAATAAGTACCTACCGTATGTGGTTGTTTTCGATGAACGGCACTGTTCCCTGTCCCTGTAGTAACTGTTTTTAATTATATTATTGTTTATATTCAGTCCTCGGACCCGATGGTGGCAATCAATCGTTGGGATTTCTAAGCAGTGCACCTCCGTTTGTGGCGTCTGCACCAGAAGGATCTCGCTGCCATCTTCACTCCCAGCAATTTCTCCAAGACCTCAGCCAACTCCAGCTATGGGCCGTCCAAAGTAAGTCCAAAATAAACTCAAAATTAATTTTTATAGTTAATCATTAGGGAGAGATGATTTACAGATGTGCCGACGGATGATTTTACTTTGTTTTCTTGCTTATTAGTGCACGACGCCTCCGCGAAGATGCCATCTGGCCTTCTAAACGGAAACGTGCATGCTATGGGTGATTTCTATCAATGTCTTCGGGTTTCCCAAAAGAATGATGGCCCTGTGGATCGGGGAGGAGGACTTATCCGGGGGAAATATTGCCAAGTTAATACATACATTAATGTTGATCAACCTAAAATGGTGGCACCCAGTGTTAATCAAATCATCGACTCCCTTCTTTCTTATCGAGCGATTCAAAGTAACTACTATGATGTAAGTAATACCTACCTCTGGAATTAAAACCCAAAAAGCTTATATGGTTTAAAGTAATCAGAAAGTCCTAGTTTGATCATAAAATGAGAGACGATTTTGGGTAGGGGTGGTAATAATTATAAACCCGAGAATGACTCTTCGATAACAGTGATCAAATTCTCTATTGTTTAAGGGAGTAAACTTTTTCCCGTCGTTCACGCCTATTACCTGGGGATTTTGTGTGCCTGACTCGTGTACTCATCTAGACGTCGAAAAAACTGTTCAAAAAATCGTGGAACCATTTAATAATTCAGCGGGAATATCTATTCGTCTGAAATCTAGCCCAGACTCTTGCGATACTTACAGAGATTTAAATCTTCACGGAGGATCTGCCTTAAAAGTCATGTAAGAAATAATTATTATCCTCATTGTCTCAAAAACTGTGTTATATTTCGCTCTTTTATAAACTAGATTGGCAATGCTGGTTTGAATTCAGTTATTCCAGTTTCTTCACTACCTATAAGCAGGCCCGGATTAACAACTTTTTGCGCCCTAGGCCAGAGTTCTACATTACGCCCCCTCCCAGCAGACAAATGACGCCCCGGCTTTACCAGGGTTTCCATCTTTCTGATATGTTCACGCAAAAAGGGATCAAATTCGGCAAGGACTTCTACTAACATCATGTAGTTTCCATTCCAGTTGGAACCAGATAATTCTGTTGACTCCCTAAATGACAATCATCGTGAAGCTAGAGCTTTTATGACCACAACAACTCTTTGT
>Ga0194135_10002704_pt1 | contig 10790 bp, 12 predicted proteins | sample LitLau_LLRF_2013_FD_134024 | JGI IMG/M metagenome (GOLD analysis project Ga0194135, IMG submission 134024) | Freshwater sediment microbial communities in response to fracking from North America - Little Laurel Run_MetaG_LLRF_2013 (version 2) | ecosystem: Environmental > Aquatic > Freshwater >... | reverse complement strand
CTACTACGGTGTGTTTCTTAGACTAAAACAAAAATAAGTAAAATAAATATTACAACTGGCTGTTCATTTAAAATACCAGGGTTGATGTTATGCAAGCTGTACGGTGTCTCCAATAATCGATACAATACCTACATTACGTAATTCTGTTTACCTACCCAGGTCGGTGGGTACCTTTTTTAAATAAAACACTTCACAAAAATTGTGGATTCAAATTACAGTGTTTTACTTATAAATGGAATTCCACGTAGTCCGGAGAGACTCCCTTAATCTTTTATAGGTAGGTAGGTATTATTAGTTTGGAAAAAAACAAAAAAACTTACTTCTAGCAGAAGCCTTGCACTGTCTCAGAGCCTCGTTAAAGCCATCGCAGAGAGTGAGATCGCTTTGGCCTTGGGCACATTGCAGGAATTGTTTAACCTCCCACGCACAAGGGCCTGTAGGCTCCTGTGGGCCAGCAGGGGCGTACTGCTGTTGAGCTGGGGCGGCCGGGGCAGCTTGCTGTTGGGGAGCATCAGAGCCTCCGCTAAACATTCCGGTCATGGCGTGTCCAACAGTATGACCCTAAAACATGAAACATTGTAAGGGGTGTGGGAATGACGGTCTAAAGGCTACATAAAAAGTATTGTATTCGTATGGGAAGAAGTAAAATAAGGACCAACTATTTCTTTACGAAAATTAACAATCAATCTAGAAAACCTCCCAACGGGAAGATTTCGTTTAGGTTTCACTTCCCAAATAAATCTCCAAAACAGCTCTTGGTAAGTTTTGTAGATAGGTAGCAGAATTTCAAGGTTGAAGGCCATGAACCATGTTGTTTTGATTTATTTTTTTACCTCACACGTTCTACTAAACTGGGTTGAAAACTCAGCGCCCAAAAAATACTCAGTGTCAAGAAACACTTACAATTGCCGAACCGATGGCAACACCGCCCGCGGTGGCTGCCATCTGGCCCATCAGCGATGGACCCTGTGGTTGTGCGACCATTGGTGCCGCTGCTGGAGCCGGGGCAGGAACAGGGGCTGACTGCCTCACTGGAGCTGGAGCCCTCCTAGGACAAATCGGAAAACTACAGGACTGTTCTAAGTTGAATCTTGGCCGAGTTGAGTTCACTTTTTATGAGGGACCGAGTACCAAGTAAACGTAATCGCAGCAAAAGCACGTTTACATAATCACTGTTTTTTTTACAGTTTATTAACTTGGTTTCGGCCAAGATTCCACTTTAAACAGAAAGATAATAAAAAAAGGTAAAAAATAATGGTAAAGGTACACTGTTATGATTATGAATCAATGGACTTGGCCTTGATTTAATGCGATGGTTTTATATTTGTACCATACACCAGTTAAATTACTACAGGTTTTGAGTATAAATATATATTACTTTTTTCCCCCAGCTCTAGTACTCCCCTAAAAAATACACTCTAAAAAAAAAGTGATAATTCACAATATGATGCAACAATAAGTCGTAGTTAGGTTATAAAAAATCAAAGCTTAAGTACTTAAAGATCAAAATTCTCGATCCAAATATTTACCTCGGTGCTGGTGCACTGCGTCCTCTTCGTGCCATATTTGAATAATACAATAACTTTCAAAGATATTACACAACAAAAATTTTAAAACAGTGGAAATGTGCGTACAGTTTTTTTCACAGGTTTTTTTAGAACTTGACTGATCGAAATGAATGGCGTCTTCTGCTTTTTTCCTTTGAGGTTGTTGTTTACGTTTTTCCTTTGAGAAAACTGCCATATTGTTTTTTTCTCACTTTTTCTTTACACTCGTCAAACAAATTACAAAAGAGAGATAATAAATTGAATTAAGCCGAAAAAAAACACACATAGATTAGAAGAATGCCTTTTACCAGTTTTCCCACCCAATTACGTAAGTAGTATCACAAGTGCGGCCAGCTGTAGTAGGTAATAATAGTCATAGCCTTTAGCACCATCGGCACCCGAAACGGGAACATAACTTTACAAACTATATGAACAGAACATCAAACTCAGTTTTCTCAAGCAGGACTGCGCAATACAACCAAATAAGCCCAGGCACCCGATCTATTAAAAGAATATATTTCGGGTTGACGTTGTAGAAGGGATGAGGGGACCTAAAATTTGGAGTCAAGTTGTACTTAAGAGCTGACTGGATAGGCTGTCGCAGGTAAGATAGATAGATAGATTTATTGAGTAGGCCCGAATTTAGCCAACGGCCAGTATGGCCACTCTTCCAGCCGGGCCTAGATAATTTTTTTTTATAAAGTTTCTTAATTTTCTAAAAAATAATAGATAGATTTAATAAAATTCCGTATCAAACGCCAAACGTCTGCTCTTGACTCAGGGCTGGAGGCAATAGATTTACTCCCTTGCAGCAAGCAACACTGGCAATCAGGAATTATGAGTGTAGCCTATATCTATATTAGAGTCACCAGCTGGCATTTGGTGTTTGATGCGGACTAAAAACAACAACATTAGTTTGTTGCTTCAAGCAAACATCTATCCATACTATAGATCTTCAATAGTGAGTGATCCCTAAGAAACGAAGATAAATCTTTTCGTTCAGTTAAGTCGGCTAACATCATCCTTCGATCTTACTTGAACTTGTACTAATTTCTTTCAGCTCCGCCACCAGCACCACCATTGAACATTGTCCCACCTAACTTCTCCCAAACTGCATTAAGTCCAGAACAACAGCAAATAATGCAGCAACAAATTCAGCATATGCAACAGCATTATCAGCAACAGATGCATCAGATGTCTCATATGTTGCATCCAAGCCTAAATGACCAACCTTTGGACTTTAACCTTAACAAAAACAAGGCTACTATTACTACTGGTAAGTAAAATAATTATTGATGGGGGTTCACACGGTTTGATATACATCCGAGCTTTTCGAATTTGGCACAATGGCCCGCCCATGTGAAGCATCCGGGTCCGGGAAAAATGTAGTCGGAATGATTTCTCACTGTCGATAAAATCTGAGTTGCGTCGAGGAATTTATGCGTTTTGTTACGATCGCTTGAAACCGTGGCTCTTAAACGAGAATTGACAGACAGACCGATTGTCATCCGACGAATTTTCCCTATCACATCCGGGACTTCGCTCGCTCAATTAATTAAAATATGTAAAACTATTGCGTCTTTCCAGGAGAGTCGAGTGAAATTGGAAATGAAAAATCACGGGGAGATGATAATGGAGATCGTCGAGAACGCGATAGGAGGCCATCGAATCGTGACAGAGAACGCAGGGATCGAAGGGATCGAGATAGGACTGATCGCAAAGACAATGAACTTCCAGGCAAAAGGTAGGAAATAACGTTATCAACCAATGACATAAATGAAAAGTAGACACAAAACTAAGAATAATAGAGGTATTCGCGGAATCATAATAGTACAGTATATAGATTTTAACACGATCTTGACGCGGAGTAGTAGTGCTCGTCAGCTTTTATGACGACTACATTTCCTCCCAATTCACCACGCCGCCATTTTGAATTTTGCTGTTACGCGAATTCGCTATGGCAATCTTTCAACTCGAATACCGCATGATTTATATTTTAGGGATAGTGAAGACAAGGAGAGCGGTCCAGTCCCTAACACTATGCCAAACATGCCTTTGATGGGCATGGGCGGCATGATGGGGGGAATGATGGGAGGCATGCTTGGGCCAGGCATGGTTCCAATGATGGGCGGTATGGACCCTTCTGCCATCATGGGCCTACAGCAGGTAATAGTTTGATTTTGATTTCATCATGATAACCAAACTTAGTGTGAACCTGCCATTAGCCGCAACCTATTTGGGACAAAATATCCTCAACCCCACAATTTGAGATTACTGATAATGTCTTAATTTAATCTTTATTCTTTAATCAAGCATCCGATGGAAATAAAACAATTCAATTAACTTTATTAGTTGATGTAAGATTAGGTTACGTTATTAAAACCCGAAAATATACTATATACCGGTAAAATCCTCCAGTATCCGCCATATGGCATTTTTTAAAATTTCCTTCAGGTAAGCGGGCTGCTTTACTCTATGTTATACTAAACAAAATTATCCTTATTTTTTTTAAATTTTTATAAATATTACTGCTTGTATGTCTTAATTATTATTCCGTACTTTTTTTATAGTTTGGTATGGTGCCTGGTATCATGCCGGAGAGCGGAATAATGCAGCCGGACAGTACGATGCCAAGCATGATGAACAGCGATTTCTCCGCGCAGCGTCCTGTTCTGGAGTTTAAGGAGTGCAGCCTCGTGCCGCCGTCGCCCATGGCGCCTCCACCTGTTACGCGGGAGCGGCCGCCTGGATGTCGAACCGTCTATGTTGGCGGCCTGCCTGATAAAATAACAGAGGACATTATTAGGGACGTGTTTGGGAGGTGTGGCGAGATGCTGAGTGTTCGTTTGAGCAAGAAAAACTTTTGCCATGTGAGGTTTCATTTAGAAGAGTCCGTGGATGCTGCAATGCTTTATTCAGGTTTGGGAATTTTTCGTTGAGATTACAGTCTGCTTGTAATTAGGTCGACCGTACTGAGATGTCTTATTTAAACTCACGCGTATAGTACCTCTCTCTCTCTCTTTCCCTTTTCATATACTTAGCTTACCCCAATGTAAGAGTGAGATAGATATAGAATAGAATTAAGATGTCTCCGTGACACGCTGCTGTTCTTACAACAGCTAGACTATGGTATATGCTATAATGCGGTCTCCACTTGGTATCATCACACCTATTCTCTGTGCAGGGCCTCAATTCACTGTATAGAAAATTGAATGTTACCCAAAAAAAACGTGTGACGCTACGTGCCCTGTTCTAATCTGCATAAGAGGCGTGACGTCACATGTTTTTTGAGCAAGTTTTTTAATAACCACGGCTTATTGAGACAATGCAGAGAAAAATGGCTTTCACTCCATTTTTTCCATCTTAGTTTTTTATGCTGAATCAGATTCTGTTAATAACAGTTGAAAAGTCCATTACGAACATGTCTAATAGTTTTTGCCATTTTATAGGGTACCGTATGCGAATAGGAAACAACACGGACGCGCCGAATACAGGGCGGTTACATGTGGATTATGCCTTGGCTAGACAGGACCAATATGAATACGAATGTAAACAAAGAGCTCTTCTACGGGAGGCACGGCACCGGGACAAGATGGAGAAGGACAAAACGAGACCTCTGTCCCCTCCGCCCGTCCCACATTACACGGACCACGAGGCTGGCAACATTTCTGAGACTATTAAGAGTAAGTCACCAAGGACAACCATCAATATATTCCTAGAAAAGAGTCGATAGTTTGGTTCTTCTTTGTTGTTTTTAGCTGATGACGGTTTCAAGAAATCAGTGCAGACAGTAATAGCCTGGTTGGACCGAGGAGACCTTAACAAACGTAATGCCAACACGTTTTACGCTATGATTCAAAGCACCTATTCCCACGTGAGGCGACTTCTAAACGAAAAAATGCAACACGAAGAAGAACTTCAGCACGCCAAGGATCTGCATCGCTCCCGTGTCTTCAACATACTTTTACAATGTAAGTACTTTTTTGGATTTTTTCCAACTGACTCGGTTAAGCGTCGCATAAGACAGTCATTTTCTGACATCAGAGTTCTATATAAAAAGTTGGTAAGATGGAGCTTCAAATAATTGCGTGTCTGTATTAGACCGAAACGCCAGATCTTAATTATGAATAGCTCACGTATTTAGACCACAGTCTAAATTCCGGTGTTATTTCCCTTTCATCAGAACTTCCGTTGAAATATTTGGTGTCAGAGAGTGAGATGCCTTATGTTACTGCTGTTGCGTTCTTCGAAAACCGTTGCAAGTAAGTAAGATTTTATTAGTGTAAGGTCTATCTGATGATGTGCGATAAAATGGACATGCTGAGAACCTTTGGATTTTGGACTCCTGCAAGATCGTCTTCGAATTTTGGCATTCATGGTAGGGGTCTACACAGTACTGGGAGTTCTCGAACTATTCTCAGCTTTTTAGATGATTTTTTAGAGTTAATTGTCTCCATCGTAATACATAAATGATAAATGAAAGTATTTAACTAAAATTGATCTTAAATGTAAAAAACTGGGTTAAAATTAACACTATGTAATCTTACGGAATCCTTAATTTGGACCTTTTCTTTTATGATCATTTTCTCCGGATGCCTATACGTATTTTGTAGCTTACACAATGTGGACTCTTCTTCTTATGAGGATTGTTAATGCAATAAAAGTTTTGTTGCTGAACAAAATTGATATGAAAAAAAAACTCCTGGTACCGTGTAACCCTATAATAATATTTATAAGATGTTTAATTAGGAAAAACACTACAATTCAGAGAAGCGCATGGAGCCAAATAGCTGGAACAATAATATCAAATTCTCCAATATTAACTTTAGGTATGGTAGGTAAGCAGGGGCTCGTCCCAGGCGATCTTGTCATAGACAATAGGTTGTTGACAAATTAAGTCTCCTTAAATTGTATAACATATTGCTTCCTTTGTTACGAGCCTATTTCTTGGTGACAAAAACAATGTAATCGCCAATTTTGTCAAGCGAATTTGTCACAAATTTGAGGCTTGGCCTCTCCCCATGTTATTGCCTCATTGATTGGAATACATATAATAGTTGCATATTATTTAAAGATTCATGTAGTCGACTGGGCATTCTGCAGTATTTCAGGCCCTTCAGGTTGATCCTGTTTTGAAGTAACGGGTAAGTTACTAGAGGCGATATTACTGTTGCGGTTCTTATTATCATGGACGCGGACTGGATGCTTTCTTGGACCTCAGTACTATTGTGTTTTGTGCATTTAACTAAAGGTATGGTCTTTCAGCATAAAGTTACGAGGGAATGGGTGTAACAATGGCTCCATTTGATGTCAGCTATCACCCCTTACACCATTGATCCATAGAGAAATCTGACAATTTTCCCCATAAAACCTTACTAGTAAAGTAAGGCACGTGCCCCAGTCCTTCGTAGCTCGATGTATTCCAGCACCAGAGAGCTGCTTTCGAGGAACCATTTTTGCGCTGCTCGCCTGTTACTAATTTAAGGTATTGCCATTGACGGTTCGGTATGTCCTTCTTATACAGTTGACTTCATCGAGAAGGTGTTTGGGAGCGCGTCACATAAAAAATGCTGGGATCATTTTTCAAAGGCACAGCGCAAAAATATCGAGTCATGGAAAAAACAGTCATTCGTACGTATACTCCATGCATTTTAGTAAGGTGGCTATTCCACTGGTCTTTTATCTTTGATTAAAATTGCCTCTATGGCTCATCACTTTTATTTTTCTCATAGAGTAAAGACACAACTAAACAAACACAATCAGTATTAGTTCTAGAACCCATCAAATTTTAATTACAGCCAATTTTACATTCATTGAGTAAGGAAACACTTTAAATCGAATAAAAAACGACCAGTGAAATATTCGCTTTACGCAATGGTATCTCGCTGCTGTCATCAACATATTGCTCTATTCAGGGTCCAACTCTTTTTCTGTGGAAGAATATAGGGCATAATATATGGTTCTAAGTCATTAGGTATCCACAATCTAGTCGTCTTTCATGAGAATCATTATTTTTGTTAATGACGGTAGCGTGGATTTTGTGCCCTTGCATGCTTATTTTGTATCCACCAAACAACAAATTCCAACAAGGTATAATTATTATTATTTGGTATAACCTGTGGTATGACCGTACCATTAGGTTAAGTACAAGTTTTGGTAGGTATTCCGAAAAGTTCGACGTTGCATAATAGGTTTCAATACCGGGTAGGTACCAATTCACGAAAAGAAATAATGTAGTTAGTTTATGTTGCTAAAGGCGAACGGTACAATACTCTTTTACGGTTTTAATCGGTGCTTTTCTAATTCTATGGCTCAAAATCGTTGACCCTACGGTAAAGTGTATTTTTTCGTTCGCCCTTAAAGTTTAGATTTTATCAACTTGTTTGATAAATTATTTCTAGCGCATGGTTTTATAATTTTTCTCGATGTCTTCCTCCATTAGTAGTTAAACACTTTATTAACAACATTTTCACTATATTATTTTTTTGATTTTAACTAAAACTTAACACAAGTACGTGTATCTTCTGCAATTTGCTATAATAATTTTTTACCTTCTTTTGAAAGACGGATTCACTAATATTTTGTATTGAGAATAGGAATCATAATTGGAAGGCAAATAAATGTCTTTGCATGGCTTGGGAAATGCGAATACTTATAGAATAATTCTCAATATGACGTATTGTGGATATCCTGGATAAGTACATACTAATAATAAATTTGGGAAACGTTTTTCCTGTCTGTAAGTAGAAAGGAAAGATATCCTGGATACACTACTGATTCATCTATATATAATTGTAAATGACGGTCGTCTTTTAAATTTGAAGTCTACCAAGTTCATTTAAAGTCTGTTAGAACTGGGCTTGGCCTTAGAACTAGGATCAGGTAAGTGATGTATGCTGTTTCACATTAGGATCTATGGACTACGTAGGGATAAGTAGGTACCAAGCATCTGGTGAGTATAAGCCGAAAACAGGCGCATCATTAAGGCAGTCCATCTCATCCAATTGCAGTGGGATTTCCATTGCAGGATTGGACCGTTCTAATGAAGCCTCTGCAACTGTTCCGGTAACAGTAGCTGTGTTCTTTGCGGGATCCAAGCTGGATTAAGTCCATGAACTCGACCCAATGATAAAGAACAAAGATTGGGTTCGGTTGAGTTGTGATTGATTCAACTCGGTTCCTAAGAAAAGTGCACTCGATCCACTTTGGATCTAGTAAATAATACGGCTATAGTTTCTTCGTGCATTTTAAGCCACGTTATGACGATTTTTGTTGGAAACACTACTGATTATTTGGGATTTTTACAGGAAATTAAGCAGTTACAACTTGGGGATGGGCTTAATGAAGAAGTGGACGAAGAAATGGATGTTTCTGACGAGGAAAATGATTTTGGTGGGGTCAGAAAACGACCTAAAATGGACACAAATGCAATTAAGGTGAGTTAAGAAATACCGTAGGCGAGAATTTAGCAGATTTCCATTGTTGTATGTAGTATTTCGATTTTTTTTTGGCTAATATAACATGTTTTACATTTTTCTATACTCGAACTTGAGAAAAAAACCTAAATGTTATGTGCACAGAATGTACTGCATTCACCTCGTTAGCATCTAATTTTATGTGAATTGTTCCAGGAGGAAAATGATAGCCTGAAGTGTCAACTAGAAGCATACAAAAATGAAGTGGATATTGTGAAAATGGAGTTGAAAGCTGATTTAGATACAAAAGAGCGGCAAATCAAAGTATTCCAGCAGACCATTGCCAACATGAAGACTGTAAGTCACATTAATTCAATCCTAGGCCTAATCTATGGGGCATATAGATAGATATGCACAGTACATTAACAACCGAGGAGTAATAGGCATTTGAAGATAGGTAGGTAGGTAGGTAGGTAAATTATTTAAGTAAGTATAGAAAAAGAGTACAATCAGAGTTTCAACCCACAATAAGGGGACTTGTGACGTGCGTGCAATACAAAGGACTACTTACATAACATACAATCGCAAAATACTAAGGCGTGCGGTACCATTCTGACCCCGCCTAAACGACCCGACAATGAGTATGCCTTTATTCTGAATCTTCTCTCTAACACCCTCATATATTTGGGAAATCTTGCCTTGGAATGCACCTTGTGCCGATCAAAAATCAAATATTTTTTCTTACTCTTTTCTTTAGTTTTTTTATCTTTTTTAGGAAATGGTAGAGACTCAAAGTAAATTAATGGCTGAAGAACAGCAAGTAAAGAAGATGATGGCACTAATGAATGAAGGTGGAAAAACTAACGACGAGGAAGTTGAACGAACGAATTCACCCATTGCAGACACAAGCAGTTCTGTTAGTTCTGACAGGGACGTCAAACTCATTGGTGTGTATTTATAGTACATTAGGACTGCCCAAAGTGTATGGAGTAATTGGAGTAGATACATATAGATTTTGCATAGTTCATCATTCTAGAAACTTCGAAAAATTCCAAATTCTTGGCGTATTCTTTTTGATGGACCCAAGCGGGTCAAGACATAAACCCAGCACTTGGATTTATTGAACGTATCCCACTCCGATTTTGTGGAAAACGTGCGGTGCTAAAAATGCCACAAATGTCATTAGGTATTCACATACTTATTCATTTTCTGAAGAACCCGTTGGTTTTATCTACTTTTTTCTTGCATATGGATCACTTCAAGACATAAGATAATCAATTATTATTATTGAACTTGAACGAAAAAAAACCCGAAGTGGAAACCCTATTTTTAGCCAATAATAGATAGGTAATAATAAAAATTGTTGTTTTTAGGTCTTATATCAACTTTCCTGCACGTACATCCGTTTGGAGCGGGCCTGGATTATCTTTGGTCATTTCTAAGCAAATTGGATAGCACTGTAAAAATAGCTGAAGTGGAAACTTTGATGACTAGATTTCCTGGAGTTTTCAAACAGGAACTTTCTGGTATCGGAGCTTCTCTGGAACGACGGTGGTTCTTCTGCGGCTTTGAGCATCGCTGTTAAAACTGCCTACCTAGCGCAAGATATGAAGATAATATGTAAGATTAGGCAACTATTACTAGTTTTTGGTACCTAAAATACCATCACCTATCGAATTAGTAGACCTTTCAACCCACAAAGGTGGGTAGTTGTATTGTTTTTCTTATTTACCTGGAAGTAGGTATTGCTTTATTTTTTTTCGTTCTAATTTTATTGTGCGTTGTACCTGTACTGTAAAAGTCGGTAATAAATTATTGTTTTTTTTTT
>Ga0194135_10002703_pt1 | contig 10793 bp, 12 predicted proteins | sample LitLau_LLRF_2013_FD_134024 | JGI IMG/M metagenome (GOLD analysis project Ga0194135, IMG submission 134024) | Freshwater sediment microbial communities in response to fracking from North America - Little Laurel Run_MetaG_LLRF_2013 (version 2) | ecosystem: Environmental > Aquatic > Freshwater >... | reverse complement strand
CCTCTATTTCTATTCTTTATTAACAAGAGTAAATAAATCCAAGGAATGCGTTTTACCTTTTGAGAATTGGGAGACGACAAGGCGAAAGTTCCATCAGATGATAAGGGCATCCTGAATTTCACATAAAGAATGCAACCATCACTACTAGACGGACTAAGTGACTAGATTTAATTTTAATTTAAGATTTAGATTACCATGACGAATCAGCTCATCCTTCGCCATCTACTCTCAGTCGTCCGAAAACAACAAACCAAACAAAGAACCTTCAGTTTGAACCTTCGAGCATTCGAATGCTCGAAGGTTAGGCCGTGCGTGCAGTGAGGGAACTCCAAAGTTAGAATTCATTTATTTCTCTTCTTTTCCATTTTGTTCTATTTCCACATTTCTTTGCTTGCACTACTGTACTGTAGGTCAGTTAAAATCGAAGGAGCAATAATTAGAGAGATTACTAATTAAGCATTGGACGGGGACAATGCCACAGGAACGCAAACGGGAGGGACTTCCGGACTTAATTTCAAATGAAAACGATTCAGAGGTAAATTTCGGTTATTTGGTTGCATAATAAATAATAAAATTACAGTAATAAGTTGCAGTACTTTCCGGTTGTAGTTATGAATACTGTCAAATGTTTCAGGAAACTGGAGTTAAGTGCAAGAAAATTGCTAAGGTGTCAGTGACGGAACCTAAGACTTCTGCCGATTTCCCTTGCCCAAGTATAAGCCTTAATCTTTAGAAAATAGGAAAATATCTATGATCTTATTTTCAAATAAATGTCTTTTGAAAACGTTTATCAGATGACGAGCAATACACCACCATTGCCCATTGTACTTCCTTGCCTGATGTCCTGACTGTGTCTAACTTTGAAGATGCCCAAGGAGAAATTGACCACGACCAGCCCAACAATATCGACGCCGGAGATTCTGGACCAGAACTAAAACTTATTTGTGGAGATCTCTTCCGGAGCATCGCCCAGAACGCAAACACCCTTGCTAGCATTGTATTGGAACCACAAAACCACATGCTTCTGGACAATTTCCTGGACGATTTCCACGGAGGCGGAATGGTCCCTTGGGTGGTCGGTGCTTCTCTCAAGTACTGGGCCAGTAAGTTGCCGTTGGACGAAGCAAGCGAGTCAGCGACTAGAAAGTTGCCGTACCTCAAAACGACTCAAACACTCACTCCCAGAGGGGTGGTTGATGATCCAAAAGCCCTTGACCGTCTCGAAGAGCGGGTGAACGAATACTTGGAGAAATTAATAGATGAGGATCTCTACAATCAAGGAGTTGAGTTACTCCGCTCCATTGTCAACAAGATGAGCGTCAGGGATGCTGTTGATCCGATTGAAGCAGCAACCACGAGTGTCAGAATGACGGAGCAGAATGGACTGAACTCACAAGCACAGGCAGCCGACTCCGAAATCCCAGACATGTTTATGAAGATACGCTTGTGGAGTTAGTCCAAATTTTCATAACCCCAGTAGCACAGGAAGGAACTCCAAAACCTCTTCTATTCTAAATTCTCGGTAACTCAACAACCTTTTAAAGGAATTTTTATTTTCAAAACTTTTAAATGAATCTTGAAAATAAAGTCATTCACAGTCACTTGTCCTAAATTCCCAAACTGCATTTCACCAGACTTATATTCTTTTTAAAATTGGAAATTCAAAATTCAGCTACTATCCACGCACCCTTCTCGTTGTCCATACTTCTTTGTAATTTCCCTATTCACTTTGGCAAGGATTCGATTTTGTTTCTGTATGGACTTGCTTGGTCTCTTCATATTATGCCGTTTCCTCTTAATTCCAGGTTTGTGTAGCAGAAAGGCATTATCCAAGATCATAAAGTCATAGTCCAAGAGGCACATTGCGTAACTCTGAAATTTGTCTAAAGTTGAATACGGATACGCGTTTACTTTAAACGTTGAAAAATTTATTAAAACTCACCTGGGACATTTTGTCCCGCAGGCCCTCCCAGGAAAGCCTACAAGTATTCGCCAAGTCAAATTACAAGCCCGTTCTTTGGGAATCAGGTAGCACAGGGCTGCTCACCGTTCGTCATATAAAGGGACATCGTTCGTACTCACATAAATTGGCTCCCAACTGGAGTAAGGGACTTTCCTTTTGGCAACATGGAAAACATTCAGTCTATCTTCAGACGAATTGTCGGCCACAAGCCATTCCTCATATTTGGGGATAGTATGACATTCTGGACAGACAAACTTATGGAAAGGGATGCCTACATTCCCTTGTATCAGATCAATTAATTGTTCCTTCGTGTCGGGAAGATCATAATTCTCTTCTATTTCAAATATTGGCAGCACGAATACGTATGGATTCGATCGGTTCTGGAAGTAGTCTTGATTATGTCCCAACATTTGGAAGAAACGTGGAACGAAATCGACGCTCGGAAAAAGTTCAATGTCCGATGCCAAAATATATCGGGTTTTAGCTCCTTCCCTCGCGATATTCCGTCCCAGGTTCACTGGATAGCGGAGCTTGTGAAAATTCCGTGAACTTTTTTCAGCCTCGCTGAATGATGGGACCCTTGAGCAGAATAGATCTGAAGAAACGGACAGAATTCAAAATTTAAACAAAACGTTTAAAAAATTAAAAGAAAACACGCTCACCCCTGTCGATGAACTTTGACTTTTCCCATACTCTCCAAACTTCATCCCTGGTATGGTGAAAGTAACGCGTCGGAGAATACAAATGGAAGGAAATCCATTCCTTCACCAAATCTGAGGTGCATTCCCGTATGTACGCAATCCGAACCAAGGTAGGAGTCAGATCCTCGTAGGGAACGTACAAGGCGACTGAAACGGGGCCCCGCCAACGCTCCACGATAGGAATCAAGTTATCCAGGTATCGGTAGTCGCCGTGCGTCGTTAGCGTTATTAACGGATCCTCACAGGAAATTTGACGACCCGCGGCGGGGATAAAGTCAAGTAAAACAGTGAAGGTTTTCCTCAGTTTCCCACCCCACGATTCATTCTCAATGGTAACGTTTGTGCAATTTGCCAGAGGATAGTTAACTTCGAAGGCAATCTCGGTTTCGGTCTTATTCCGTTTGTTATAATCCTCTCTATTTTGCATCATTCGATAAAGCAACCATGGACTTGTTTCGGAACTGGGAAATTCGTTGAGTTGAGACGGGACAATGTTTGCTTCAAAGTTAAAGTAGTTTGTCACTACTGTGAGTGTCACTGCACTTAGAAAAAGAAGAATTGGCACTTTTGTCATACTACGATAGTGACGAAGGGAATAGTTTCTAAATCGAGGCATGGATTATTTACTTGGTGATTATCTCCATTTTAAATTTACGGAAATCCTGTCACCACACCTGAAGTAATACTGGAACAAGATTTCGATTTTAGTCCCCCCTTACTTCCTGCAACAACTGGAATCAGTTCTTATCTTATCGTACCAGAGCTCTGCTTTCAAGCTCTCATTCATATGCCGTGTGCAATTTCACGCGCGGGCGATTGGTAGGGATTTGTGATAAGTTCAGGATTTGATTTAATCAAAATTTGGGAATCAACTTCCGGAAAACCGGTGTAGAATGTTCTGGCCCATACCAGGAATATGTTATGATTAAGGGACCATAGGTTTTGCTTTAGGTATATTGAATTCAATTCATTTCCGGTTTAGCGTTTGTTTGAAATTGTCGTTTTACTGGCTTCCTTCCACATTTTTTGTGACAACCTTTTGTTTCCCTATCCTTCATAACTTTTGTCTGATGCGTATTCAGAATCAGAGGCACCTCTTGGTCCATCCCTCTCCTGGCTTCGCCGCTCCGAATCCGTTAATCTTTCGAAAGATCCACTCTCATCGGCTGCCTTGAACATCCGGATTCCGCGACCGCTCTGTTCCAGGCCGACGTCATCACGGTCATCATATTCATAACTCGCATATTTTCTAGCATGTTCATCCCCATGATCGTCGGAAAAATAATCGTAGTCCTTGTTCAGTGGCTTCAGCGTCGGAATGGGACCGTTCCAACTCTGATTATTTGCTCCTTTTTAGCAAATTATGAACATACATAGTGAGTTCCGTAGGTCAATAGTTAATTTCATTAGCTTTTCCAATCTTACTTGCTTTGTAGTAAGCGTCGAAGGCAGCAATCCCTTCGGCGACCTCTACAGTACATTCGGGATCCCATAATCAGAGTAATTAAAGTAATTATAATCCTTATCGCTCACCTTTGTTCCGTTGCCGAATTTCTCTTCCAGTTGCATGGAGTTGTTCCGCAGTTTGATGTTTCTTGGCGTCTGCAGAGCAATAGCTTGCTAAAAAATTACAAAGTATAAATGAGAATGACCCTTTTGTAAAAGGAACAAATAAATGTAACACAAAACCATACACGCACAATGGAAGGACTGTGACAAAACTTAACTTACAAAACTCAAATAAAAATCCAAAGGTAAAGAAGAAAATGCTCATGTTCTAGTAGAAAACGAATCCCTAAACGCGATGACGCCTCTTCAAACAAAATCAATCAATAATCATTGAGACGTGACTTACGTTAGTTTGATTCTCCTAGTCCAAGTGGAACGCAAAGCAGTAAATGACGGAGTCATAGTCAATGTAAATTTCGTAAAACAAAGGGTACTTAAATTAAACTTCCAATCCCATTATATAATTAGCAGAAAATTTCCCAGATTTCAATTACCATTGTCTTATCCAATGCCTTGACAGTTATCCTGAATAGGGCAACGTGACACATACACAAAAAAATACCGCCAAAAGAGGAGATCAAAATTGACTAATTTTATCATTTTGTTTCTGATTGTTGTTTTTGTCAATCTAAATTTAATTTAATTCATTTGACACGCCCAACATAACCACTCATATTATTTCTGTCTCTGGATTCACCAATGGATTTGAATCCGGAGGTGCAGCAGGAGATTGGACGTAATGTCCCTTGGAATCAACTCCCCTCAAAAGTCAAGGAGGTACTGATTAATGAAAAATTTGAATCAATGAATTTAATTCCACCAATTCTCTCTATTTCCTGTTCAGTTGTTCTTAATTTGAATAATAATGCAATTCGTTTTTTATGAACTAAAGGTATTTGGAAATTCAACAAAAGGATATGACAAAGCCATTATTGCGTATAGCGTCAGAAATCAATTACGGTATTCAGACAATTTGAGTAAGTGTTTGCCCACACGGGCCGACGCCGAGGGCTTCATGATTCGTTGTGCTTATATTTTGTGTAATTTACTCTTTTTGTTTCCAAGTCAAGACAATCCGGAAAGATGAAGGAAAGTACTACGAAGAGGTTATAGGATACAGTAAGGATCATCTTATGCTGTATCCCTATCATTTGTCAGATCGTGTTGTAAAAGGATTAAGAATTACGCCCTTCCAATACTACTGTTCCATCATGGAAAAACTTATGGACCAAGAGAAGAGTTATGATGCGTTGCCGAATTTCACAGCGGCTGATTGTAAGACCCATCACTATCATCTTGGACTAATGTACACTTATGATTATCGTTGTTTCTTATATATCACTGTACAAGGTTTGCGCCTTTTGGGGATTGGAAGAAACCAATATATCGACTTGATGAATCAGTACCGTTCCAGTCGGAAGTTGTTTAGGAAGAAACAAGCCCGAGAGCTCCTTCCGACGAAACCGACTAGCATTAGCATTGAGCCGTGGTACTTTGTTGAAGTTGGCTATTTGACGGAAGACGACGTGACAAACACGAAGCCTAACGAAAGGAAGTTAATTGACAATGTTATAGACAGTGGAGCCCAACGCGCCGGAACATTGGAATTTGATTGCGTCCACAGCCTGTACCGTAAAGGACTCATTTACCTCGATGTTCCTGTGGATGGTGATGACTATGTGAGCCTTACTTAATTTTGAAATGCAAAATAGTAGTTCTTGGTCACGCATGTGAGAATTTCCAATCCTACTTTGTTCTTTCAGATTGTAGTTCCACCCTTGGAAGGGTTTGTGATGAATCGAGTTTTGGGAGATTATTTCGAGACTCTTCTGTACAAAATTTTTGTTTCGATTGATGAGCACACTTCTGTCGACGAGGTGAGTGCCTGGTCTTAGAATCGGAGTTCTGACATTATAAGTTCCGGTTTGTCAAAATGAAATCTTTTATTTTTAAGCTCGCAGCAGTTTTGGACATCAACCCAAAGCTAATCCAGAATGCTGTTTCCCTTTACTGCCGATTGGGATTCGCATATAAAAAGAATTTGGACTCAGAAAGTTTTGTGATTGATCAAAGTTGGAAAAAGTATCAACTGGGATTGGCCCACAAAAGGTACATGGTGCTGGGTTCACGCTTCATTTTCCTTATTCACTTTTGTAGTTTTATAATATTCTAAAACCATTTTTTATTATCAATCTAATCTTAGCCGTGGTAGTGGGAATGCGTACATTGCTCCTGATGAGTCCTTACTTGCAGACGAGCTGCGTTCTGCTTTGAAGGAGAGTGAATCCATGTCTTCCTTGACCGATGGGACTGTGCTGAGTTCAATCCGATCCCCTGACTCTCATCGTTCTCCTACTTCGGACAATTTATCCCTATCCTCTGCACATTCCAATTTGGTGATCAACAACATTTCCAAAAGAATTGCATTCCTTTACGATTCCACGCTAACTGCCTTCCTGATGATGGGGAATCTGTCTCCTGTAAGCCGAGTTTAGTTTCTCTTCTCTGATGTCTCATTTCCCTAATAGTTGTGTTTGTGCGTTTCAATCTTATTGTGCGTTGGTGCGTAGCGTAGGCTTGGCAGTGGTGAACACATTTGTTTTGATTCCTCAGGGATTGAAGAATCATGCAGTGACAATGTTCGAAGTAGGTAAAATGGCCGATGAGTCGTTGGACTCCTTCCTTTTAGAACTGGAGCAAATTTCATGGAATGACGGTGAAGGGGAAGCCCAGCGATACTTTGAGCATGCAAAAACATTGAAGAGAACTATTCTCTTCCTTCGGAATAATCCCCACCTAGGGTCCATGACACTAGACTTACTGCGTTGTGAAAGTTTGCTGAATCTGGATAGTGTGACACTATCTCGACTCCTCAACAAAAATTACTCGTAAGTGATTCTGCTGTGGAACTCCTTTCTCCCTTACCCCCCGACCCCCATGTTATCGCCATTATGAACGTCGTTTTTCTTCATTTTCTCCTGCCATTTTAGAATGTTGGTATCAATGGCCCCCTTGAGTCAAGAAGTAAAGCCAATTTACTCGGAAAGCATACCGCATCTGGGACCTGCAATTCATCAAATTAATTCCATTTGGTTCAAACTTTTTCTTTATTCCATCACGAACAGTGGACCTACTTCGCTGCTGCTTACGAAGGGTAATACAAGCTCCATTTTTAAACAGAAAATTCTGGTATTTGGTTTAGGAACTTGAGTTCATGCATTCACTTTTTTGGAAGGCACAATTTTGACAGAACTGCCCGAGGATATGGAAGACTGCAGCAAATATTTGGTGACATCTTGGGGACACGATCCAGGTAACATTTTATAAAGAAGGGTGAAGGGACATCACATTTTCTATGAAAAATCCTGAAAATAATAATATTTATGATCTCTAGGCGTCATTCCTGGCTCAAATGCGCTTTTCACTTTGAATGATGCCCTCTGCCATTCTGCTATTCTTGTTCAGGTAAGTCTCAAAGGTAGCCATTTTTTCAAAATGTGCAAATCCACAATTCCTTATTTGAAATCCATTGATTGTCTCGTAGAACTATGGAATGACAAGTGAAGCTGCTACGGTCATTATACCATTCCCGTTTGCCAATTCCGATCCTGCCGAGAACTCCAAGCGACAGGAATTCGGAGACTATTCTGTGAATCCTCAAGCCGAGTTTAAATGGACCATGCATCCTGCAATAGCTAATCTTCGCCGAGTGTTTGATTTGGAGTCCTCGTGCGGTTACATCACGATGATGAGTGTCCGAGGATCGTCAACGTGCTCCGTGATTCGTGCTAGTCATAGCGATACAAACTTGGCAGGTGTTATAAAGCTCGAGGATGTCCCTGAAGACAGTGGTACAGACGAGGATGATCAAATCATATTTGTTTCGAGCAAAAGTTCTCCCTTGCCGGAGCCCAAGAACGGTTTCAATGATGACAAGTGTGCCAAGATTTACAAAGACGAATTGGACTCTGTGATTAATGAGGATTTGACGAAGGATGCTTCCAACGTTATGAAACCCCAAGTCTATGATTCCAGGCAACAAAAGATCGAATCACTCCGATTGGATTTAACAGTAACGCGGCCAGATACTGTTGGAGGGAGCGGCTGCCTTGGCACAGTATTAATCGAGGAAACAGCAGAAGATAAACTTTGGTACGAGGATTGGACGCTTCTGGACTGTCATTTCGGTATCCCCCTCTTCGACGCATCTGTTAATCAAACCATCTCCGAAAGAATTGTGTCTAACAAGCTATGGGATGAAGGAAGGTCAGTTAAAAAAAACCATTTTGATATTCTGGCATCGGTTTAAAGTCATGTAGATTATTTAAAGTCATCTCATAACTTCAACAAATTTTTTTTTCAATTTTAGTTTGGAAAAGCTTGTGAAGTCGAATATGGGATTGGCAAAACAGTTGACGGAATTCATAAGCAATCATCAGGTAATCGTTTTATTTGCACATCTAAGCTTCAATCCGTTGACATGTTGAGATTAAGATAAAGACTGTAATTTTAAAACTAGAAGCTTGATTGTGGCATGGCAGGCTTTTAAGGAATAAGGATGCATTCCTCTATAAGGACTTTGTTATGTGGCAGTTGCAAAACAGTTGAATTGTTTTTTTTTTAAGCTTTATTAAAAAGCATTGTTGTGAGAGTGAACCTAACAATACCAGTTGTGTGCGTCGTTCAAGTACGTTTGATGATTAATTTTTTTCATTTCCTGGATTTAGGCACCAAGCAAATGGAATGAGGAGACTCCGCTACCGTCGAAGAACTTCTATTGCCACAACGGACAACTGCAAGATTCAAAGCCTGCAAGTAAACCAAAATCATAGCTTTAGCTTTCCCGTAACTTGGTGTCCTCTGCACATTCTGTCCATATGATCCCCCCAGTAGGAAGGAAATGCATTTTTAATGTTCAGAATCCAACACCAAGTGTGTAATGGCTCTTGGACTTTGATAATTTTGACGTAGCCGAAGGTAAATTAATTTAGGAAAGTTCAATTTTACTCCTTCTGTTAACAGATTAAGGATTAGGAGGTCGAGGTGGTCCCCTTACTAAACATTTCGTGTGATAGAATTAGTTAATTGATACGAAGTGCATTAACCCGATGTTGACGTATTACTTGTTGAAATCATTCAATTGATTCTGGAAATTACAATGATTTATTTTTTAACTACCACGCTCACGACTCACGACTTACATGTGCATTTATTCTGCGTCGGCGGCCGGTTGGCCGATGATTCGAACCAGAATTGCTCGGTAGTCTCCTAAGGTTAATTATGCACATTCAAAATTAATTTCCAAGGCTCCAGCTAGCGGTAAGAATTCAATTGTCTCTTTACTACCGCTCGTATCACCGTGAACCGCATCGCATAACGATTTTTCATATTTGATGGCATAGTACTCTGCAATGTCTTGGAGGTCGACCTGCACATAAAATTCCAAATTATGAGAGAAATACGACAATTGACATGAATTGAATCGTCGTCAACCTCGGATCGGGTGACAATGATTTCCATAAGTGTGTCATCATCCGTCCCGGCTCCCTTCATGGCATCATGGAGTCTCTCCGCGTAGAAAACCACAATATTCCGGATGATTTTGACTATTTTAAGGAAACGAAAGCTCAAACCTGGATATGCCCCAAAATAGGTTTTCATAGTCGTTTCGTACCCATTGCCAAGTAAGCACTTTTTAGACTTCCAGAGAATTCCGAGTCAATCAAATCCTCAATCGTTTTCCCATCACACATATCCTGGTACGAATCAAAAACTTCCCGCATGTGGCTGGGATTCCGAAGATTGAAGATGCTATTGAAGACAGACTCACTTGTTCCAGGACCCACACTCGCTTCGTACAAATCCTGGAAATTCCACAAGAACAGAATTATTTTAATTTTGAACGCTTGTTCGCATTTGCATTTACATCCCAAACTCTTATTAACGGAGTAAGTTGTTTGTTATCTTGTCAAAATTGGGAATCCAGGTCGATGTCGATTAGTCCGAGTGACGACATGTGGTTGTCTATTTTTAATGGACGCTTGGAATTATTATTGAGTTTCGTTAGCCAACTAACCTGTGCGTCCTGCTTGACGAGTTCCGGATCAATATCCCCACTCTCGTCCCGTCCAGCACTCATCAAGGAAACCATGAAATTTTTTAGGTCCCCGCTCAAGTCGTCCGAAACGTCGGCTTCCATTCCCTTCTCATATTCTATTTACATTGAAAGAACAGCGGAGTGTGTAGGTCATTATTAGAGAAGGTATGCTGCTATGTACTAAATTGTGAATTACTTTTTAGGTAGGCGGCCTTCATTTCGCTCATTTCATCATTAGAACGCCCACAGAGAAGCCCAATCAATGCATTTTCTAAACGCAAATAAATTTACTTATTCACTCTGACATTGGGAATGAGGATTCCTCGATAGAGGAGTTGAGTTAAATTCATTCATATTTTATTACCATCAGTCCCCAATCCCTGCAAAGTATAAAATAATGATTCAGAAATTAAATTTGGATTTTGGTAAGAACAATGCAGAATGTATGCTGCTGAGGTGACTGCTGCCGAAAAGAGTAGTAGTGTGGCAGTGGTGGTAATTGTTGAGAAATTCTGGTCAAGCT
>Ga0194135_10002702_pt1 | contig 10794 bp, 11 predicted proteins | sample LitLau_LLRF_2013_FD_134024 | JGI IMG/M metagenome (GOLD analysis project Ga0194135, IMG submission 134024) | Freshwater sediment microbial communities in response to fracking from North America - Little Laurel Run_MetaG_LLRF_2013 (version 2) | ecosystem: Environmental > Aquatic > Freshwater >... | reverse complement strand
GCTGAGTCCTCCAGTTTTTGTGATAAGCTGCATCAGAAAAACGGAAACCCGAAAGTAAATTAAAACGCCCGGAAACCCGTCAATCCGAAATTAATTTAACCCTCGTCTTGGCTTTCTGTTTCTACTTGGGGCCAAAACTTGTAAGCGTCGGGCATCAAGGAAGTGCTTAAGTTTTCCGCATACGTCATCCGGATAATCCTGTTAAGAGACAACGAACAAACGGTCGGTTAGAAACGGACTCGTCACGGGCAATTTCGTAGTGGAAGGTCAAAAGTTGAATTTGTACCGGCTGGAGCCATGACTTGATCCCCGGGAATGAAGCCGATCGAATTGTTCCAACAAAAGTACATTCCCACCAAATGTTTTAGATATGAAATAGGCAGTGCAACTTCCTATTACTCCCGCACCGACAACAATCACTTCAAATACTTTAGACTCCATTGTTGTAAATCGACTCGTCAAACAGCAAGGGCAGAGGCTGAGAGTGAAATGAATTATTTTACGAAGAAAATCTGCTCCCCATAATCCAGAACAAATTGGGGTTTCAATCTTGTATCACTTGGATTATTATGATTATGAATGAGGATGGCTTAATCTCCTTTTTGTTGCACAATCTCTTCCAGACTTTGTATTTTAACACAGGAAACCGTTTAAGGGATATCTGGTCATAAAATGAACCCACCCAAGATCAATTTCACTGATGCCGTTGGAAGGGTTCTCGCTCTCTTCAAGTTTGGATCTCTCCCCAAATGGACGTCTTCCTTTCCTTTCCCTTCTTTCTATATTTCTTGATTAATTCTGAAAACTTAATAAAGAACTGAATCTTTCAATTTCAATTTCAATTCAGATTTATTTTAACTGTCACTTGGATATCAACGATGTGAAAAGGCACTTGCTGGTCTTCTAACGCCATATGACAGTAGGGGAGACTCTCTGGGTTGCCTTCCATGAAACTAGTCGAAACCGCACATCAGTCGAAACTTTGGGCTTGGGCTATTGCTGAATAGGAGGAAGGGGGGGGGGCGCTGGTTCCGCACCGTGTGATTTTGGGAACCTGTTGACCCCCACATATGAATTCCAATATGAGGTTTGCTACTCTAATGTGGAGCCAGGGGATGGGGTTACTCTTCAAACCTGCTTCCATTCCTTTTGCAGGTAAATCCCATGCTTTGTTTATTAATTGTTGAGCGTTCGTTGACCTCTCTCGACTGTCCTCGATTTCCGGTTACTAGAGCATGCCTGGTGGGGACCATCGAGTTCTCTGAGGGTGTTGTCTTCCAGTGTCCATTTCAAGATGGAACAGAATCCTGCCCTGCCCGCATCATACAATCCAAACGTGTTTCCTGTGTTTAAAGATTAAAAAATTCCCTTTTCGAAGCTCTGTCCAAGACGTCTGGGAAAGGATCCTGAAGCGCTCCATTACTCAAGCCGAGCTGAACATGAGGAACAGTTCCCAGTCAATTGTGACGGATGGACGGAGGTTGCTCAAGGGGCAGTTGCCTACAATTGTGTCCTATGTGACAAGGTCAACTGCATCAAATGCAAGGTAAAACCTTTGAGGACTAAAGATGAGATGGACATTGATTGATTGATTTAATTAATTCTTGAATAGGCTATTCACGAAGCCATCACTTGTGACGAGTATCAGGAGAAACTCAAGATGTCGACTGAAGACTTAGACTTAAAGACTATGGAGGTACTAACCTTGAACGTGATTATGCCTTAAATCTTAAATTGGATTAGTATAATTGCCATTAAAGTTACGGAATTCTATTTTATTTTAAATTTAAGGGGGATAGACGGACCCTTTCATCCGCAATTCACCACTGCTCCACCAAGACCAAGACGCAAACGTGGACGTCCACCGAAATCGAATAAGAAACAACGCAAGGGTTAGTTTTACTTCTTATAATTTAATTTGGATTTGGACAATGGATACGGAACTGATTTTTTTTTTGTAAAATTAGTGTTGATTGCTGATTCCGTGAGTCCATTTTCTGTCAGTTGCCCATTTCTTTGAGTTCTTCCTTCGATCAGATCATAATTTCGACCATTCCTATTTCTGTCAATTGGAATTTCTTTTAGTGAATTTCCTCGAGTTTCCCTCTGTCAGTTACCACCGACCCTTGAGGAGAACCGTCGAAACGATTTGAATCTTCCATTTTTTAAGTTAATGTGGTTTTTGTTCTTTTGGGTCTTTTAAATCAATTAATGGTTTTATTTCATTTCAAACGTATTTCCGATAAGGAATGAAACTCTGACTTGTTATTAACAGTTAATACTATTGGATTATTGAAATTAGCAAATGAAACTCCCGTAAAAAAAATTCACTTCAGTTGAATATTCAGTTGAATAAATGCACAAAAAACAGCAAAAAATTAATCAGTGGTTAATAAAATTAATAAGAAGCTTATAAATTCAGCTCGGCTTGTCTCTAATGAGTCTTCGATGCTCCTAGTGATGGGTGGAGAGCTCCTGTGATGACATTCCAGCAGGTGGTGGGTATGGAACGTCCGCGTCGCCAGTGACATGAACCAAGTGTCCATTGTAAAGATGGAAATACCCACCGTGCCCGTGAATGAATGGTGGGCATTTCGGGCATTCTCCTACACACTCCGCCATGTCGACGTCTTCAGCCCTAAAAGTTTCAAAGTACGTAGGAAGAAAGACAAGGATTTGGAATACATTATAGTTAGCCAGCGTTATTTTCACGCATAGTTTTTTTAATAACATTTTTTACAAACCTATCTAGGTCGCGGCTACAAATCCCAGCAGCGGGTCGGTCCATGTCCGCATCCCCGGTCATGCTTTCCAGTTTCCCTCCGTGAAGGTGAAATTTCCCTCCAGGTCCGTGAATTTCAGCCATTGGAGTAATAAAAATTGAGTTTGGGTTGAAATTGATGTTGTAAGTGAAATCTAAAATTAATTGTACATTGTTGGGTCAGTAAAATTTTATCAAAGTATATATTCAGCACCCAGCACCATTTCTGTGAAACACAAACAACTGAACGAGAGGTGAATTGGAGAAAGTAAGTTTTGGTTTTACTTACTTGAGGGGTCGTGCTTCTACAAACTCTAGAATTAAAATGATGCTCTGCTTGGCTCGTGATTACAGTTTATATGCTCGCTCATGGAAAAGTTTGTGCAAGGAAATGGAAAAACACAAGAGAAAGCACGAACAATCCACGCAGTACCAGCCCAGACCAGACACCCAAAAAGGGAAAATCAACCCACGCCGGAACTGAAGGAATTCTAGAATCTTCGACAATCTAGGGACCCACTCCAAAACGCAGTTATACTAAATTTAATTAAGAACTCAGTTTATTATGGGCATGGACAGTATGGAGTTAATGTGGGCACCCACAACTGCCAAACTAACATACAAAGATTCTTTTACTAATTTATGGCCATTAATTCGGGGATATTGGAAACTGTAAACGGCACCCGACTTAAGAGCTTGGTGAAACCAAAATTCATTTAAATCTAAACTGGATACTGGAGAAATCAGGATCCTTTCTTTTCTCATAATTCTGAAATCTTTATTTGACATATTATATACCCTTTCACAAGCCCATGCAAAGGTCGCAAGAAAAAAAAAGACGTGCAGGCGTTGTGTTGCAAGCGTTGTGACAAGTTGAATTATCTGGAAATCGATAACCATAACCTATCCCACGAGGTCAACAGAATTGAATTTTTTATATCCATATATGGAGAGTGTGGGGTGCAGTGTGTAAGTCGGATGGAAGGAAGACAAGGACACAAACTAAGTAAGCAACACTAACAGTACAGTAATTTGATTGGAAATCGACAAATTCTCTTAACCCAATTCCAAATAATTTTTATTCATTTATTACGCAATCAAATATTGACGTGGGAACAAAATACTGGATGCCGAGCGAGCACTTGCTAATCAAAGAGTACGGATAAACAGAAATTTGATTCTTAACAGTTTAGAGAAATGCGACTGCATTTTAGGAATTATCCGACATGGCATAGCTCGAAAAACTAATTCGAGATGCGATTTTTTTATTGCAAAAATAAACTGTACAATCAGCTTAACTTGACATATTTAGCAGAATAGTATAGACTCTGATTGTCGTAGGACCAGAAAGTCTATAATGTTCTCATTATGTTAAGCCGATGCTTAGTTGTAAGAAAAGAAGCGAGAGTTGAAGTAAAATCCAAAGACATTTCTCCAACTCCGACTCTGAATTACTTATAGCCGACAAAGTTTAATTACATTTATAAATCTCTCCATCCTATTCCTAACCTGAGTTGAAATAATTTCATTTTGACGCACATGGCTGCCTGATTATGTTGGTGATCCCTGAATGAGGATGAGAGTAATGTTGAGTTTTTGAATCCTATTTTGTCAGATTTGGTCAGAGTCAGATTCTGCAAAACAAACAGTTTACTGCATTAATATTAAATCAATGAAAAACTAACACGAGTTCAAAGTTAGTCAAAAACCGTAGAGCAGTGTGATGGGAACTCTCCCATCACGCTGGGCTAAGGTCAGAGTCAAAACCAACTTTCGTCCGAATTTTCACTGGGTTGGATAATCCGTAGAATATTGTTTATCCCTTCCATTAGCAACAAGATACAAACCATGACTATGGTGCTTACCAGTTTTGTTGTGTTGTTGGGGTTTATCCTAATGAAGAAGAAGCAGAAGAGCCGCCACAGGTGACCCAAAGGGCATGAATGATCCCTGGAATCCAGACGAAGCAGCAGAGGATGACGTTGATAAGAAGGTCCTTTCCGCAGCCTTTGAGTAGAAAAACTGCCAATGGGGGCAACAGAATTGCCAAAATCGCCATCAGAATATCTTTTGCTGCCATTTTGCTACCTTCCTTATCCTTATTAACTTTGAATTGATTTGAAATAATCAAATTCTTCTTTCTCTATAAACTGGAGTGAGTCTCTCTCAAGTAAACACAAAACAGACTACACCCCGATTCTCTTTCTCTTTAGGGCTGCTACCTACGGCTACGGCTATGACGCATAGCTAACACAAAGTGCGTAGTTGAGTGAGACTGAGAGAGGGTGATGGAGAAGAGATGAGATGATGCACCGGTGGTGGTGCCCTAGTGCCCCATCAAATTTATTAAACGTTTAATGGAGTCAAGAAAAAAAAATGCAACAGATTTATTTTTCCCTAAATTTAGTTCCTGCACTCGGTTCACCGCACGCACCGCAATTGGTGGATATGCAAGAAAACGTGATTTGTTTTTGTTTTATGAAATCCTCTTTGTTGAGAAGCTATGACGGCATTAATAGTCTGCGTGTATGTCTACAGTTTTTTTTTCGCATTTACAAATTAAACTTTAAAGTATAATGCTAAAGATTTTCTCGTTTTCATTTTGTTTGTTGAGTGATGGATTTAAAAAGAAATTCTGATTTGATTTTTAGATCGTCAAAGTGCAGTCTGACTTCGTCATTGGTTGGATTTTTCCGTATTATCTAATTGAGTGAAATTGAAACTCAAATCGTGGGTTCGACTTACAAAGGACAACAACGAACCTTAAAAAAGGAACAACAAGTTTTGAATTTTGAATGAATTGCCCTGAACAAATCCAAATTCGGAGAATTGGGATTCCACATGCCTTACTCATTTTGAGCTTATAAGGCTGATGTGACCAACTTAAGAAAGCATTAATAAACACAATTTTCAAACGAAATCAAATAAAACGCCATGTTTCAAATTCAAGAATGGAAGTTTTTCGAAAAATGGATTCAGGAAGATGATAAAATCGTTTCCCTGCATAATGTTTCACTATTGTCTATTTAAAATGAAACTCATTTGAACCATTCAAACTGTGAAGAGGTGAAGAAGTGGCTCGTTTTGCTTTCATTTAAATGTCCATTCTCCAACTAATTAGAAGTTTTATTAGTAAAGAACTACTATTACCTTAGAACTTTTTAAGCATATTTATTTTAAATTTCAGCTAAACATGGGAGATTCGAGTTAGCATGATTAGAAAATTTATTTATAAATTGAATCTTAAAGTCACAAAACTTAAAAAAAGTGTTTCCATTTTCAGAATTAAAAATGGCAAGACAAATAGAATTACAATTGTTTGCTCTTCTCGCGTTTTGCACTCAAATTTAATATAAAATATAAAATGAATCATCTCATGCATACGCGATTTAGTTTATTGTTTTCTGGGGACCGTCAAACGTAGCCTATACTGATGCTCCGGAGTCCCTACCCGGTAGCCGGTGGATTCGGAGCTTCCTGATCCCCGATGACCGGATCCATGTGTCCATTATGATGATGGAAGTTCTCGCCCGGTCCGTGGACGTGAGCCGAGCATCGCGAAAATGTTCCTTCACGATCAACCATGTCTTCACTTCTAATTTCAAAGAAAAGATTGCAATTAGGACACAGAAACACTTATATTGTTTAATTTTCAAGTAAAAATGTTTACAGACCGTTGTTGTTCCGAACTGCTGCGTCCGGCAGCTGGCCGATTCATATCGGCGTCCCCACTCATGCTTTCCAATTTTCCCCCATGGAGATGGAACTTTCCTCCAGGTCCGTGAATGGCAGGCATTCCGTGATTAAAATTGCTTCGAATGAGTTAAAATGAAATCTAGAAGTACACGGTTAATAAATACAAGTTAATCGCAGTATTTGGTGACGATATAACACCCAGAATGTCCATTGGACAATATAAACACTTACTTGTTGTAACTCGAACGTTTAGAATTGCACTGACGTTCTCCTGAGGACGTGCGTCCCTTAATAAGGAAAAACCCATGGAACAATCTCGTAAGAACAACACAGAGAAGAGAAAGCATAAAACCGGCAAACCCGATGCACCCTCCTCTCCCGAATCCTGATAAAGATTCTAGATTCTTCCAGAATCTACCTTAAACGCATTTCCACTTTCATTTCTCTGTATTCAAAGTAGGATTCGGAAGAAAATAGGTTCGAAGAAAACGAAAGCTAATTTTGCTCGAAACGTGTTTAAACGCAAGACATTTCCAACGACGTTGCTAAAAACAAAATGCAATAATATGAGAATCGCTAAACTAGAAAGCTAAACTAAATTGAATAACTTCAGATTGCTAGGATCTTGTTTGGACCCAACATATGCCAAGTTTATTTGGGTGAGTTCTCACTGCATCCAAGATCCAAATTTTTGCATTTTACGTGATTTAGATGGTGAATAATTTTGCCGATTGTTTAATCAAGTCTCTATACCTAACTCTCCTGTTTACCATACATGACGTGAAATCGTCGTACTTAAGCAGAAACTGTGTTTCACTGTCTGTACACCACGACACCCATTTGAATAATTATAGGAAAAACAGGACCCTTCACTGTCTTGAGTTCAGAAATTTTGTAAATCGAGTCCAGTTTGTATCTTGCAATTAATCGTTACGATTATGAGTGCCATTACAATGTCTTGCCCGTCTCGTGTTTAATCGAATGTGGTAACAAATCTTCCTGTCAGTAATGTAGGCATTGAAAAAAAGCTTGACTGCGGTTGAGTTTGGTCTCTATATTAAAGGATTATTAACGACTCGAATAATCTCAATTAGTAGCAAATGCGGCCTTGACTAAACCGGTTTCCCATCCTTGATATTTTTGCTTCGTAGGCCTGATCTGCGGTAAGTTTTTATAGCAGCACTGGTGGATAAAGTTAAAAAGACTGGTATATGGGATGTGAAGACTGTAATATGAAGTGCAGGTTAATTCCATTGTCCTTCCAGTCCATTTCCACTTCGAGGCTCGATATACCTAGAACACCATTCGGAACTTAATTAAATTGAACTAGTAATTGGTATGCTGCATAATGTTGATTTATATATTTCATTACAAACTTTTCCTGCTCAATTCTACTGTATTATTTTAAAGTAGGCAGAAGCAAAATCTCGACGGAGAACCATGGCATCGCTCGTTGAAGGAACGTGGAAGAATTTCCAATTTAAAATGATCCATCCGGAAGATTATCCACTCGTACTGGAGCATCTTCATGCAAACTTTTACTTCAGCACTCCCCTGACTGCGGGACTCACAGAATTAGAATATCCTGAAAGATATTTGGATGAATTTGATCAAGTCTATTTAAAGGTTCTACCTCAAAATTTGAGCTTTTGTGCGGTGGATATGAACACGAACCAAGTAACTTTGAGCTATATTATCACACTTTGCGTTACTTAATATTAAAACAGGCTAATTTTAATTGAAACTCTATTCACAGATTGCCGGACTAAGAATCACGTTCGTGGAAACAAAAAAATTGGAGCAAGAATTAACAGATATTGAATTCAAAACAAGACAGATGGAAATCATGCGGAAAATAATGGGGAAGGTAAACAGAGAGTCCAGGATATACGAACAATATGGGGTGGAATTCTTTATCAATTTCTACACTGCCTGTGTCGACCCAATATACAGAGGACAGGGTTTAGCCACAGAGATGTATGTCCGAGCTTTGCGATTCGTAAAGTCATTCAAAGCATTTTCCAGCGCTGTGGTAAAAAGCAACCTCACGTCTCCTTACACTCGGAAAATCTGCACTAAATTTGGATTCACGGAGTTAGCACGGGCATATTATAATGACTTCCGAGATGAGAACGGGAAACTTCTTTTAAATGGTCGTAAGGATGATGAATTTGTGGCTTTCATGGCCAAGCGACTAGAATCGTAAAATGTAACTCGAAAAAATTTGGTTCTAAAAATACTAATCCTTGGTTGAAATAAAAGCTGGAAGTGAATTTTGGAATGAAAATAATTTTTCTGTTGAGATTCCATGTTCCTTTGATGGAGATTTCTAAATTCCGAGTTGCTTATACATCATGCCAGTTAGATAATGCAACATTTGATAAACAAATTGATTATATATATTATTTTCCAATGGTTTGCTAAGTAAATTTTAGGTAGAGTTCCAAATAGTTCAAACTTGATTGATTTTAACCGTTTCAGCACGAAATTGTTCAGTTTGAAGATCAAGGATGATAAAGTTTAAGGATGATAAGTTTATTCATCGCGTTGGTGAGGATGCTATTAATTGAGTTAATATAAATTTCACGACGGAGCAGGAGATTTTGACTCTCTTTTTACTTGCATCTTAAACTTCCATTCTCTTACTTTAAAGGATCGAATCGATTCATTAGAAGGTTAGGTTAGGTATTCACTATTCAGACTCTTAGAATTATAAGACTAACGTAAGTCGGAAGAGGCGCATGGAAAATGATGTGGAAATATTTCAAATTTAATTCCTAGTTGACTCCACGGGAGATGCGGTCTTCGTGCTCAATTTCTTCCTTGACCGTGTAAACAATCCAAATCCCGAAAGCATACAGGGAAAGTGAGATGAGGCAACTTATAATTCGTTCCGCAATCTTTCCACTTCCTGCGGCCGCATCAACAATGGACCATCCACACAGGAAGAGGGCATAAACCATCCAAGCTCTCAAGAAACTCGGTCGTCTCTGCAACCAAAAATAGATAAACGAATTACTCAATTTCAAAGGAGTAGGAATAAAGGGTAAAAATTAAAACTTTTTTTTTTACTTCATTGGTTCCTTTTATTAGGAGAAGTCCGAAACCCACTGCAGCTATTTCGAAGATCAGTGCAAGGACCAGTAGAGCGAGCACTAGATCCCCAAAGAAAATCAAAAAAGATTACCAACTTCATTTGAAAATTAAAATGGGATACGAGCTTTTAATTTACTCAAAGGTTTCAAGTCTCCATCCACTTCTTTATCGTCAGGCTCTAACATGGCAACCCCGGTGAGAGCAAGAATTACCAAGAAAACGCTTAGAACGCTGAGAATCTAAAAATTCGAAAACAAAGAATTTCAAAGTGCAGATTGTTAAATTGGAAAATTGTCACCTACAATTTGAGTCCATCCGATGACCCTCGCCCAAGTCACGGCGCCACAGCAACAAACCAGTCGACTTTCAGTCATTTCTGAATGAGAATGGATTATTGAAATGGAAGTGGTAAATGAGCTCCCCTGCTTATGGGCTTGGCAGACGCAGACTGAGGAAGACTAAGCATATGGATTCATTTATTCTACTCGACGGATTTTGGATTTGGATTTTTGGTTCATGGAGCTGATGGGTGATAAGATAACTGCCATATTAGGGATGAAAATGAATCATCCAGAGTGCAGAGTCCGGTGGCAATGTAAATGGGGTACGGGAATGGAAAGCTAAACTTTGTTTCTTAACTTAACAGTGGGTACTCGCGTGGGGTGGGCCGAGGCTGTATTTTACCATTCCGTAACTCACAAGCAATAAAACGAACAGTTACAGTTGTCTGGGGGCACTACTTAACGTTTGAATTTATTTGTAACAGGTCATGGCAATTGCTGAAATTGCTGTCTCCTGCGTGACTTTTGTGGGAGTTTCTAAAGGGGCAAAAAGCACGGATCAGGGCACAAATCCAGAAATTCAACATGATGGAAATCCTTCCGAAGTTGTAAACGAAGATGATGCGCAACACTGGAAACATAAAATTCTTCCAAAATTTGGAGAGGTTAAAGGGGAATACAAGAAAGTGGTCCTTGGATGTCTCATCTCAACAATCTGTGCTGGAATCTTACAAAATGCTATCTTCTCTCTTTGTGCTTTTGTCCTGCTCGAAGGTAAAATTAACACGGAATTTCTTAGATACATTTAATTTACAGCTTTTCATATTTCCTAGGACGTAAGGACGTACGGCGGAAAATCAAATATGGACTCATTGTCAATTTGATGGTTTTCCTCATTTTGTTGATTTTGATTTGTTTCACGAACCCTCTGGCCTATGACTCAACAGGAGGTCATCGGCT
>Ga0194135_10002701_pt1 | contig 10797 bp, 8 predicted proteins | sample LitLau_LLRF_2013_FD_134024 | JGI IMG/M metagenome (GOLD analysis project Ga0194135, IMG submission 134024) | Freshwater sediment microbial communities in response to fracking from North America - Little Laurel Run_MetaG_LLRF_2013 (version 2) | ecosystem: Environmental > Aquatic > Freshwater >... | reverse complement strand
CTACCATTTCTACTTTATTTGTACCAAGTCATTCAGGTATGACTGCAATAGGTAGCAAGCAAGCTTAATACATTAGAAAGTAATCAAGTCAAGGGGGGGAACACCTATAGCAGATGTTAAGCAGGCGTTTGATCAAGCGAATAGATGGGAGAGTGAGACAAAGAAAGTTGTTCTTTCTTGATCTCTCTCTGCTTCGTATTAATAAACTCTAGAGTTTCGATTAAGCAGTGAATTAAATTAAGAGTTTCTCTTAGACTCATCTGATGAACCTTGAAATTTATAAACACCAATTTTTACATCTTGACTTTTTTTCAATTTCTGGAGACACAATCCGTGCACTCACAATGCGGGACTCCTAACGGATCAGAAAGTTAGGACACGGGAATGATACTACACTGTCGACAAAGCGATTCGACACACTGTGTCGATAATTTCATCTGCTGATGGTCACTGCCAGCAGAGAAAACTGAAGGAGCATTTGGAGATGTCGCGCAAGCGAGCGATTTTTGCAATGCTTTTAGCATTCGCTCAAACCGGAAGTGAAAGTAAGGAGAAAAGTGAAAGAGCGGTAAAAGTTTAGATTTGAATCCAATGTTGAGCGAATGGGAGGATCAATTAGAGACTCGCTCGCTCGCGCGACTTCCCCTATTTCTCATTTACTTTTGTCTGTTTACAGTAACCATCAGCAGTTGAAATTGTCAACATATTGTGTCGAATCGCTTTGTCGACTGTGTAGTATCGGTCCTGTCTCCTAACTTTCTGATCCGTAAGCAGTCCCGCATTGTCAGACGAAGTGATACAGCTGCAATTCAAATATGTTTCTATGCAATTCGTCACGCAAAATTAGATCTAACTCTCAAACATAAGATTTATGTGGATGGGAGGGAAAACCTTATTATTAGCTTTATGGATTTTATATGATGTATATAACAATATAATACAACTCCAAAATTAATCAAATGAGATTAAATGCGGTATTGAACGAAATTGTATGTTCTTAAGAGTCAATAATTTTCATATCGGCAGGTTAATTATCCCCGTAAATCATCAACTAATGTGAACAGTTTTAAAGATTTAAAAAATTTAAGTACTGTTGAATATTTAAGAAGTGAAAGTCTTCCTCGAATTTCTTGAATTTTTAAGTACAAAAGCTACATATTGGAAACCTATATTATAAACGTAATGTAATGTTTATCGTTTCCAATTATATAAAGGAGGGCTAACATGGATCGGTGCCATCTCGGTAAAACCTCCTTGTTATATTTATGGTTAAATGACAGGTTATTTAGGTTTTCAGAATTTATTGTTTATTGAATTTTTGACCTGAATCTGCCAATGCCTGAGATCTCAATGGTAATAATAATCTAATTAGTGTGTTTCTTATACCTCTATTACTACTTATAGTTAATGGTAAAGGTATTTGACTTAGTAAACTTATTTGTATGATATATGTGTACCTAATTAGTACCTTAATCCTACATAGCAATACGAACTGAACCTTGTGCAGATATTTTACAAAATGAAAATTTAACGCATGGATAAGCAAGAATGCATAGCTAATTATAAAGTGCAGGGATGAATGCACTTACCTGATATTTTGTTATTAAGATTGGCTTATTTTGGGACAACAAGAAAGTCAAGTTAAAAGTCAAACGAACATATATGTTGGGGTTTTTTAAACAATCCTTGCTCTTGCTACTTCTGACCCTTTGGGTTGGCTTAAGGACACGGGCCCATTTTCCGAAAAAATTATGTTCTAAATACCTATCTGTACTATACCACTGGTTATAAGCTTGTATACCCTCTAACAAAGCATAGAATGCTTCTGTAAAATACGGATAAACCTCTCTACTCTGTTTCTCAGGCGTTACAACATAGAAGCGTTAATAGTTTCAAAGTGACATCGGCGAATCCTGGAAAACTACGCTCACTAAGTTTTTGTGTAGTTCTAAGTAACCAACTGTAAAATTTTTAGATTCTATGGCTTCAAAAAATTCCGGATATAATCCTAGTACTATTGCTAAATGGAATCTTGGATCATTATTCATTAGTTTATTCCAAGGTCAGGGCATCCTAAGCATGAAAATCGTGTTTTCAAAAACTCAGCAAGAATATTATCATTCCACTATGGGGTGACTCGTATTCAGAATGTATAGAACTGTCAGATTTACTCGATTTGTCGGAATGTACTAGTTTTTCAGATTTACCAGAATGTTTAGATTGCGTAGACTTTTCAGAGTTATCTGAGTGTTCGGAATACTCAGTTTTATCGGAATGTTTAGAATGTGTGGATTTATCCGAGTGTTCGGATTGATCAGAGTGTTCTGTTTGCTCCGAGTGACCTGACGCTACCGAGCCTTCTGATTGGGTGTTATGAGACTTGTCAGAATTATCAGAATGATTTGATTTGTTAGGAGAAATAGGGGGAGTTGGGTCTTTATTATAGAGTGTTGAGAAAGGGTCTGATTGGACAGGTGTTTCTGTGAAGGTTTGGTTCGCGACTGGGGAGTTGAGAGGTTCTGTGTGGCCTTCTAATATAATTAGATCCTGATCTTTTGGCAATGAAGTATAATTAGTCTCACTTTGATGCACCTCTTGTTCTTTTGTGAAACTTTCCTCATGGCTTGAGGAGCCATGCAAAACTTTATATGAGGGATTATAATGAGGTTTTGGTGGATTAAACACACCTAATCTGTGTGTTTAATCCACCAAATGCCAATCTTCATAATCAATCTGTTCTGTTGTGTTCGGGGTAAAGAGATTCAGATCGACCAATAAATCTTGTGTTGTTAAGGGTTGTTCCTGATCAGTGGAGCTAAAAACAGGATTTTCGCTTTGTGGTATAGTGAAAAGAGTTGTTAAGTTCGGCTCTACTGGTCCTTGACCAATTAAGATTGCAGCAATTCCTCATTAAATACATCCGTTCTACTATTGCCTAAATCTTCGGGTGGCTGCTCCCCACCATCTTGTTTAACCTCGATGCGTTCTTGTACTTTTTGGGTACCTGGTTTTATATGCAGGGGACTTTGTGGGCCCTGGGATGATGTAGGTGGGTTATTGAAAGATAGTTCTTCATAATGTGCTATGGTCGGGGCCTGTCGAGGTGGGGAGTGTTGCACCCTGCCTCCCTTTCTCATCAACATCCTTTCAATGGCGAGTTGATCTACGTAATAGGGTTGCAGGATAGGTGCTTCTCTAATTGGTGGGGGAATTTGTGCTACGGGAATTGTGTGGTCAGCGAAGCGTATTCTACTCATTAGTGGTGGTCGTTGTATATGAGGGGTTATTCTGGCAATGGGAGGGGTATCTTTAGGAGGGGTTCTCAATACCCGTGGGGAAGGTTGGAAACCTTCTGGTATAGTAGAATCAAGTATTGGTTGCACAGCCATAGGCCCATCAATACTACCCTCGAAGTTACTTGATTGCCGGGGGATGGGGGAGGGATGTTGAAACATCACCTTATACGCTTCCCCTCCTCTTACCAGCGGGCTCGCCTGTTGTGGCTCCGAGTGCCTCCTTGGTCGAGGAGTATTCGAGGCTAGGGGGTTCTGTGGGGGCCCATCCTCTGGGATCGAGGAGATTCGTTTTTATTGGTGTTGCTCCTCCCTTTTTCTTTTACGTATTACTCTTAATTCTTTGTCTAACGCATTTATGTCCCTAGGTGTAGCCTCACCATGGGATCTTAGTTTACGGCGGAATTCTTCACGCTGGTCCCTAAGAGGGTCTGATCCTCCCGAAGCCATTGTGAATATGGTTGATATGTAATTAATGAATTTCTAAGTAGGTAGGTGTGGTTCTACTGTGTGGGCAATTTGGTACAGTGTCTATATAGAAAAAGAATGAGGAGAAAGAAAAGAAGTGCAAGGGCAGAAATATATGCATAAATCCCATATGTTCCCGCAAATATGAGGACTGCTTACTAAAGTATCATATTATTATATAGATATGGGCGACTAATTGCCCGTTTATTTCATATTAATCATACCGTAGTTTGCTAGAGAATTGACTAATCTATCCAGGCCCACAGAAGTTAAAAAGTCACTAACAAAAACTTTTTCTAAAAAGAAGTTCTAAAAAGGAAAACCAAACGATGGGGTATTGATGGTAGTTTAGTACTTTGCATTCATCTCATACTACCTTCATTTCATTCTATCTATGTGTGTTTTCCATTCTTCCTTTTCACACGGGTTCCTGGTGTACCTGTCCTCCCTTCCTATCGCTCGAGGCTATGCTTGGCTTGGGTTGCCAGTAGCCTTGTTACGAACGACACCCTGACTATTATATTCAATGTATGCTATAATAAAAAGAAGGAAAAGATGAAAAGGAAAACCCTCTTTTATGAAGGTGGCCTCAAAATTTATCTTGGAGTGCCTGATATGTGTTGTTCTATAGGAATTTGAGGCCAGTCTCTGCCTGTCTTGCACGATGGGATTACCTTAATTGCCCTTTTCGGGGAATGTGAGACTCGGAGAAACCGAAGGTCTCTCCGAAATCCCTGGGACACGGAGTATCTATTTTACTATTGGGTAAGCCTGATCAGGGCTCACCAGAAAGTAAGATAGATAGGAGTCTTGGTAAATGTGAAATTGTATAAGTGAAAAAAAGGAAATAGAAAGAATTGTATATAAAGTTTTATTATTATTTCTGACCTTTTTGTAGTTACTGGGAACCTCTCGACGTGCAAACAACAAACACTCACACAAACACAAACGGTCTTTTACTCTTTTTGATGTCACTTCACACTCGGTTCTAAGGACTAGAGTCCATGTGTGTGTGATGGTGTTGAATTTATTAATTTTTAACAACAGCACAGTGTCTAATTCGTTGGTAATATATCTTTACTTTAATACACTTATTCACTCGATTCCCGACCGATCATTTTGATCAGTACCATCAGAGTCACCATGATGTATTTCTCACAATGAACTTATATGAAATAAAGAAATGGGATTCGGGGAATCTAAGGAGTATAATTTTGTCGAACAACTCCAAAGAGTTTACCGTTTTTTAATTATCAAATTAGTCAACACACACATACGATATCTAAATCTAAACGTTATTATATTATCTATAAGGTAATAGTGAAGAGAGAGAAGGGGTTTGATAAGAAGCTAAAACAAGACTCAAGTTCGTGTTCTGCTTTCATCCCTATTTTATTAGAACTAAGTCATTCAGGTATGACTACAGGTAGCAAGCAGGTGGCAAGCAAGATTTTTAAGTACATTAAGTACTAGATGAGTCAACTATTCAAGCATCTAAGGCAGTTGGCAAGCAAGCAAGCAAGTTGGTTAAGCCAAGCGAGGAGATGGGAGAGTGAGATAAAGAAAGTTGTTCTTGATCTCTCTCTCTCTTCCATAAGCTCAGATAATAAGCCTTATTCTTAAGAGAATTTTGTCATCCTTGAATGACTCCAGTTCTCAATTATTATTGTGTATAATAATGCTGATCTAACACCTGATCTAATAATATCCAAAAAAATCCTTTGAAAGCAATGGAATATCTTTTACCCTTACTATAAGCTACAAGTGTTTGGCTTGGGAATACAATGAAAAGTCTAGGTTCGTTCTTAAACTTGGCACCCTTTCGTCAAGAAGTTGATCCCTAATTGTCACATTTTTCCTAGCCGTATATATATCTTCGTTGAAAATAATTCTTCCTCTTCTCTTCTTCTTCAAAATATCGATGGGTGAGATACTGCATCTCTGCGCGGTTAATACTGTAAAGGGTATTTTGAAATAGATGTATATTCGGTCATCTTGTCGTAAGATCCCACCCAAGACTCACGAATCATTACAAAGTTTGTCTTTTATAAGGCTTCAAATAAAGAGTTAAGTCAATAATAATATGGGTATAAATGAAAGTGAGTGAACTAGAGTGTGCATCTGTCGGTTCCTCTTTCTCCAGTAGGTATTATATACCTGCTGAACAACGATCCCTATGTGAGAGTTGTTCACTCTTACATGAGGATCTCACAATACCGGGTTGCATTAGTCTAGACCCATCGCAAATGGGGATTAAATGTACTAAATCTCTCCGTCTCGTCTGAATTTGGATTTTCAGGAATTTCATTAGGCTCTGATCGTCCTTACAGTAGTTTTTAATCTTCCTTGCATTCTACATGGATGTGGTATTCTGATAGTTCGTTCTTCCATTATTATTTTACATGTAAAGGGTGAACCAGAAATACATACATGGAGAAGCCTCTTCACCATAACCAGTAATATGGCGAAATTGAAGTAGTTATGGAAATATGTATGTATTTCTGGTTCACCCTATACAACAGCTCAGTGTTACCAAATATGATCCAATGTTCTGTTTTGATGTAAATAGTAATCAATAATAAGTTCCATTTCTTTGTTTGTCACCACAAGCAATAGTTATGTTTCCTCGTGCATTTGTTATTGCTAAAACCTTATCTTCTCATTCATTTTGTTGCAGTGCTATGATAGGTAGATCGGATTCGACAACCTTTCTACGAGTTACTATAGAGGACAAACGTATGCTAGCGTTTCGGTGTTTACTCCTGATATTAATGATTTTGAGAAGTCCATTGACTTCTTTGGAACTTTATCTAGTTCTGTAAAGTAACATCTTTTTAGGGTTATAGTCTAGCAATTTTGCGTTGTCAATTGGGATTATTGTTATTTTGTTACCTTCTGTAAGTACACCTACCAAGTTGTGTGCGTGTTGAATGGAGCAAAATTGTCCAGTACGAATAATGGAACGCTTACTGCCTCGATCAACTTAGACATTTTTAATTTTGGTGCGATCGGTATTTTAAGTGCTATATGGACTGCATTGTTGTCTGGTTTAAAGTGACTGATTCATGGTGGTAATAATCAGATGTGTCCGTCATTAAAACTCTTATTTGTCGTTCACTTAGTTTTCTGTTTAATTTCAATAGTTCTTGTCTCAGCTGAACCCCGTCTGTGGAGGTAATTTTGACTTCATGCATTTATTTAAAACCTCTGAATATAAAACAATTTTAGCATTCGAACTATTTCGTGTGTCATCTGTAAGTCAGTCAGTGATTTTCTTTGATCACCGTATTTTGAAGAGTCTAATTCAAAAAATTTTCTTATAAGGAAAATGAAAGAAACAATACATTTGATCTTATTTTAAATATTAAACATTCGTAATGTAGATTAAACGGAGTGTACAATTGGGTGTATAATCGGAAACAGGTAATCGAAAAAGTGTTTTAATCGAGTGAATTTTTGGAGACCCTAGTAGTCCAAATATTGCATCGACAATATTTGTAGGGTTTTGTTTTCCCAGATGAAATATAGATGCCACATGCGAGGAGACATACACTGTGCCTATGGGGGAAGTTGGGATTTCCCTTCGTAGTCTCAAACTATGAATTTTTCAGAACAATTCATATTCCCTGCATAGCCAATTTTAATAAAGGTAAAACAAAAACGCAAATTACTGGCTTTACTAACACGGTGTCATCAATTGCTTTAACAGTTCTGTTAATAAATTTAGCAGATTAAATTAATAAATCAGTAATATAGTTTTTAAGTTATGCACAATTTCACCAAACCGTAAGTAGTGAATTAAGATGACTTCAGGACAATAACATTGCTAAACTCCTATATGTCGGTCAGGAAAAAAATCGAAATTTAGTAGAGCCAAGACCTTAACAAATACCGAATCAAAACATTGACTTTAAATATCAGAATTAGAATAGTAAAGGCTTTGAGTATCAAGATGAGGAACTTTAGAATTAACAACTAGCTGGGAATAGTCTCCCTCACCGTCTCTTTGCGTTCAGCTTGAGACATCATTGCCGTGTTCAAAGTTGTTAAAATTGAAGTAAAAACTTCAAAAATCGAAGTCTGTTGATCTTTTCATGACTAAAACGATTGTTATCATTTAAGTGTATGTTAAACAACTCTTCAAGATAATTAAAACCAAGCTAACAAACTTGAAATCTTTACTATAAATTTTTTCAACACGTATATTATTAGCCTTACACTCACTTACAGGAACAAAAAATTCCTTTCTAATCATTAACTCACCAACTTTCTCCCTACAGTTAGCTAGGAAAAACCTATCTGAGGTGTGCAATTTATATCTATATCGGCGACTTTATGTGGTAATAGCTTTCCTTAATTACGTCTACTAGTACAGTCATGTTTGAATCACAGGCATACGCGCACACGCACTTTGTTAGTCTTAGTAATGGTACGACTACATTAACAAGTATTTTTCAGAACGTTTCAATATATTTGAAGTAGATATGGTCCTGAAGGGTTAGGATTAAACACTTTAAGTAGTAGCGAATTAATTTGCCACCTGGAAAGGGAGTTTATGCTTATTTCATACTTTCTCGGTTAACTATCATCTAAATCTGCAATGTCTACAATAGTTTATGCTTGGCTATCATCATTCCTGTCCAGCTGAATATCATACGTGTTAAAAGGGAACGGGTTAAAATCTACAGCACTTGGTTGAGAGTTTGTCGAGTCCACGGTTAATCTCTCATACTTGGTTGCCCACTTAAATTCCTCGCAGTCATTGTATTTTATGCTTTTATTTATAAACTCGACTTTTATTTAGTTTCGACTAAGCAGTGAATAAAGTATTGAGTTTTTCTTAGACTCATCCGAATTAAACTTCCAGCTGATGAACCTTGAAATTTATAAATACCAATTTTTACGTTTTTTAATATCTGCAGACACAATCCGTGTACTCATTGTCAGACGAATTGATACAGCTGCATTTTAAATATGTTCTTATGCAATTTGTCACGCAAAATTACGTAAAATGGGATTAAGTGCAGTATTGTACCAAATTGTATGTTCTTAAGGATCAATAATGTTCATCTCGGCAGGTTTATTACCCCTGCAAGTCATCGACTAATGCCAACGGTTTTATACAGATAAAAAATTTGAGAACTGTTGAATATTTAAGAAGTGAAAGTCTTCCTCGAATTTCTTGAATTTATAAGTACGGAAGCTACATATTGGAAGCCTATATTATAAACGTAATGTATTTCCCTTCAAATCATGTAAAGGAGGGCTAACCTGGATCGGTGCCATCTCGGTAGAACCTCAATGTTGTATTTATGGTTAAATGGCATCATATTTAGGTTTTCAGAATTTATCGTTTATAGAATTTTTTATTTGAATCTGCCAATTCTTGAGATCTCAATGGTATTGTCTCAATTGTCTCTATTACTACTTATAGTTATTGGTAAACGTATTTATGGTTTTTAAAAGAGTTAACACTAAACTTATTTGTATGATATGTGTATCTAAGTAGTATCCTAATCCTACATATTTAATACGAACTTATTTAAACAATAAACCTTGTGCAGATATTTTACAAAATGAAAAGTTAACGCATGGATAAGCATGAATGCAAAGCTAATTATAAAGTGCAACGATGGATGCACTTACCTGATATTTATTTTGTGCTTATTTTGGGACAAAAAAGTCCAGTTAAAGGTTTCGCGTGATTCGATGTAGACTTACAGCCTTAAATAAAGAAGCTTAGGAACGAACATGTAAATAATATAGGTTGAGAATATTTTGTTGCAGAAAAATCTTATATATACCATAAGAAATGAGAGATGGATGAACTTTGTTCCAAAAAGAAACAAATGGATAAGTAACAGAAGATTTTAAAAGCCCAGTTGGTGAATAGGGACAATAAACTGGGAATTCACTTACAATGACCAAACTCCATTTTTCGTAAAAATCAAATATACCTAGATGCATTTGGGTCGAAGTTAAAACTCTTAATGGCTTTATCGATCAATTTCGATTTCTGCACTTTATTAGCAACTGGCTTATTAGTAAGTTAATTTGGTGTTTTCGGAGTATTAAGTATATAAAAATTCAAACGGGTGTTCTAGAAGAACAACAAAGTACACAAATGCCAAATTACTTAAACCAAACTTTATTGATTGTTTACTCTAAGTACTCTAAACCAAGCAAAATGTTTATTGTAACTTAAGTCAAATCTTTAGAAAAAACTAAGCAAGCAAATCAATTGTTATTATTTTGTTCATTTTTAATTGGCGTTTTCAATTAATTATGGCGTTAATAGATTATTAAAAATGAGTATAAGGTTATAAACAACAGTAACAGTAACAACCCTTAAGCAAAGTTGTTTTTTATTTATATTTTTGTTGCATTTTTTTTATTAAACTGCATGTGTGATAAAAATAAAACTTCATCCTTAATGCTAAATAACTTTATTTATGCATGGAACGGAACGCTTGTAAAGTTTAACAAATGTTTTGCAGTGTAATGTTTTATTAAAACCATATTTTATTTCTCCAAACATATACTTAAGTGGACATAAAATGATCACTATGAATTAGATAACTGCAAAACTTACATAAGCATCACATTGAAGTAGGTGTGGATCCACTATTAACATACGATTAAAGTCTAATCCCGTATACCAAATTGCAATTACGAATGAAAAGAGACCGGATGAGGATATTGGGAATACCTAAGCTTAGACTGTAGTAAGCTAGAAAGTATTATGTGAATTCATGTAAATGCGTATGAATATTTCATTGTCTGAGCCAAGGGAAGTTAACATTAATGAAGAAGAACCTGAGAGAGTTTTTTCAGAGGAAGGAGAGATCCCCATTGTGATGTATTCTATCAATAGTTAGCAAAAAATATTTGAAATACGATTCCTAAGGTTAACTAACCCTTTACCTTTGAATAACCGTTTGAAGCTATCGTTGAACTTTTAATAATTCTACTGCACATAACAAGTGCAATAAAAACTTTCTGTATTTACTACAGGAATCAGAATAAGATAAAAGTT
>Ga0194135_10002700_pt1 | contig 10798 bp, 2 predicted proteins | sample LitLau_LLRF_2013_FD_134024 | JGI IMG/M metagenome (GOLD analysis project Ga0194135, IMG submission 134024) | Freshwater sediment microbial communities in response to fracking from North America - Little Laurel Run_MetaG_LLRF_2013 (version 2) | ecosystem: Environmental > Aquatic > Freshwater >... | reverse complement strand
ATAGACAATCCTGTCTGCAAAATGTCTCTCACCTTTTCTTTTTTGCTACTCAGTCAGCGCAGACTGTGTGATATGTATTACACGGCCTGTGTTTCTAGACTTTTAAGTGTAAAACAGTGTGTATATCATACCTGATACCTGATCATAGATCTGGAGAAAACAGACGGATTGTGCAAGAATATTTATATACATTATTATTCTTTGGTCTTATAGTGATGTAGCGATAGCATTCAATAATCATTCCTGTGTCGTTTTAAAAATAATCCATGGCAAGTGCTCGTCGTACATTCTGTTTGATGCTAAATTTCGAACTTCGAACCTTTGAAGCTCATAATGGAAGAGATTCCTTATACATATATGTATAAGTTACCTGTAGACGTGTAGACGGCTGGGATGAAGTATTATGGATGCCCCGCGTGACTAAAGTTCTCTCTCTGTTCTTGATCGATATCATCCGCTTTCATTTTAGATTGGCATTTGACACAAAAGCTACTTTGCATTGCAAATTCTGTCTAGTGGATTTCTTCAATATTTTTCAACATGCTGATTTCGCTGATGCTTATATTCTACTGGGAAAAATTTCACAATGAGATACACCCAACTTATAAGGTGTGTGTGAATATATCGGCTAAAACATCTTTTGTTATGTTTTGATTTTCTTGAGCTCGTCTCGCGGAAAGTATCCTTTGAGAAAATTGGTAGACAGCTTGCTCGCAGAGGAAAAACACCCGTCTCAGTGACTCTTGTTGATTGATATTTAATGGGATGGCTAAATCTTGACTTTTTACTTGTGATACTTGAGAATAGAATTTCATACAGACGCTTCCAAGTACTCGCGACTACGCGTACTCCTCTTGTAACTATGATAGGGGGAATTCGAGATCACTGGATGTGCCGTTTTTTACATTTCTTCTGTGATTGGCTAAAATGAGGAATTTCCAATTGTCACCCAAAAGTTATTGCTTCTCTGTAAACACCACATGGCAATATAATGGCAATATGGCATTTAACAAAATTAACAATACAATTATCGCCAGGTCCATTTTGTATTGAAGTTCTGAAAACAAGTTAAAATGCAAAGAACTTTACAATTCGAAGACCTAGCCGTCTCCAGTTATGTAATATGTATACAACAGGTTTTCAAAAAGCCATACATTCTCCTTTTTTAAGGAAAGTTTTGTAAGAGGTCTTGTTTTGTAAGAGTTAAGAAGAAGCGTCTAATTTTATTTTATTTTATGATTTGTATCTGGAGCAAGTACAAAGTACACAGAGTCTGAAATACAAGTCTGCTTGGCCTGAATGAACACTGGGCTAGAAGCAGACACAGAAAACATGCTCATCGGCTATACAGATCTCGACTGCCTAGTTATTTCTATTTATCTTGAGCTCAGAATTGAAGAATAGTGATCCTATCATTCCTATCTCCATTGAGAGTTATGATGAGATCAAATTACAGGCTGAGAACTAAGATTTTACGAGCCATGAACAGTAAAAACCTATCGTTCTTCACTCTGTTGGTCGTCTGTCCCTTGTACCTTCACCCTAAAGCTTAGCTAGTGTTATTTCACCAAGGGTAGTTACATTCCTGAGGTTAACATTATGTTCCCCATGATTTTTAGAAATTGCCTTTTCTACTCCAAGAGATTTTACCGCACTCCCTACAAATACATTATAGAGTGTGAGATATGAAGAACATCATCACAAGAAAGCATCGAAACTGCACACCATTAAGTCTTCACATGTATATATCTCTTTCCCGAATATGATTTTGGGACTAAAAGCTAAGGAAAATAAGAAACGGGTTACACTGAAGGAACTTTCATAGCAATTTTTTGAACTTCACAAATGCTCATCATCAAACATATATATAATATCTACTTACCTACACAGCTTCGGAAAGTTTCTTTGTGCAAACCGGGTATAATGTCCCTGAGGGTTCTCATAAAAGTCAGCCCACCAACATCACCCGTATATTCCAAGTGTAATCTCGAGGAAACAGTTGCAAAGAGAATCTCATAGTACATAAAGAATCTTTCATATCATGACTTAATGGTATGCAGAGCCTCGTTGCAGTCTTACTACATCTCTTCTATCTTGAAGACGATCGGCAAAAAAGATTCAAATTAAATCTTGAGCACCACGCATCATCATCATTTATCAGCATCGTACAGACGCACTCATTCGACTGTCTTCCGATGGCATGCGATACATCGTTCCGAAGAAATTTCATCTCCAAGTCATTCTTTTTTTGTGAAACAAAGTTTTAATTTAAATGAGCTTAAACTGCCTGGAGCATTGGGTTTTCGTAATATCCTCACGCTCACTATGACTCCTTTCTACCATACGACCAGTCCGCCTTTCCTTCTTCACCAAGAAGTTTATTCATAAGAGATTAAACGGGGGAACACTACCGATGGTTTATTCCCTATGAATATTTCAACTTCTTAAATAGTTTAAACCTTTTGAGTCGCCTGTTTGTTCTCCAACCATGCCACTCTGAGATGTTGTCTTCAATGATCGAGAAAATACATATCACGTTAGTAAATAATGAGCAAATGAACCTGAGGACAGGATTTTAAGAATAAGTATACCGCTCGTTAGTACGGAATAGACGCGAAGTGGTAAAGGATATTTAAGGATAAGCTATATATGGGTTTGCTTCCAAGGAAGAAACCATTGACATAAAGAGTGAAATGTGCGTTTTCAAGGCGGAATCGAAGCTTTTACCTCATAGTTGAAAATATAGAGTAAGACGGGAATCATACATAGCCAACATAGCTTACGATTATCAATTGAAAAATATTATTGAGAGTGGAAGAGAAAAAAGTGAAGAGAATTTCTGTTATGCATGTGGTTCATGTGCTTTCTTGCTAATAACTCTTAATAACATTTTATTATCCGGCGAGCTCTGCATATATTTTCTGGTTTTAATGGAGCAAGAGTAGTCTAGTCGACTTTGTGCTCGAAATAATGAAGTAGAAGAAGTTTTCCTAATACTCCACACAGGGAAGAAAATTTGCACAGGCCTGGCCATAGGCGTAATTTGCTTGATTACTACTTTTGATTTCGTCTAATCTAGCACAGAATCTTAAATAAAAATATGATTTCACCCTTCCTCCTGCATTAACACGAAGTTCCAAAGCTCACAGACCATTCCATATGGCTACAACATCACTATTGTGTGATAAAATACAGCTTTAATGAGTTCACAAACGCAAGCTATGTGGTGGTGGTGGTAATTTAAACTTTACATCTTGTAGGTTATTTCTTATAAAATTGCTATCACGAGAACAAACTCCAATCGGCACTTTTAACTTATTCGCAGTGCCTTTGAGCGTCCGTGCTAAATTATAGGGATTTGGTAATTCACTAAAAGGATGTGCGAAACATTTAATTATTTGAGCAGTTTATGAAAGGAAGCATAAAAATCGATTGAATTTAATGATAAAAGTCTTCAGACGTTGTGGTTGGTGGTAATTTTGATTTTTAGATCAAGTGTAAGCTTATTCCCTATAGAGTTCAAAGAGTTGGAAATGTTTTATGCGCCAAAGCACATTTCGTGCTAGTCATAAGAGTAATAAGGCGAAGGCGAATTCTATAAAATACATATATTACACATCTGCCAACTTTGTCCGAAAATTCCCAATATTATCATTACTACGAGCTTATTTTTTTTTTCGTCAATCACCATCAGTTGATTTTAAGATAGCATGTGTAATTATGAATAGGGTTTCATAAAAATGACGCTATCGTTCAAGATGCGCAAAGAGACCACAGGAATTACTTGCTATGCGATCTGCTATACAGTCGTCTATCTCATCACTTCTGATGCATTCATCTAACACGTTTGAGACAGCCTTCATGTATATTATGTGTTGAAGCGAATGGAGGAGGCGAAATTAAGTTTGCATCTGCATCACTAACGCACTAAATTAAAGAAAAGCCTTTCGTGTGTTTTATTTTCGATAATAATCAGAGAGAAGGCTATCATTATTAAATAAATGATTCATTTTGCCTCTGAAGTTTCCTTCTTTATCGCTCTGTCTGATGAGTAAATAGCCGAATTAAGAAAGAGAACTTGAACTTGAATGCAGCAGTGTTAGTGTATTATCAGTATATAAGGGAACTTTGTGTGGGATTTACTCATCAATAGATTGCGATATCCTTAGTCGTGTCTTATCCTCTTTTTGTTTACTCTGTTGTCGTCCTGTTTCATAGACTGGACTTATTAAAGCCAGTCAATAGACAAATTATCGTTTTGTGTAGTTAAAGACATGAACAATTCTGGATGAAACCAAAACCAATTCTCATCTCAAACGGTACTTATTAAAACTATTACTCTGCTCGGTCTCTCGACTGTAGAAATATTTGATATAACTGCTCACAATCTGTCAGACACACAGTGAATTTTTATTACAACACATATTCTTTTAATATGATTTTCGTAAGGGCATATTGCGAGGCTTTCTTATGCGAGTTTTGGAAGAAGCATATAGGAAACTGAGCTGTGTGGTGTGTAAAGACACAAAAGTAAGTACCTTAAGCACTCTATATATACATATATAGAGATATAGACGAAAGAAAAATGAGACAAGTAGGGTTTCGCTCGCTACTGCTGCTTCAGAAAGAAGAAGAAGTTACTCTCAAGACTACTTGATATTCCGAACGAGTTTCATGGTGGTTTCAAACTGTTGCAGCAAGTTGCAATTTTATTACATTATTACATTTCGTACGAAAGGATTGTTTCATGGGCTCTTGCTGTGTTGATTGCTAGTTTCTCCTACTTCAGGATGTATTAGCAATAATTTATGATTACCTCAGTCTCACTCTTTCCTTACACTATAGCATGCGTTGCAGACTACTAACTAAGAGAAGGTACTATCTGTCTGTTTCTGAAATTATAAGCTCTTAAAAGCACACATTCATGAGTGTTTGATGCTCCTGACATTGAATCGGAGTTCAATGTCAAAAAAAAATTTAATTTCTGCACACACTCGTGTTGACTGTGTGTGCAGAGCATTACGATTTATGACAGAACAGGTATATATCGTCTTGTTGATGTTTAAATAAAAAATGGACTGTTTGTAGTGTGAGTATATTTCTTAGAGTGTAATAATAAGCACTGAGCACACTTACGTAAAATTATTGATCATATCAAAATGGAAACCTCTGCCGCTGTAAATCACACAACGTACCTAACAATTGTGAACCTGGCTAAAATAGGTATTCTCTAGTGTTGTACCTTATGCAAGCAGTTTTACTGCTTTATCATTCCACGAGTGCAGTACATCACACCAAGCTAGTAGACTTGCTTAGTAGCAAGAATTATATAAATTGATCCAGTCTTTGCACCCTGCACATTTTTAACTCAGGAATCGAGAAGCTGTGGTAGCAGGCAATCAGTAAAAACTCAGTAGTAGCAGTGGCTTCTTTAATTCCTTATGAATATTTGATTACATTGGTATTCTAGAGTGGTTTCACGATAAAACCGACACTGATTGGCTTACTGCTATAAGGAGAATGCTATCTCATCCTCGTCCATTCATTATTATTACATGGCATTGTGCTTAAAGATGAGATGACATTGAATTATTAGTTTCTCTCTCTCCCTTCTTCTTCGTTTAGGATATATTGATGAAGATTAATTAATGATTTTTTAATTAGTAATTTATTCTCTTTGTTTCTTTTACAGGTAAGTGAATCCAGTTTTACATCTACCATCATTATACTTGCCTCACCAGATTTCTCGTTGCGACTATCGATTCAAAGGTTCGTTCTTCATGTCTTCTTGTAAGCCAAGCAATTTGTTGTAATTCTTGCATCCGTTACAAACAATGACGAATCGTTCGCCATCTCGAACGCATCCAATCGCTGTGTATATAATCGTGGGCTACTAATTATTACCCTATTACAAATATTACAGTCGTGAGGTGTATATAAAAATCAGTCGTACTGCTCTGTTTGTACTTTGTACCTTATTGCATAAGTTCAGAGTAATGCACAATTTCCATATTAAGATCAAGTATCGTCAAAAATTTTACTTTATATCATCATATTAGAAACGAGTTCATTCGAGTGATGCGTAGTTTTTTAAATATCTTACAAATGCAATCACCGAAAATCAAGGTAAACGAATAGTCGGAGAGAAACTTACAAAAGGTCTCGATTGAAAAGATTCGCAAGTCTCTTTCCTTTAGTATGCAATCGAACTAGTATGTGTGTGCAATATCGCCATTAGAATTTGGGAAGACAAAGTATAAAGAATGTATCGGATCTGAGCCTCTTTTCTCGAGTTTCGTCAGTTTGAAGTCAACTAAGTCGAGGAACATGAAAGTGTAAAGTAAGACAAGACTCTTGTGGTTTTTTTGTCCGGAAGAGGCAGGCCTTGCTTTTCCACGCACGTACGACCATGTCTTGCATGTAAATTTAATGTATTGAGATTTTCTATAGCCATCTGTAAGGAAAGAAGAACATCTCCAGAACTTAATGCACTATTAGAGTCCTTTCTAGAGTTTGTCCTTGTACTACGAGTTCGTAATACATGGCCAGGGTGAAAACCGCCACACTCTTTGCAATCTCATTGATAGTCACATCACCAACTCAAAAAAAGATACGTTTAATTGACCTTTACCTCTTTTTCATCCGCCCAACGAAACGTACTATTATGCATCAATGAGTATTCAGTCGGGATATCTGGTCATCACAGAAGATCGTAATCTTTTGCGTGAAACTGATTTAAGAAAATTACTTGTAAACTTTTAAACCTTAATATACCAGAAACAAATAGAATTCACTTCTATATTTAGGCTACGTTGTCAGAAATAACGATTTTTATAGCTAACGAAGAAATGAAAGGCACATACACTTCTTTTAACCTGTCCAATAATATTCTCTAGCCAAGAAAGTTATTTCAGACTGTCAAGTGTCGAAGGATGTGTCAACCCAAAAGTGAATTGAAGAAACTTTGTCCTGTGGTGTGTGTGTTCTGTTTCATTATTTGGCTTGAATGAAAGCCGCTGTGAAACAAGGACATTTTGAAGTTCAGAAAAATGTCTTTCCCATTAACAGATGAGATTTTACTGGCATTCCTAGTCACCGCGTTCTGATTGATGCACATATAAAACTTTCGTACATCTTCTCTGAACAAGAGCAGGGGTATTTGTGTGTTGCAAGGATGTTTTGTATGTGGAGTCGATAGTAAGCTCATCACCATGAATTACATATAAGTAGGTATCGTTTAAACTCTCTAGTACACTTTTATGGCCAAGAAGCAAGAGGAGAGGGCAACAGAAGAAGAGTAATAATATATGGACTAGCAATCTAATTGCGAAAAAGAAGCAAAAATTGTTTGCTTATATGCACATACAGAGTGGAGGAGAGTACAAAGGATGATTTACACTTTATGTCACTAGTGAAGTAATTCCATATCCCTATAAAGACTCGCGATGTACTGTGTAACAGTACTCTTTATTCTTGAAGTAGTTTGCAAGCTAATTAACAAAATATAAGTTCTCGTCCATGTCGTAAGTTCCATTAGCGTCTGAAGGAAAGATATGTGATCATTTTTTTTGGTTTAGTGTGCGAGGATTTTATGGATTTGCGAACTGAATTTTTTCACTAGTTAAGATTTTAGTAGTGATGTTGTTCTTTCTTTTACCCTCGCTCTCTCTCTCTCTCTCTACTTAAGCCCATTATACTTGATTGTGAGGATTTATGAGCAATGGAATCTTCTAAAGACTTTGTGTGAGTACAAATGTATAGATAATATTAAGTATAACACTGTAGTTTGTGTCCTTTTAACTGTTTGTTAGAGACACACAACTACTCTTGTTTCTGCATTGTTACATAATCTCAGTGGTATGGTAATGGCATACATGTTTCCACAACAAAAGGCACACCTCTCAACTGTCTTCTTTGAACAAATTTATTAACATGATTCTTATTCAAGCCAAGTCAAGCCCACAAAGTCAAAAGTTGTAGTGTATGCATATAGTGTATGTAGTGACTACATAAATGTAGTGTATATGGATGCATGCACACACTTGAGCCTAAGTACAAGTACTTAAGTATAATAAGAAAGTAAGAGAATCCTGATCATGATGGCACACACGAGATACTTTTCGGTCGCATAAAATTCTCTCGTGTAAGAATTAAGCCAGAAACACATTCCTTTTGTCAGTTTTTACGCACAATTTCCGAGCAAATAGGTGTAATTGGGATTCCATTTTGACAGTTTGATCATGCTGGTGGCAAATATAGTATTTCGCTGCTTTTGAACGCTTTCCTCCTGCACAAAAATCAAACTCACTTTTGCACTCATTCAATCCTTCTCTGAAATCCACGCCGTCATTTTAGATTACAATTCGGCTTCTCGGTAGAAGAGAAGTGTGTACATTTGTAAGACAGCTTAAATTTGTCTCGAACAATTGCTGTCGTATACATAATTAAACTAAGTTCCTTAATTCCAAACTTTGACATTTCTATTTGAGCATATCACGGACAAATAACTCTGCTACGGTGTTATGTTCATGATGGCGATATATTTCGGCGGAGGATATGGAGCTTGAATGCCAGTTTATTCTCTTATCTTAAGATTTAGATGATGATGATGAGAGATACTTTGCACTTGTCTTCTCCAGCCTCATTTCCTCTAACACGAGTAAAGATACGAATAATCTCATCAACGTGCGTCTAAATACCAACTCCTAGCAGCAGCGTTCTATACTACTGATCCTTTTTCTTCCTCTGCTCTCTGTGCCTCTCATTAGAGCTGGAATTAAAATCCTCAATGAAATTTAAGACCCGATGAAGGAATTCAACTTGTGAGCTGAATGCTCATCGCACCGTAATTGTGCTTTTCTATTTCGAATTTAAGTGTGTGTGTGTGTATAATCCACCACCAGAAGCAAGACAGACTCGACTTTACTGAAAAACTAGTCACTTAAGTATTTTCATGAGGATTTACGACTCTACTTTTCCTCATCTCTTGTAATAGGGTGTGTAGAGCGTTGTGTGGTGTGTGATTCTTGATTAAAATGAGGTTTCTCAGACTCTGAGAACACAATCTCTTGTTCTCCAGAGTATATACGTATACATATATTTTCTTGTTATAGCATTGTTGCGTAATTACATTTCTTGTTACAGATACTCCTTTGAAAGTCAGAGCCACATACAACTCGCATGAACGAATAACATTTATTATAGAACACTCAAGAGAGACAAAGAAAAGATGTGGTAAGAGAGAAAGATAGAAATATGCTCAAGTTTCACAGAGAGACACTTTCTATCCAAGAAGATTTACATTTATTATCTTTTTCCCTGTGTGGTTTGGTATTTTGGTTTGGTCTGGTCGGGTCCATTCATTCATTCTCATTTACCTACCTGCTCATTCCTCCATCCAGCTAGTCTTTTTTAAAGTGCTTATTTCCTTCTCCTTGTTCTTGCGTCTTACGTGGAGGTATTTGCTTTGCCTGGAGCAGGATGTGGTTTAGGTGAAAAAATTAACAGCTCGCGCAGATGCTTCCTTACCAAAGATACATTATATATACCCGTTGTCGGACTATTAGAGCACTACACTCTCATCTTGTAATTTTAAATCGTCCTAGTATTAAAGGATTAGCTGTGACCTCTCAAGTTTCAATTTAAAAGCTGCTCAAAAACTCCAGCCAGGTGTAAAAACGATGTTGAATTACCACTTTATATCTTCCAGTCCGTGCAAAAAGTGAAACCCATCTGGAGTGTGTGTTAATTCCTTGATCTGTTCATTCCATGCTTTGGGACTGTTGCATTGAACATAATATTATTATTATTGAACTGTGGTGCTGAAGGTTACATTTGATAAAATAATTACTCATCACAAAAGCGTGTGCGTACGAATGTTTCTTCCGCAGCTCTAGCACTCACCAGTACGGAGATAACTCGCATATTCTCACATGCGTATAAGCTTATTATTATTTCTCATGAATATTTGTACATTCCGAATCGAACATATAAGTATAAAACACACATGATGCGTTCGATAAGAATTAAGTTGTAAGTCACAAGCACAACTTAAATGGCTTCCTTCGTTTCTGAATGAATTCAACCGGAAAACTTTAGTGGTGCCTCCTGACTGACTGACTCATCGTACTGACTTCTTCGCATTCGAGTTAACATATAATCTTGTCACATGAACTCGTACCTCCTCAGTGTGATTATTTTAATATTTCGTCAGAATTTTTGTCTCAAGCACAAATGGTGAATGTATTAAGGAGGTTTACTCCTCACAAGTCTTCATCGTCAGTAGTTCTTCTGTGTGGAGTAATACGCTTGAGAAGAAAATCCCATTAGTGAAAGTGTTGGCTCATCATTGTACATAAGAATTTGTGAATATTTAGTTGGTTCGTAAAGTGGTTGACATGATGAAGTGTACACAAGTGCATTCGTATTAAGTATATGCTTGCTCTCATAATGTGACGACTACTACTCAGCTGATGGATTTAATAATGAACACATAGTTTCAACTGTATATGCGCAGTCAGTGAGGGCCATACATACAATATACAATATACGAGGGTAGTGAGAGATATTTTCGATTAAACAAAACTACATTAATAGAAATGATGATAGACATAAATAGAGCCCTCACAGTCATCAACAAGCTGGTACACATGAAGCTCGTAAAACAAAATGGAACTGAATGTACAGAGCCATAATTGTAGAGAGATGAGACTAGTGATCCTCGTCCATCGTTTGAAACTGAATAGGAGTGAGCAGCAGATGAAAGGGATATGTTGCGTATGAAATGTCCCTAGTGACT
>Ga0194135_10002699_pt1 | contig 10799 bp, 8 predicted proteins | sample LitLau_LLRF_2013_FD_134024 | JGI IMG/M metagenome (GOLD analysis project Ga0194135, IMG submission 134024) | Freshwater sediment microbial communities in response to fracking from North America - Little Laurel Run_MetaG_LLRF_2013 (version 2) | ecosystem: Environmental > Aquatic > Freshwater >... | reverse complement strand
CTATAATCGTGATATTTACAGGCATTCATCTGGTTAGTCCATATGTGCTCTTACAAAAAAGAAAATGGAATTTCGTTTTCCGTCTTGCTGCCGGTGTTAAATTGGCGAAGAAGATTCAGTAAAATTTTAAACAGAAAACTTGGCATTAATGCTGCAACAACACAACGCTTACTATAATTCATGTTGCACTCTAGACTCTGGAGCTACAAATCTTTTTTTTTTTTTTACACCATCGCATTGTAAATTACGAGAGAGAAAAAATGACCTTGGCCTTCATGAAAATCATCGGACCAATTTACTTCACGGCGTACTGCGGAGAGATAATAACAGATACAAGAGCTAAAATGTATATTTATATACACTGTTTTACTTTACACCGGCGCGTCTATCCTTCTATTTTAGTCTACAATTCTACAGTCTCAAAGTCTGAGAGAACCAAAAGTCCTGCAGTTTTAAAAAATTGCATTTTCTCTGGACGGTATACCTAAATTCTGCATCGGAATAATGATTTCAGTATATTTAGTTTCCGCTTTGTTTCTTGCGGTCGTACTCCACTATGTTTTCAATCGAAAGAGCAACAAGCCAAAGTTGGATGGGAAAATCCCACCTGGTAATTAATTCAGTTGTCTTAATTGAATTTAAGCATCCTTTAAACAAGATAGTACCTATATTTCAAGCATGGAACGTTTTTCTGTAGGACCACGCCGGATCCCAATAATTGGAAACTTGCTGGAACTGAACAGGAGGAATCCGTTTATGACGTTCCCAGCCGTTGCTGAAAAATATGGGGACGTTTGTTCCCTTAAATTGGGAAACATTGAGTAGAGAACAAATTAACTTAAAATATGACCTAATGGGAACCATTGTTTAATTACCACCCGCTTAAAATTTGTTTTAGGTCTTACATTATCACTGACTTACAATTAGCCAAAGAATTATTTTCCGTTGATCCCGCATTTGCTGGGAGGATGAATCCTGGTGGTGGGCTAAATGACATGTACACTACTGGACAAATGCATGGGATCATCAATACGGAAGGAGAACACTGGGAAGAAATCCGTCGATTCACAATTCGGCACCTCCGAGATTTCGGATTCGGGAAAGCGAGCATGGAGTCCTTGATCATGGACGAACTGAGAGAAGTGTTGGCCTGGATGAAATCCCAAAATGGGAAACCAGTCGGAGGAGGGATTAGAGACAAGCTGTCACTGGCAAGCGTAAATGCATTATGGACAATTATATCCGGTCAACGCTACGCTCATGATGATCCCCGGGTCATCAACCTTACACGGAACGTTACCAAGTAAGTTAAACCCGACTACAAAGATCGTAAGACCATTTCTCCTTTCATTTCCCTGACTTTCCTTTTCTCGCTCAAATATTTTTCTGCAGGGCAATGGATGAAGCAATGGAAAAGGGTGGCCTCGTCTTCTTTCTGCCTACTCTTAAGGATATAATTCCGGAATGGTCCGGCTACAATGGAAGTCGGAGACAAATTGGAACCTTCCGAGAAACCTTCACAAATGCAGTCCGGGAGCATAAGGAGACGTATGCCGAGGATTTCCAACGGGACTTCATTGATGTATTTTTAAAGGAAATGAAATCATGCTCGAATCCAACCTCTGCATTTTACAAGGAGCTGGGTGGTAATTTGACATTTCACTTTCCTTCCTCAAAACGTGTCTGGAAATGTCATCCTCCTTTGGTTTTTTGCTTCCGATTTCCCTATTTCAGAGAGACAATTAGTGGCAGTGATTGCGGATCTTTTTATGGCTGGAACGGACACGACAGCCACCACCCTGGAATGGACATTCCTCTACCTTGCCACTTTTCAGGAAGTGCAGAGAAAGTTACAGGAGGAACTGGGCAGTGTTGTCGGGAATTCGAGGGATTGCTCCTTGGAAAATCGGCCAGAGTATGCCCAACGGACTAATCAAATTAATTAATAAGGGCATAGGGTCGTAACAATGCCTTGGACAATTTTAGGTTGCCATATGCCCAGGCAGTATTGGCCGAAGTTCTGCGCTTCTCCTCCATCGTACCCCCTGGCGTTCCACATCGGGCACTGAGTGATCGAGTCTTTCATGGCTGGAGCATCCCGGCCGGGACAGCCCTCTGGGTCAATCAATATGGAATCCACAAAAGTAAGAAGATTTGGGGTGATCCTGAAGAGTTCCGCCCGGAACGCTTCTTATCCCCAGACGGAAAGACGTTTCAGAAGCATGAGGCCTTGATTCCATTCTCTACTGGGAGGAGACAATGTGCTGGAGAGACGCTGGCCAGAGATTCTCTCTTTTTATACTTGACCAATATTTTCCAACGCTTCGAAGTTTGTTTTGATCCGGAGGATCCAAAGGCTAATCCAGGCTTTGCCCCTAAACCAGGCATCATTCTAATGGCTCAACCATACAAACTTTTGTTTAGGGAGAGGTAGGACTCGTGTCGAAACGATATCAACTCCCACCGTCCCACCAATATCAATCCTAGAGAAATAAAAACTGGAGCTTATTTGATGTTTCTGAATTATGTGAAGAGGGAGATGCTTGTGCGTCCTTTCCTTTAAAACCCAATTTGTTTTTTTTTATCTCGGAGATTCAGGGCCAAGGCTATGAGGATACAAAAGATGAATAGGAAAACAGAAGATTCTGGGTCAACTGCAACCGTATGCTCTGGCAGGGATTGGGTCCCTTAGGAATAGAATCCCTTCTTCAGATCCTGTCTGTCATTCCTTTGCACGTATTTCGGATCAAGGTGGAGGAAACAGAAAACGAGAAACAGAAAGGGATTCTCTTTTGTCTTGAGTAGGTCACGGAGAGGGAAAGGAACGAGATCATTCTGGGCGTCCTTCCTTTAATCACTTCCTACTGGAATATACGGTAAAAAATTAATCAATATTCAACTTTAGGGTAATTTTTAGGATAGGCTACCACATTTTATTCCATTCCGATCCGCCTTAATGTGAACCATTATTGTTTCCATGTGCAGCGTTCTAGCTCTGCTCTTCTGGGATGAAGATGCACTGGAGAATTGTTTTCCTTGTCCTTGTCTTCCTTTCCTCCATCACTTCGGCCTCGGCGTATCAAGCTTATCATTCTGGTGGTTCTGGAATGAGGTTCTATCGCCAGGAAGACGCCCTTGATGGGATTAAGCTTCCAGAGCCCATTCCAACGGTAGTTCCTCCACCAACGACAACAGCCCCTCCAAGGATCCCTGACTGTTCCGGCACTTGTCAATTCACAAACAGCGCCGCTACTCAATTCTTAGTTTCCTGTGATGGTTCCTGCGTCTGTGTCACGAAGGCTGGGGTCATGGACGCCCCGTCATGGAATGTCCTTTGGAATGGGACGATTTGCACAATCTCTGAATCCGGACCATGTGGAAGGGGTGACGGTGGAATGGTAATGGCATGTCAACCGGGACTCAAGTGTATTGAAAAGAGATGTAGGGAACCATCCCGAATCGGAACTCTGGAATTGGGCTGGGCATGTGATGACTCCTTGGACTGTCAGAGTGGGCTCGCTTGCGTCTCTGATGAAAACTCGTTCCCGATTCACAAGACGTGTCGTGTCCTCCCAAAATCACTCTTCAGAATCTGGTAAGACTCTGTGTACAAATTCGGCCAACATAATTAATCATAATCACTAATCAGATGCTGTATACTTTATTTTACTTTACTTTTCATATAATGAGTAGAAAATAAACTTACTCTGTGGCTCCTAACGACTAAAAATACAACACGAGTCAACGTGACTTGAGTCCACATTCTACAATCCTTATTTCCATAGTTGGAGAACTGCCGTAGGTTTCGATAGAACTAATTTGACGTACAAGGTCCATCCCTCCAACCACTTCCCCGAAGGCCACATGTTGATTATCGAAAACTGGAAGTGGTTTAAGCGTAATAAAGAATTCGGTTCCGTTTGAATCTTTCCTTCCCAAGTTGGCCATGGACACAATTCCCGGTTTGGAATGCTTCAGCTTGAAATTCTCATCCTTGAACGTTTCTCCATAAATACTCGTCCCGCCTCTTAGAGCCCCTCCTTGGATAAGAACCTCTTTTTCTATCCTATGGATGCGCGTTCCTTTATAACCAACTCCAATCTGGCTTTGCCTTTGTGAAAGTTTGATAAAATTCTTGACTGTTCTTGGAACTAGATTTCCATAGAGGCCAATTTCGATCCGACCACCAGCTGAGGCTGGAACTGCAGGGGGTGGCGTGTCTGTGTTTCCAATAACAATATCCAGCCAAACGATGTCGGTTATCTGCAGTCTTGTCCCCTCTGACATGAAACAATCAAGGAGACCCATTATTGTTAATTTAAGCCGGAGTGGGGGCTCGGGGGTTCACAACTTCCCTCCCACTTCTGCAAAGAAAAAAACAGACGTTCCATTTCTTGTTAAATTAGAAATCAACATTAGAATAATTAAAAATAGACCAATTCTTTCCAAATTGACAGCGGAGGTGAGGACCTTACCTTTTAAAAGTATCAATCAAGTAAGTAACAAATTAACAGTTAAGTTTTAGTTGAATGACATCTTGAACTGAGAAGAAGGCCGCCAACTAACTATTAGTGAAGTCGCATGGCACCCCATTCCTGTTTGAAAAATCAATGTGAATTTAATTTTATACGGGAGTAGTTTCAGTCAATTGGGATATTACTTAAGAATACTTTAACGGATCAGATTTACCAAGGATATCAGATTCTCAATTTCGGTTAGCCCGAGAATTGTGACAGGAGAGGACTCCTGGCATTGCTGTACTCCTGGGTCAATAACTTCTGAAAGCATATAATTTATTATTATGAAGGTAAACAGGCAACATGCTTTCTCTCTCACTTTCACCACACAGACATTATCACACACGCCACAACCAACCGCAGTAAAAGTGAAGCTTTAAATCTTGATTGGATGGAGGAACAAATGTTGTTAGAATGATATTCATTCTATTTGGGCATTTCTGGCTAAAGCACATTCACTGCATAAGCCTATCAAAGGGATACGGTGCATGGACTGAAGGAGCTCGCGGAGAGCAATGAATAGGCGACGTGGTCGTGGGTATTCGAAATTAATGACTTGCTATAACAGACTCCACTATGCCCCCCTTGGGGTTGTGACAGGTCGTGCGACAGAGCTTTCACTTCATCATCCACAAAATTCAGAAGGGAAACTCCTAAAATTTATTTCGTCTTCATTTATCAACTTCATTTTTTGTTAGTTTTGAAAAGAAAAGTAATATTTGTGTGGATGAACCATTGAAAATAATTTATTTATTCAACCGATCCTGCTGGCACTACTGGTACCCGTTGACTGAATCTGAAATCCGATCCTTGGTCCTCCTTTACATTTCCTGAAACTACAATCCCCTGAGCAACATTCTTTACCCCATGTACAAGGTTGGTCAGCAAAGGCACAGTCCTTGGGGGACCCTTTGCATTTACTGAAACTACATTCCCCCGAGCAGCAGTTGCTTCCAAAGGCACAGGATTGTCCAACACGAGCACATTGCTGGGCGGACCCACGACATTTCCGGAGAGTGCAGTCACCCGAGCAACAGTCAGAACCAAAGGAACAGCCTGCGTCGATCCCTTTACAAGCCACTCCATTCGCCCCCTAAATTGACAACAAATCCTCTGGCATTTCCTTTCATATTTCTTTCAAGGAATCTTGCACAACTCACCTGAATGCTTGGGCATAATACCCCTAGGACCACAATACCAAAGAAACCGAATTGTTTCATAGCTTGGGGAATCTGGTAGTCGTTAGACAGAGAGGAAAAAAATTAATTCCAAAAGGATGAGTTGAGAAAATAATGGAAACAAATACAAGCATATACTCTATTATGCCAAAGACAGCGAATTTAAGGACAAATATTGATTAGTATAAATTAACCATTAATTGTGTGCGTAATTGAGGAGAGAGTGGAGCATACTTACTAATTAGTATCCGCTTGGCACAACACAGTTGCATTAATTACGCTAATTTTACGGTTTTTGATTTTTCGCTGTTACTTTTTGAATAGGTCCGGAATTTTAAGTCCCGTAATGCATGAATGGCTATGGCGGATGGTTTCATCGAACGCATGGGGAAATATTGATCATATCGGCGGATGCTGGCGAGTAAAAAAAATATTTTGCCGTAAATATTCCATTCCCTCTCGTGAATTGCCGCCTGTTGTCATTGAGAATAAATAAGCCCTGAGAATTGAATGCAAGAAATTATACACACGACGCTTGTGTAAAAGAAAGGTTAAATTGACCTTCACCTTCTGCCAATCGAACTCCAGATTTACATGAATTATGCATTATGCAAGCATTGTAGGAGTGTCAAAAGGTGTCCGGGGTTCCTAACTCCATGGGTCTGTTTTTCATCCAAGGATCGTCGACCTTTAGCTTTGGCCCCATCATCGGAGCATATAAAACGGGGATCGGTGAATCTCATCTATGTAGTGTACTTCCGCATTTCCTTTGAACGAGCCCTCTCCTTTCATTTCAATTCATCTCGTCTAGAAAGTCCAAATGGTGAATTTAATAGCTTTAATTCTTCCGGTAGCAGAGTTATTGACATTTTATAAACCTGCTCTCGCCGCTGCCTCAAGTAAGGAATTATGTCCCATTTTTATCAACCCTTGTAATTCTTCTGCTGGAAAACGTGAATTCGTATTCTTTAGTTGCAGGCGGTTGTAATGAAAATACAATTCGAGGAAATCCAAAGGACTGCTCTTCCTATTTGGTTTGCCTTCACGGCGCAGAAGTCAGGATTCCTTGTCCTGATGGTCTCCACTTTAATACAAAGACAAGAGTATGCGACTGGCCAGAGAATTCCCCTTGCACTGGAATCTCTCCTCCAACAACCCAAAGTTCCAATCCCACCGGTGGACACGAAGTGGAGGTGGACGGAAGCCTCGACACGACGACCACGCCAACGACGGAAGCCAATTTAATCCCACTCCCACACGGCGACTCCCCACGATTTGCTCCATACGTTGATGTAACACGGAAAGAAACAAATTTGACCCGGATCATGGAATTGACAGGTCAGAAGGATTTTACTTTGGCCTTTGCATTGGGAAGTTCTGCTGGATGTGTACCGAAATGGGGAGCGGAATTGGACTTGGATGACCCACGCATCCTGAATGATATCCGCAACGTCCAACGGCAGGGAGGGAAGATGATAGTTGCACTAGGTGGGGCTGTCGGCCCTTACTTGGAACATCTCTGCCTCTCTGTTCCGGATTTAGTCAAAGCGTATAAACTTGTTCTGGACACAGTAAAAACAACTCACCTGGACCTGGACGTGGAAGCCCCCATAGACTTGGACAGGGTGAACCGGGCATTGGCCCAAGTCCAGTCTGACCGCCCGTCTACCTCAGTCAGCTACACGCTGATGGTCCAAGCAGAGGAATACGGGCTCAACCCAGATTTGGGACTCAAGACAATCCAGAATGCAAAGGAAAGAGGGGTGAAAGTGGACATTGTCAATGGAATGACAATGGAATATGGGGCAAGTAGTCCGGATTGGGGAGATGCCGTGATTGGAGCTGCCAAGTCCATTCTCAACCAAATGAAAACAGTGTGGCCGGAAAAGTCGGATAGGGAACTCAAACGGATGCTAGGGGTCACGCCCATGCTGGGCAGGAATTTCAATGGAAAGATTTTCAGACTGGAGCATGGACGGAAATTAGTCAATTGGGCAAATGCGAACGGGATTGGATTCCTTTCCTTTTGGTCGATGGGGAGAGACAATGGAAAGTGTCCCAGCGGACCCATCAGCCCCACTTGCAGCAGCATCTCTCAACAAGAATTCGAATTTACGTCTTTATTCCAAAAATTTAAAAATTAAATTCTTGTATGCACATTAGTCTAACAGTGAATGAAGATTTCTATTCTATAGTCGTTTCACTCCCAGTCATTTCAAATGAGGATGTTCATTATGATTAGTTGTGAATCGTTTTCTTGTTCCCGTCCCACATTAATCTGAGCTGAGATTTTAATTTCTATTTCAAGGCCCAGTTTCTTTGCTGATTTGAGACATCATTACAAATGCCATAGCAACCACGCCCGTTTTTCATCGTATTTACAAGTTTCCACCACAAATGCCAATGCGGCAGCAACAGCAGCACCCCACACCCTGTACAACTCATTTTCTCCACTTTGCACCACCACCACCGCAATAACTTACGTCAGAAAAAACGAATCTTTTGAACTTTTGACATTTGAAAAAGTAATTTAACAGAAACAAATCATTCTAATTGAAGAACTTGAACAAGCACTAACAAGAGACTAATGATGAAGAAAGCAAAGTCACTGAAACTGCCGTTTAAGAAGGCTTTCGATGTACAGGTTGACAGGCGGGCGGAGCTGTAAGTCCAATTTGGTTTTGCTCCATTTCCTTTTCAAATTCAGCTTCATTAGACTCTAATTTACCTTTGACCTCATAGTATAAATCAAGAGGAGCTTTACGAGCTGCTTTCGTATTCGCCGGCTCATGAGCTCCTGATCCGACGACAGGAGTGTGCCTGCTTGGATGCAATTCTCAGGAAGGAGCGAGAGCGCCATGGTTTGAGATCTGATTCATAATATAATGTCACATAGAATTCTCTTTCCAGAATCAGTCGATAATAAAAATGTATTCTAGCTGAGAAGAAAAAGGAATTCGAGGGGCGTTGGCTCGCTGCTTCTGGCAAGCTCCAGGCCGTTGATACAACAATTGCCTCCATTAGCAAAATATACACGGTGAGACGAGCTCTGACTCTAATCCCCATTCATGTGCTGGGCTTGCTTTAAGTTTCATTTCCTTGTGCTCTTATTCCATAGGATAGTAAATACGAGATTGAGCACCACATTGGCTTGGCTGCCCACCTGACTGAGCTTGTCACCGAGAAGAAACGCTTGGTCGAGCGCCTCCTGAGGGAGAAACATTTCTTGCAGGAGGTAAAGAGGGATGTCAAAGATCGCCTCTCCCAGTTCGTTTGTGTCAAGGCCTACCTCAACAAAGTGGTGGAAGAGAGTCAGGGTGAGTTTGCGGGGATTCAGCAACTGATTGATCGTGCCAACATCCTTATTGAAACCCGAGAGAAACTTGCGGCGAAGAATGAACGAATGACCGATCGGAAGACGAAAAGAGAAGCAGCATTTGCCAGTCACAACGCTGTGAGTGAGATTTCTGGAGGAGGTTCATTCTGACACTCCTTATGGTTCCTGTTGAGCGTTGACCTCTCTCTCTTTCCTCAGATGACTGAGATGTCGGAGATTCTCTTGAATAATTACGTTGCGGAAGTCACGGATGGCCTGGGTGAAGCCAAGGAAAGGTGTCATCAGCTCGAAGCGGAAGTGGCTAATGTCAAGTCCACTGCACACAAGCGCACGATGGATTTCGCAACAATGAAGATCGGCACCTTCAACCTTTTCAGTCAAATCTGTGAAACGCTCAACCACACCCCGAATGTAAGATTCTTAAAATCCAGGTTGCAATCATCCAATGGCAAACTGGTATCCAGGTGTTAATATTCTTCATTTTGATTGGTCTACCAGATAAGGACGCAAGACCTTGTAGGTCAGTTGGATTACGTCAAGTGGACCTTGATAGAAATCAACAAGATCCGTTCCACTATCCACGATCTATTGAAAAAGGAGAAAGTAGCCGAAGAGCGAGCTCAGGCACAGAAGCGGAACACGGTTCAGAATCGTTGGAGAAAGGCAGTGGAGGTTAAGGTGCATGAAAAAGATGTCCGTAGGAAGATATTTAAACTTCCGCCACTACCCACGACGACCGCCGACAGGAGAATAACGCACATGACGAGCGTAGTCGAGGGCGTCATGGACTCCCAACACCAAGTCCTTCCTACACGAAAGACTTTCGACTCCAAAGGAGCAAAGCGCCCAACCAAAGAATGAGCCGGCGAAACGAAGCGGACTAAACGCGGATCCTCATCAGCACGTTAACTGGAATGAAATTGAATGCATTCCAACTACAAATATGTCAACAAAAAAAATGTAAAAATGCAAAAATCCTTCCCAAATAAAAATGATGGAAATGGGAACGGGATGAACAAATGGGATGACCTGCATCGCCTTTCACTAACTTTCAAAATAGCAGACTAGAATTCTTAGTTTTGCTGTAGTTTCGCTTAATGTGCTTTATCTTTTATGGAAGAGAGTTCATATTCATACACCATCAAAGTCTTTATTCTTTGCTTAGATTTCGGAGAGATGCGCAGGAAAACTCAGAGCCCACCATTATCGTCACTTTTTATACACTTGAATCAGTTTCCCTCTATTCGTGCTGTCGTGTCAGGAGTCCAATTGATGAAAAATGAATGAAATTCTGAGTAACCCCTGACAGATGATCACAAGTGAGGTAGCGGCTTGGGGAAGCTTGGCTTGAGATTGGGATTGAGAGATTGAGCGAGAGCGGGTACAATGTAAATTAATAGAAACTGTGTAGGTGGATATGAATAGATGCATAGAAGAGTATTGGCGACAAGGGCAACCTAACCGTTGTTAAGGGAAGGTTTTCAAGGGAACAAATATTGTAGATGCAGGATTTTAGACTTGAAATTTGATACTAGTATTTTACAAGCGCGAGGAGAACATAAGTGTATAAGGACATTGCACCATGCTATATTTGGAAGGGGAACATGTAAGCTAGAATCGATTTCGACTCCCCCTTCTAGTTGACAATCTTGTTGAAATTTTTGAAGGAAAACAATCTTGAACTGATACTGACACCCCTGCTATGACGCCCTATTTGAACAAATTTTTAATGAAGGGTAACTTGATATAACATTTAAGAGGAGAAAT